>Ga0172368_10008407_pt1 | contig 10534 bp, 9 predicted proteins | sample Lak11m_FD_114540 | JGI IMG/M metagenome (GOLD analysis project Ga0172368, IMG submission 114540) | Freshwater microbial communities from Kabuno Bay, South-Kivu, Congo - kab_022012_11m | ecosystem: Environmental > Aquatic > Freshwater > Lake | place: Democratic Republic of the Congo: South-Kivu...
ATTCGCACGGAAGTGGTCAGGCTATCAGTGCTTCTCACCACCCGGCTGATTCAAAAAACGGTCGATCAGCCCACCGCTGAAAAGCTCGCCAACGACGTCATGCGTGAGATTGGGGGAATGCCCTCTTGATTCAAAGCAAGATTACCGAACGCTACGTTTTGGCGCTGCTGGACCTTGCGGCGCGGCAGGGAACGACCGAAGAGGTTGAACAGCAGCTGCAGCAGGTTGACCGGCTCCTGAAAAGCAACGCGGAATTCATGCATATCCTGCTGCACCCGAAGATATCCCGGCTGCGCAAAAAGAAGCTGCTGGATGATCTGTTCGGAAAAAAGCTGACCGCTACTGTTTCTCGGTTCCTGCACCTGCTGGTGGAAAAGAAGCGGGAGGCAATTATCGCCGTCCTGTACGAAGCCTTTAAGCAGGATGCGGACCGCATGCGCGGTGTTGTAAAAGCACGGGTGAACGCTGCCATTGACCTTTCCCCGGAGCAGCAGCATACCTGTAAAGCGGCCCTGGAAAAGAGATTGAAAAGCACGGTTGAAGTGCAGTTTAGCGTTGATGCCGCCATTCTCGGCGGCCTGCAGATTTTCATCGGCAACGATGTGCTGGACGGAAGCATCCGCGGCCGGCTGGATAAACTGCAGAAACATATCCTGGAACTCAATGTAAGCTAATTGCATTATTTATTATAAAAGGAGTTGAAAGCCTTGGAACTGAGGGCAGAAGAAATAACTTCTATAATCCAGAAGGAAATTGAGGATTATAAAGAAGAGCTGAAAATGGAAAGTGTGGGCACGGTTCTCCAGGTGGGAGACTGCGTTGCCCGTATCTACGGACTGGATAAATGTAAGGCATCGGAACTGCTCGAATTCCCCCACGGCGTCTACGGTATTGCGCTCAACCTTGAGGAAGACACGGTCGGCGCTATTCTGCTGGGTGATGCCAGTGAAATAAAAGAGGGGATGACGGTCAAGTGCACCGGCCAGGTTATATCGGTGCCGGTGGGAGACGCTTTGCTCGGCCGGGTGGTGAATGCTCTGGGAGAGCCCCTCGACGGCAAGGGTCCGATACTTGCGGAAAAAAAGCGGCCCATTGAGGGAGGTTCCCCCAACGTTGTGCAGCGGCAGCCGGTTAAGGAGCCGCTGCAGACCGGCATCAAGGCCATTGATTCCATGATCCCCATCGGCCGCGGCCAGCGCGAGCTCATCATCGGCGACCGCCAGACCGGGAAAACCGCCATCTGTGTTGATGCCATCATCAACCAGAAATCTGACTATGAAGCGGGAAATCCCGTTTACTGCATCTATGTGGCGATCGGCCAGAAACAATCCACGGTTTTGGCCGTGGTTGAAACCCTGCAGAAATACGGCGCCATGGAGTACACCACCATTGTTGCCGCCACGGCCAGCGATCCCGCTCCCATGCAGTACATTGCGCCGTTTGCCGGATGCGCCATGGGCGAGGAATTCCGGGATACCAAACGGCACGCCCTGGTCATTTATGATGACCTGTGGAAACACGCGGTTGCCTACCGGCAAGTTTCGCTGCTGCTCCGGCGTCCTCCTGGACGGGAAGCGTTCCCCGGAGATATTTTCAACCTGCATTCACGGCTTCTGGAACGCGCCGCAAAGCTGAGCAATTCGCTCGGGGGCGGCTCCCTGACCGCACTGCCGATTGTTGAAACACAGGCCGGCGATTTTTCCGCCTACATCCCAACCAATGTTATCTCCATTACCGACGGACAGATATATCTTGAGAGCGACCTGTTTTATGCCGGCATCCGGCCCGCGGTGAACGCCGGGCTTTCAGTGTCCCGCGTGGGCGGCAATGCCCAGAACAAGGCCATGAAAAAAGTGGCCGGCTCGCTGCGCCTGGATCTGGCGCAGTACCGCGAGCTTGCCGCTTTTACCAAATTCGGCTCCGAGCTGGACAAGGCAACGCAGGCCCAGCTGAACCGCGGGGAGCGCCTCATAGAAATTCTGAAGCAGCCCCAGTACAACCCGTACCCGACAGACCAGCAGGTCGTTATCATTTATGTTGCCGGGCAGGGATTCATTGATGATGTGCCGGTAGGCCGCATCAAGGACTTTGAAAAGGGCTTTCTGAAATTTATTGCTGATAAATATCCCCAGATATACGACAAGCTGAGAGCGACCAAGGAGCTTTCCAGCGAGGTTACCGAGGGGCTGAAGAAGGCAGTGACCGAATACAAACAGGACTTTAAATAACAACCGGACCCCATGGCACTATCCACCCGCGAAATACTCAGACGGATACGCGGAATTAAATCCACCCAGCAGATTACCCGGGCAATGCAGATGGTCGCAGCCGTAAAGCTTAACCGGATCAGGGCGCTGGCGGAAAATTCCCGTCCGTATGTGAACCGCCAGGAAACCCTGATGCGGGCGTTTCGCTCTTCAGCCTATGCAATAGATCACCCTATCTTTAACCCCGCAGAAGGCAACCGGCGGCTTCTCCTGGTGATCACCTCGGACCGGGGGCTGTGCGGGACCTTTAACTTGAACATTATAAACGCGGTGCTGGGGTATCTGGAGCAGAACAGGGACAAGCAGATTTCCATTGTTGCCGTGGGGAAAAAAGGTTATGACGCGCTGATCCACCGGGGATACGCTGTTGAGCGGTTTCTCCCGGTCCCCTGGGGCGAAGCCCTGGCCCGTGAGCTGAGGGTCGTTAACGCTTTTGTTACCGACAGTTTTAATACCCAGAAAATCGATTCCGTGCAGATCTATTATACCCGGTTTGTCAATGTGCTGCGGCATGTGCCCACGCTGACCAAACTGCTGCCCCTTGAGCCCCTCAGCAAAGAAGAGCAGGGGCATCTCATCAAGGGCGAGATCGATTTTATCATGGAGCCGAGTTTTGCCGAGATCGCGCTGACCCTTGTGCCGCAGTACATCGAAATGCAGCTTCGCCACTGTCTTGTTGAATCAGGCACCAGCGAACAGGCTGCGCGCATGGTCGCCATGCAGAATGCCACTGAGAACTCTGAAGATCTGATTAAAGATCTCAGCCTGCGGTTCAATAAAGCGCGCCAGGCAAGCATCACCAAGGAACTGATAGATATTATCGGGGGTGTTGAAGCCCTCAAAGGATAAATGCTGAATCCAGAGTGCGGAATGCGGTATTCTATATAGTATATTCCACATTCCGAAATCCTCACTCGACATTCTTTTATGGAGGTACCCACTTGAATATCGGGAAAATTGTACAGGTTATCGGTCCCGTCGTGGACATTCGCTTTTTTACTGAAGAACTCCCCGCAATCTATAATGCCATCAAGATTAATAATCCGGAGAAGGGCATAAACCTCACCCTTGAAGTAGCGCAGCATCTCGGGGACAATATCGTGCGCACCATTGCCATGTCAGCCACAGACGGCCTGGTCCGGGGAATGGACGCGGAAGATACCGGCTCTCCCATTACCGTGCCGGTCGGTGAAGGGACCCTCGGGCGGGTCTTTAATCTGCTGGGCGAGACCATTGATGAAATGGGAGAGGTTAAATTTGACAAGCGCTACTCCATTCACCGGCCGCCCCCGACCCTGGAAGAGCAGAAGACAGCAAACGAAGTTTTTGAAACAGGCCTCAAGGTTGTTGATCTGCTGGCACCCTATGCCAAGGGTGGAAAAGTTGGCTTGTTTGGCGGTGCCGGCGTCGGCAAAACCGTTCTTATCATGGAGCTTATCCGCAACATCGCCACGGAGCACGGCGGTATTTCGGTATTTGCCGGCGTGGGAGAGAGAACCCGCGAAGGAAACGATCTGTGGCTGGAGATGAAGGAGTCCGGCGTTATAGCCAAGACCGCCATGATCTTCGGCCAGATGAACGAGCCGCCGGGAGCGCGCCTGCGCGTGGGACTTTCAGCGCTGTCAGCGGCAGAGTATTTCCGGGATGAGCGGGGCATGGACGTGCTGCTGTTTATAGATAATATCTTTCGTTTTACCCAGGCCGGCGCTGAAGTGTCAGCGCTGCTCGGCCGCATGCCCTCTGCTGTCGGTTACCAGCCGACGCTGGCCAATGAAATGGGTGAACTGCAGGAGCGCATCACCTCCACCACCAAAGGCTCCATCACTTCTATTCAGGCAATCTATGTCCCGGCGGACGACCTGACTGACCCGGCTCCTGCCACCACGTTTTCGCACCTTGATGCAACCACGGTTCTTTCGCGCTCCCTGGCAGAGCTCGGTATTTATCCGGCGGTTGACCCCCTGGATTCAAGCTCGCGTATTCTGACGCCGCTTATTGTCGGCGAAGAACACTATGAAGTAGCCCGAAATGTCCAGGTAATACTGCAAAAGTATCGGGAGCTTCAGGATATTATCGCAATTCTGGGCATGGAAGAACTCTCAGAAGAAGACAAGCTCACCGTTTCTCGTGCACGAAAGATGCAGCGGTTTCTGTCACAGCCGTTCTTTGTCGCCGAGGCGTTCACCGGCACGCCGGGCAAATATGTGCCGCTGCATGAGACGGTCCGCGGCTTCAAGGAAATCATCGAAGGAAAGCATGATGATATTCCCGAGCAGGCTTTTTACATGGTCGGCCCGATTGATGAGGTAATCGAGAAGGCAAAGAAGCTTCAGACCAAGAGTGAGTAATGAAGAAAGATACGTTCAGCCTTGAAGTTATCACCCCGGAGAAGGTTCTTCTGAGCCAGGACGCTGCTTCCATTGTGCTGCCTGCCGGTAACGGCAGCCTGGGAATACTTCCCGGCCATGCGCCGCTGATATCAAAAGTTGGTATCGGAATACTTAAGGTTCGTGATACCGCCAAAAAAGAAAAACTGGTTTTTGTAAATGACGGCTTTATCATGGTTTCCCTTGAAGGGGTTACCATCCTGGCGCGCAGCGCTGAAGTAAAAGAGATGATCGATGTCAAGCGGGCAACTGCCGCAAAAGAGCGCGCGGAGCAGCGGCTCGCGCACCGTGACCAGGATACCGATGTGCAGAGAGCACGGGATGCCCTTGTCCGGGCTGAGTGCCGGCTGAAAATCGTCCTGGGCGGACTGACCAAGTGACCTGCTGTACAGCATATGATTTTTACCAGGCGCCTGTTGCGGATATCACGCAGCAGGCACTTGTTTTTTTGTGCTAAAGAGTGTAAAAAGCTAACCCAAGATATTTGAAATTTGCTGTTTGGCTTCTGGTTCAATTGTTCGGGCTAAGTTCTCGCTGGAAAAGTTATTAGTTTTTACCATAGCCATCGCTCGCACCGCCCGTAACTGCTTTCACCAAAAGCCAAACGAAATAAAATGTGAGAGCAAAATTCTCAGATGTATATAGGTAAGAATCTGCAGAGCCGGAGGCAGGCGCCGGCAGGCCAGGAAACACTTTCAGGAAACAACAGCATCCGCATATATCCATGGAAATTGTAAAAACAGAGATCGAAGGACTGCTCATCATTAAACCCGATGTTTTTGAGGATGACCGGGGATACTTTTTTGAATCCTATAACCGGGAAAAATTTTTGCAGGCCGGGATTGACATTCCCTTCGTGCAGGATAATGAATCAAAATCCAGAAAAAATGTGATTCGCGGCATGCATCTGCAGGCACCTCCCTTTGAACAGGGCAAGCTGGTTCGGGTAATACGCGGCTCGGTGCTGGATGTTGCCGTTGATATCCGGAAGAATTCTTCGACATTCGGGAAATGGGCTGCCATTGAGCTTTCCGGCAAGAACAAATGGATGTACTGGATACCCCCGGGATTTGCGCATGGTTTCAGAACCCTTGAGGATGACACGGTCTTTTTTTATAAATGCACCAATGTTTTTAACCGGGACGCTGAAAGGGGATTCCGCTGGGATGATCCTGATATTTCGATTGACTGGGGCATCAGCAGCCCGGTCATTTCGGAACGGGACAGCCTTGCGCCGCTGTTCCGGGATTTTGCGAGCCCGTTTTAAGTAAGGCTCAAGAAAAAAGTAAAGCTTGATTGAATCGCGTCCTGTCTGGTCATTACGCATTACCCGAAGAGCCTGTTCGCAGAAATCCGGCAGGCATTTCTTTTTTGCATGACTGCTATTCCCGGCTCTAAACACACCTGAACCAATGGAACATTGCCCAGGGAGTGCATTGTTTCAAAATGATGGGCCGCGATTGAACTGTCACTGAGCTTTGCCTCTAAGAGAAGCCAGGGGCTGCCGTTTTTAACAACCAGAAAATCCGTTTCCTGTTTCTGCTTATTCCGTATGTAATACAAGGTATAAGCGTCTCCCGTAAATTGCCCCCACAAGCTCAAGCGCGTGTTCAATTCACAGGCAACATAGTTTTCAAAACGCGCGGCACGGTCTTTTATTTTTGACCAGTCATAGAGATAATATTTACCGGCTTTCAGAAGCGATCTCTTGATGTTTTTTGAATACGGCCGTATTGAAAAAACCAGATAAAAATCCTCAAGCCGCCTCATGTAGTTCTTTACGGTGACCGGGCTTACCTGAAGGTGAGAAGCAAGTGAAGAGAAGGACAGAGGGCTTCCGGTCATTTCGGGAAGCAGATTATAGAGGTCAAAAATATATTCACGATCTACAATTCTGGTGAGCGTTCCTATATCCTCGCGGATAACGGTCTCGATATAGTCATGTGACCATTTCTTGTGAAATGCCTGGGACTGCTTTAAAAACGGCTCAGGAAACCCGCTGTATTCAAGCAGGGCCTTCAGCGTTTCTGGAGAGGCTGCTGAAACGCTCATAGCGCTTTCAATGAAACCGGCTGCATCTTTGGATGGCTCACGTGAAGCTCTGCCGGTAACTTCCCTCAATGTCAACGGCATAAGCTGGAAGGTGAAATACCTGCCGGCAAGACTGTCTCCCGCGTGCCTGATCAGATTCAGCTTTGCCGAACCGGTTACAATAAAAAAATACTTGTCCGCTATGTCGTCAAAGACAGCTTTCAGGATATTTTTCCATTTGGGCATCTTATGTATTTCATCAAAACACACCCACAGCTTTTTCTTGCCGGGTAACGCATCTGCAGTAAAAAAAAGCTCATTTTCCTTATACCTCTGGCGCACTTTTCTAAGATCCCAGAGATAGTACAATTGCTCTGAACGCTCTTCCTGCAACTTCTGCTTGGCAAGCGTTGTCTTTCCGACCTGGCGGGGGCCCGTTATCAAACGTATCTGTCTTCCCCAGGTCCCGGAGAATGCAATATCGTGGAGGCTTCTTTTTATCATGCTGACTATTCTATATGCTTATTCATATTAGTCAAACTATTTTATATGAACATACAATAAGGTTATTTCAGAATCCAGCATTTTTATCTTCAATTGTGCGACTTTTCGACTAACAGGTTGTTGAAAAAGTGATTTTTCCCAGGCTGGTCAAAAACATCCGGATGCAAGGCGCACGAAATCCTGAGGAATGAGGCGTACATTACCGTACGTCGCAATGACGAAGGATGAGCGCAACACAGCAAACGGGTGTTTTTCAACAGCTTGCTAAAGAAAAAGGCAGAAGCCATTTATGACCTCTACCCTTTAAAATATCCTCCACAGACCACATAGAATTACACAGATTCACGCCCGATTCACTCCCGCTTACCAAGAAAGAAGGGAGCCAAATATTAAAGAGGCTGCTTTTTTAGCAAGGACATCAAAGGGCTTACGCAAGGTGGGGATTGGAAAGTGTAAATTTTGTGCAGATGTTGTGATGGGTATCACAGAAAGGAAACTGTAGACTGTGTAGACTGTATAGCAGCTTAAATTCATTGATTACTTCATCTGCAAAGCGCCAATCGCAGTCAAAAATAATGTATCAAATGTGTCGGTATCTATCAACTCAGAAATTGCAATTTACATATGTTAGTCTATTCAAGATAGTCATCAAAAACCAATAATCGCATATGAAGAAATTTTATATAACTGATTTCGATAAGCTTTTATAAAGGGGACGCAATCAGCTTTTTGATGTGTGTTTCAAGTGTCTGCTGCGGATAGAGCGCAGCAGGCACTTGTTTTTTTAGAATAAAGAGTGTAAGAGTTACAGAGGATGAGCGCGATCGCGTACGTACTGTTTCTCTGCGGTTTACCATATACAGAACACGGTACTATCATTTATGAAAAAGCTTTTCAGGGATCAGATCAAAAAAATCATTGCCGCCGAACATCATGACCCCTTCAGTGTGCTCGGCATGCATGAAGCGGAGGTTCAGGATAAAAAGGGGCTGGTGGTAAGGGCCTTTCTTCCCGAAGCAGAGCGGGCGTTTGTAGTTGCAGGGGGAAAGGCAGCGGAAGAAACACCTATGAGCAAAATTCACGCGAGCGGCCTCTTTGAATGCCAGTTTAAAAACCGGAGCACATTTTTTTCCTATAAAATTAAAACTATCGCCCGCAGTGGTCAAACCAGAATATTCCCCGACCCCTACTGCCTGCCGCCGGTGCTTTCAGATTATGACCTGTACCTCTTTGCAGAAGGCAACCATGATACCATATATGAAAAGCTCGGCGCTCATTGCATAGTTCACGCCGGTGTGGCGGGGGTTTTGTTTGCGGTGTGGGCGCCTAACGCGCTCCGGGTGAGCGTTGTCGGCAACTTCAACAACTGGGACGGCCGCCGGCATCCCATGCGGGTGCGGGGCAGTTTCGGGATCTGGGAGCTTTTCATTCCGGAGATGACAGAAGGGGAGCTTTATAAATATGAAATTAAAGCCCGGGACGGCAGCCTTATTATAAAAGCAGACCCCTATGGCTTTTACTCTGAGACCAGGCCAAAAACCTCGTCCATCGTATACGCTCTTGATACCCATGCATGGAAGGACGGCCAGTGGATAGCGCGCCGTGATGCATCCGACCCGCTGAAGCAGCCGGTTTCGGTCTATGAAGTGCACCTCGGCTCGTGGATGCGGGTGCCGGAAGAAGACAACCGCTTTCTTACCTACCGCGAACTGGCGCCGAAGCTCATTGCCTATGTAGAGGAGATGGGCTACACCCACATTGAGTTCATGCCTGTTTTAGCCCATCCCTACGATGCCTCCTGGGGCTACCAGGTCACCGGCTACTTTTCCCCGACCCCCCGTTTCGGCCCGCCCGAAGACCTCATGTATCTTATTGACCGCTGCCATCAGCATGGTATCGGCGTCATACTTGACTGGGTACCGGCACATTTCCCGAAAGATGCCCATGCTTTGGCACAATTTGACGGCACCTGCCTGTATGAACATGCGGATACGCGCAAGGGGGAGCACCGGGAATGGGGCACCTTGGTATTCAATTACGGCCGCAACGAGGTGAGCAATTTTTTAATCTCAAGCGCGCTGTTCTGGCTTGATAAATATCATTTTGACGGGCTTCGGGTTGATGCTGTTGCCTCCATGCTCTACCTTGATTATTCACGCGAGCCCGGCGAATGGGTGCCCAACCAGTTCGGCGGCAATGAAAACCTTGAAGCGATCGCGTTTCTGAAAAAGCTGAATGAAATCGTGTACCGCTATTTCCCCGGCACGCTCATGATCGCGGAAGAGTCAACCGCCTGGCCCGGCGTGTCGCGGCCCACCTATCTGGGAGGCCTGGGGTTCGGCCTGAAGTGGAACATGGGATGGATGCATGATACGCTGGAATACTTTTCCAAAGACCCGGTGCACCGCAAGTACCATCACCAGAACCTGACCTTCTCCCTGCTGTACGCTTTTTATGAAAATTTTATCCTCCCCTTTTCCCATGACGAAGTGGTGCACGGCAAGGGGTCGCTGATTGGTAAAATGCCGGGGGATGAGTGGCAGAAATTTGCCGGCCTGCGCCTGCTCTTCGGCTACATGTTCTGCCATCCGGGGAAAAAACACCTCTTTATGGGCAATGATTTCGGCCAGTGGTCTGAATGGGACCACAACGCAAGTCTTGAATGGCACCTGCTCGCCTATCCCCCCCACCGCTCTCTGCTGAACTTTGTCAGGGATTTAAATCGTATCTATCAGGCGGAGCCGGCACTGTACGAGATTGACTTTCACTGCAGCGGCTTTGAGTGGATTGATTTTCATGATGCCGACGCCGGCATTATTTCTTTCATCAGGAAGGCAAACGATCCGCGCGACTTTGTGGTGGTGGTCTGCAATTTTACTCCGGTGCTCCGCCAGGGCTATTGCGTCGGCGTTCCGCAGCCGGGTTTTTACCGGGAACTGCTTAACAGTGATTCAGCGCATTACTGGGGAGGCAACTGGGGAAACAGCGGCGGCGTGCAGGCAGAGTCTGTTCCCTGGAGCGGCAGGCCCTGTTCCTTCACCATAGCCTTGCCGCCCCTGAGCATTCTTATTTTCAAACCAGAACACGAGCCTGCATGATTGACCAGAACACTGACGGGGCTGATTCCCGTTACTGCCTGCGCATCCCGCTGCCTGAAAGCCGGGGAGAGCAGCGCGCGGACAGTGAAGATGAGGCGCGCCGGGATGAAGAAAAAGCGGTCCGCTGCGCGCAGTGCGGGCATGCGGTGACCAGTCCGCGTGAGCGGATTGACGTGCAGGGCATGCATCAGCACACCTTTTTCAATCCCTACGGCATTATTTTTGAAATCGGCTGTTTCCGGGAAGC
>Ga0172368_10008408_pt1 | contig 10532 bp, 11 predicted proteins | sample Lak11m_FD_114540 | JGI IMG/M metagenome (GOLD analysis project Ga0172368, IMG submission 114540) | Freshwater microbial communities from Kabuno Bay, South-Kivu, Congo - kab_022012_11m | ecosystem: Environmental > Aquatic > Freshwater > Lake | place: Democratic Republic of the Congo: South-Kivu...
GGATTCGGCCAGAGAAGCGGCGAATAATGTTAAAGAGCTCTTAGATAACATTGGTATTGCCAATGTCAAGAATCGTCGGGCGCAATATCAATTTTTTGTCAGTGACAAACCGCAGCATTTTAAAAAGCTTGCCAGGCGTTTTTTAGGCTATGAGATTAAGAATATAACAAAGGTGTAAGGCATTGACCTTTGCGGAACTAAAATCAAGGTAGCCGATGTAAGGTCTTTTTCCTGAGGGATGAGGGTCTTTACGTTGATTTCTTATTAAAATTAGCAAGGAAAACTTTAATGTACGAACTAACAGTTAAGGGGGAATTTGCCGCGTCACATTCACTTCGGGATTATGAAGGTAAATGCAAGAATCTTCATGGGCATACATGGCATGTGGATATTGTGGTGGTCGGCCGAACGTTAAATAAGGTTGGCATGCTCATTGACTTTAAAGAAATCAAAAGCGATCTTCATGCGCTTTTAGAAAGCCTTGACCATGCGCATTTAAATGATCTTGCGTATTTTAAGAAAGCCAATCCTACCTCAGAGAATATCGCAAAATATATTTTCGATCATTTTAAGAAAAAACTCCACAGCGCTGCTGTCAAAAAAGTCACCGTTTGGGAATCAGATAAGTCAGGCGCCTCTTATGACGAGATTTAAAAATAAGAAAGCTGTTGTGTTATTGTCGGGAGGGTTGGATTCAACAACGACGCTTTATATCGCAAAACATCAAGGATATCGCGTTACCGCCCTTATTTTTTCTTATGGCCAACGACATCGCAAGGAAATCCTGCGCGCCAAGCGTATTGCCAAGCTAGCTAAGTGCGATTATTGCGTTTTAAAGATTTCTCTTCCATGGAAAGGGTCAGCGTTGCTGGATAAACATCAAAGAATTCCAGAATGTCGATCGCAGGAATTGATGGCGCATAACATTCCGGCGACCTATGTTCCTTCGAGAAATATTCTTTTTTTAAGCTATGCCTCATCTCTGGCGGAAACAATAGGCGCTCAAGCTATTTTTATCGGGGCCAATATCCGCGATTATTCTGGCTATCCCGATTGCCGTCCGCAATTTTTTAAGGCCTTTGCAAAATCTATTGCCGCCGGAACAAAAGCAGGCGTTGAAGGACGAGCGCTTCATATTCAAAGTCCTTTAATTTATAAAACGAAAGAACAAATTATTAAGCTAGGACAGAAGCTCAAGGTTCCTTATCATCTCACATGGTCTTGCTATAAGGGCGGGCGTAAGGCTTGCGGTGTTTGCGATAGTTGTTTACTGCGGCAAAAAGGATTTGCAGCCCTTAAATGTCAGGACCCAGCCCTATGACAAACGCGAAGGTTAGCGAAATTTTTAAATCCATTCAAGGGGAAGGTATTTATCTTGGCGTTCTGCAGGTTTTTGTTCGTTTTTTTGGATGTACTTTAACTTGCAAGATGTGCGACACTCCTCAAGGCAAAGATCCTTCCTATGGTGTTAAGGAATATACAGCAGGCGATCTTTTGCGCGAAGTTTGCGATATGTCAAAAGGTATTCATTCGGTCAGCCTTTCCGGCGGTGAGCCTTTAGAACAAAAAGAATTTCTGCGCACATTTTTGCCTCTCTTAAAAGCGCAAGGCCTCAGGACATATCTAGAAACCAACGGGGTTTTGTCTGAGAATTTAAAAGAGCTTGTTGGCTTTGTTGATATGATCGCCATGGACATGAAGCTTCCGAGCGCGACGGGGCAAAGGCCATTTTGGTCGGAGCACGCATCTTTCTTGAATATTGCGCGCCAAAAAGATGTTTTTATTAAAACTGTGATTACCTTGGATACAGATTTAAATGATGTTGCTTGCGCAGCCAAGCTTGCATCAAAAGTGAATCGTGGTATAGTATTTATTCTACAGCCGAATTATTTTGAATTGAGCGCAGGGCTCTTGGAGATTTGCCAAAAGGCACACACCGTAGCGTCGGAATACTTACGGGATGTGCGTATCATTCCTCAGCTTCATAAACATTTAGGGATCAGGTGACACCATGATAAAGAAAACATACGAAGGATTACAGGAAAACGTTCGAACGCTTAAAACGCCTAAAATTGACGTCTGGCAAAATAAATATGCCGATCGGGAATATACGATTGATTTGACAACCGATGAGTTAACCTGCATCTGCCCTAAAACAGGTTTGCCGGATTTTGCCACCGTGAAAGTTCTTTATAAGCCTAATCAAAAATGTTTGGAGCTCAAATCATTTAAATATTATTTAATATTTTATCGTAATGTCGGTATTTTTCATGAACATCTGACGAACAAGATTTTAGATGACATCGTAAAGTCTTGCCAGCCGCGCTGGGCCAAAGTTGAGGTTGTGATGAAACCTCGAGGCGGTATCCAAACCGTTGTGACCGCGGAATATCCCCAAACGACAAAATAGAAAGGCTTTTTATGCCAAGAAAAAATGGACGTCGATCGGATCAGCTGAGACCCGTTAAGATCACTAAGCATTATTTAAAGAGTGCGCCGGGGTCGTGTTTGATTGAGTTTGGGGAAACAAAGGTGATCTGTACCGCGATTATGGAAAACAATGTTCCCATTTTTTTAAAAGGGAAAGGATTGGGATGGCTTACCGCGGAATATGGTATGTTGCCATGTTCGTGCGATGAGCGCGTGGCACGCAATAAGACATCTGGGCGAACGTTTGAAATTCAGCGTTTGATTGGGCGTTCTTTACGAAGCATTGTTGATTTTTCCAAGATTGGTGAGCGGACGATAAAAGTTGATTGTGATGTCATTCAAGCCGACGGAGGGACAAGGACGGCATCGATTACCGGAAGTTATGTTGCGCTCGTTTGTCTTTTAAAACATGTCAAGAAAGAACTTGGGATGGTTGAGCTGCCGCTGAAAGACATTGTGGCGGCCATTAGCGTTGGCGTTGTTAAGGGTGAGGTGGTTCTTGATCTGGATTTTGAAGAAGATTCTAAAGCGGATATGGATATGAATGTCGTGATGCGAGGGAGCGGGGATTTTATTGAAGTGCAGGGTACGGCAGAAGGCGTGCCCTTTTCTCGTGCGAAGATGAATGCCGCCCTTGACCTTGCGCAAAAAGGGATCGAAGAGCTTTTTGATATTCAAAATAAAGCGCTGGAAGCGTAATTTAAAAGAAACGTAAAGTGATCAAGCGCCTTTTTCTTAAAAGAAAAAGGCGCTTGATCATTCTACCCTAATTCGTTTCTAGAATTTGTGAAAACACACTGTGTTAAATTTCCACATCGCGTTCGTAAGCATGTGTAAATGGTTCGACAAAAACTTCTGCTGATGAAAAGACTTTTCCTTTGTCGCAAATACCGATAACAAGTTTGGCATATTCCGGGATTCTGCCATCGCCATAGGTATAAATATGATAGGAGCCATCGATGCTGACAGGTGTTTGGGCCAGGATATATCCATTAGACGTTTGAAGTTGCGCAATCTTTCCAGACGAGACCCCATCTTCATTGTTTTTTTCTTTTACTTTCCCGGAGAAAAATAAAGGACGTTCGCAGAAACTCCACCCTAGGGGGAGTTGAATTTTTCCTAAATCATATGTATTTTGATGTGGAAGAAATAAAAAGCTTTCCGCTCCAAAGAATATGGGAAACGGCTTGCCAAAGGAAGAAGGCGTGGAGTAGGTGCAAATGCGGATGCCGATATCTCGTCCGCGAAAGGATAAAGGAATATCGTTCTTAAAATAGAAATGCCCGGTTGGCCCTGACAAGGTCTTTCCCAGGTTTAAAAGAGTTTCTCCGTTAAGTCCATGGACCACAAGCTCGATGACCGCATTTTTAATCGGTGTATCCTTAAACAAAACATTCCCGGAAACTTCTAAGCTGACAGTTAGTTTTTCAGCGGATAATTGTTTTTCTTGTTTGAGGATGAGCATTGCGATCCACCTCCTTGTTAGCGTGTTTATAAAGGAGTCCTTAAACATTTCTTAAGGCTCGTGCGTAAAAAAGCAAAGATTTATTCCTTCGGCAGCCTTAATATCCACAAAAAAGTGTGGAATAAAGCTTTGCAGGCTTGGATTGATGAGTTTCTTGGAAAATGGAGTAAGAAGCGCACGAGCCTACCTTTTCGAGAATAAAATTCTAAAAAGGCTTTGAAAGATCGCTCCGTGGCTATTTTGGAGTATAGCATTGACTTTTAATGGAAAACAATGGGTTTTGGAGTTTTCGAGAAAGCGTTTTCTTGGAAAAGGCTTTCTAAGGTATTCCTCGACGATAAACAGTTATTTTATCCTATGGGAAACGCAAAAATAATTTTATTTAAGATGTAAATGGTTATAAATAAAGGGTTTTTGTGATATATTAAGAAAAGTAATTTATCCAAGAAAGGATTTCGTATGCTTGAACTATTAGTTGCCACACGTAATTTAAAGAAACTTAAAGAGATCAAAGAGCTCTTAAGGGATATGAAAATTAAGATCACTTCTTTGGCTGATTATCGCGGTATGCCTGAGATTGAAGAAGACGGCAAGACCTTTACTCAAAATGCCATTAAAAAAGCAGCCACGATTTCTCTTTATACAAAGAAGCTTGTCATGGGGGAAGATTCGGGGCTGGAGGTTAAAGTCCTTAAGAATGCTCCTGGGGTATATTCTGCAAGATTTTCCGGTCATGATTCAACCGATCAAAAAAACAATGCTAAGCTTTTAAAGATTCTTAAGGATGTCCCGCTAAAAAAGCGTCAAGCACGTTATCGTTGTTGTATCGCTTTGACAGATCGTAAAGGAATTATTGGTGTTGTCGCGGGCAGTTGTTCCGGCCTTGTTGCGTTGCGCGCCCAAGGGAAAAACGGATTTGGTTATGACCCGTTGTTTTTTATTCCACGTTTTCAGAAAACCTTTGGAGAATTAAACCCTTCCATAAAAGCCCAAATGAGCCATCGGGCGCGTGCATTAAAGAAGTTTCGGCAGCTTATTGGAAAATATTTGGCAAGGTATCCAAAATAAAGTCTTTTGTCTTCTGAATGACATTTAAAGGGCGGGCCATGATTTTATATTTTGGTTCTTTGAGCGTTCCTGTCACTTTAACGGTCACCAAATCTTCGGCTTGGCTTAAAAATGCCGCAACGGTTTTTTGAAGCGAGTCTGAACTCCGGATAACCCCTTCAGCAAATTTGGATATAATATCAAAATCAAGGTCTCCTTTAAAGGTTGCCGACCCATTGCAGGTGAGCTCAACCTGGTTGCCTTTGACAATGGCATCTTTAACTAATACCTTTTCGCTGACAACGGAAAAATTTCCTTCCGCGCTGTCAAGAGTGATATTTTGATTCTCCGGGACAAAGAGTAATTGGGCCAATCCCTTGAAGATGTCAAATTGCCAGAGCTTGCCGTCTTTAACTGATAAAAATCCCTGGCCTTGGCTAAAGTTTAGGTTTGATAAGGGCCCGGTTCCTGTATAGGAGGCAGAAAGAAGCCCAGAGAGATCTTTAGTCTTGAGAGGCGTATCTTCTTTTAGTTTCGAGAGATCAACCTTTTTAATATCAATAGCAATTTTATATGGCATTTCGGCAATGGATAAATCTGAAGAACCTTCTAGAGCGACAGCTCCATTGTAAAAAGCAGAGTTTAGCGTACATTGATTGATAAAGCGATCGCGTTGTGCATATTTCAGCGATAGCTGGCTCACTTTATAATGATAAAAAGAAGCTTCATTACTTGTCAGAGTGAACGCTAGCGTCCAGTCCTTCCATTGCTGCAGGTCTCCGGCAAATAGTCCGTCAATAGCAAAAATTCCTTGCGGTACCACAGGGTCAAGCCTTTCTTTTAATTCAGGAAAGAGGGCCGGCAAATCTTCGAGGGCGATACTGCCGCCTATTTTGATATTAAATTTTGGCCCTTGTTTTTCGTTAGGATAAAAGACTTCTCCTGCGACATTGGCTTGGGAGTTGTGATATTGCCCGGTGAGGCTTAGGATTTTAAGCCGATCCGGAAAAAGTTTGGAATTAAGAGAAAGTAGCAGATCTTCACACTTAAGCGTGGTGACGAGGTTGTTAAATTGAAGGGTACCGTTTAAAACATAAGGCTTGTCTTGGAAGGTGAAGCGCAAATCTTTCCATGAGCCTTCATCAGGGAGAAAATGTGACGGATTTAAATGCTCAACGACGTAATGGATGTCTCCGGAAATATTGAACACGCCATTCTTCATAGCTTTATTTTTAAAAGCCACATCTTTAAGCGCGGCGGTGCAATCAATGCTGGCGCCTGCCAGCCGTTTTATTTTTCCTTTATATTTTAGTTTAAAGGTGGCGATCCCTTTGGCATCGATTCCCATATTGGGCACATATTGGCTGATGAGGTCTTGCCAGGCTCCGAGGTCGCAATTGGTTGCGCTAAAATCAATATCAAGAAATGGTTCCTTAAAGTTTTCAACAGATCCAGACAGGGCCATGGGTGTTTGGCTGATCAAAGCCGTGAGTGAATCCACGGCAAATTTATTGGGCTCAAAGGAAATCTTTCCGGAAACATTCTCAGCCGTTTGTAAATAGGGAAGATTTGTTCCTTTGGCATCGGTTACGCTCATGGTGCCGGAATAGCTTAGTTCAGGCGCTTGTCCTTCGACGGGGCGATATTTAAACGAAAAATTTAAAAGTGGATTGCCTGTTAATTGTGCGTTCGGTGATAAATTGAGAGTCATATTCTGGAAATTTAATCGAGACTGGCTTTGGAAAAGTCCGTTATCGTGAGAAAAATCAGCCTTGCCTTGTGCCTGGACGGTAACGTTTGTTTTTGGGTCAAGCGTTCCCGTGAGATTTGGTGCGGCAATATTTCCCTCAGCCGTTATTTTATTTTCATTTTTTACAAGAATAAAATCATAGGTAAGGTCACTTGCGATGCGTTCATTTTTCCCCAATAGAAGTTCACCTTGTTTAATTTCCAAGAGCCCCTTAAACCGTAATTCTTTGCCGGCCATTGTTATGTCATTGATACGTAGCGAAGGAAGAAAAAGGAGGTTAATTTTGTTTTGAAGGAGAAGCTCGGTTTGATCAAAAAAGAATTCGCCTTTGCCAGAGACCTTGGTGCCGCGCCTTGATAAATCCAGAGAAGCCACGTTAATCTTTGCCTTTTGCAGGGCAAAATCTGGTTTGTTGATGTAGGGAGCGATTTTTGCAAAGTCAATGTTTTCTGCGCGCAATTGGCACAAGAAATCTTTCGACAAAAAGTTGTAATTGATATCAGAAAAGATTTTTAGGGCGCCTTGTTTTTTTGGAAAAATTTTAATGGTTGCCTTGACGCTGTCTGGCAAGGCGAGGGAGGCGCGGATGTTGATGTTTTCAACGGTTTCGATAGCTTCGCGGGCGATGTTTTTATCAAAAAAGATAACAGTTCCGCTGTTGATGGTCAGGCCTGATATGAAAATAGCAGGGGTCTGTTCTTTTTGTCCTTTTTTATTTTCATTGAGCGTCAGCAAATCTGAAAAATTCCAAAGTCCGGTACGCTCGAGGCTCAATGTGATGACGGGCTTGTCAATAACAATAGAAGGGATGATGATTTTTTTCTGGGTTAAAAGCGGCAAATAAAAAATTGTCACAGAGATTTCCTGCGCGGAGAAAATATTTTCTGTCTGGGGTGCTTGGTCCTGAATGGCAACTCTATTGAACACGAGGCCTTTGAGCGGGGCATAGTAGAGGCTTGCGATACTGACCTTGCGATTGAGTTTTTTCGATGCTTCGCGGATGATGATTTCTTTCAGCTGGATGGGCAAGAAGACACTGTTGAGATACACCAAGCCGGCTGTCAAGAGCGCCAAGATTAACAAAATGATTAAAATGAGTTTTTTGCGCATTGACCAATTATATCGGAAAGATTGCAATTGTTCAATACATGCCTTTTCTAAAATTTAATCAAAGGCATGTATAGCGACCTTTGTTTTCTGAAAATAAGATCTCATATTGACTCCTTAATTTCTTAATTGAATAAAGGTCAATGGTTGCAACTTTAGTTTTCACATGATATACTAACGGCTCAAATCGGGGAGTAGCGTAAATGAGGCCATGATTTATGGAAGCCTCTTGAGTGACGTAAATCATTTGACCGAATTTATTCCGAGCCCAACAGGGCGAGGAACACGAGAAATAAAATCATCGGGGAGTAGCGCAGCTTGGCTAGCGCGTCTGCTTTGGGAGCAGAAAGTCGAGAGTTCAAATCTCTCCTCCCCGACCATTTTGATCCGGCACGCTTTTAAAAAGCGTGCCGAGCCGCTTTGAGCAAAGCCAAAAGCCTCCTTAAAATACTGCGAATTTAAAATTAACCGCATGCACACAATAGCCGCCCGATCGAAAAATTTATTTCTGTCCTCTTGGCATCCTTTCGCTTGGATTATCTTTGCTGGCTTGCTTGTCTACGCCCGAACACTCTTTTTTAACTTTTCTTATTTGGATGACAATGTTTTGATTCTTGATCGGATCAAAGAATTGCGTGATTTTTCGCATCTTGGGAATATTTTTACGACAGATGTTTTTCATCTAGCCGGGAAGTCTGCCAGCTATTATCGGCCGATGCTTGTTTTGTCGTTTATGCTCAATGCATTTTTTTCTAGTGAGAATCCTTTTGGCTATCATCTTTTTAACGTCGTTGCTCATCTTTTTGCTGTATGTCTTATTTTTGCGTTACTTTTACGTCTGGGATTTGATCGTCTTAAAAGTTTTTGTTTATCGATTTTATTCTTGGTTCATCCCGCGCTTGTTCAAGCCGTTGCTTGGATCCCCGGGCGCAATGATTCGCTTTTGACCGTTTTCATCCTTTTGGCATTTCTTTCATTTATTAAATACCTCAAGGAATTTCGGCTCAAAGATCTGTGCTGGCATTTCGTATTCTTTCTTTGCGCGCTTTTGACAAAAGAATCAGCAGTCGTTTTTCCTGTACTCTGTATTCTTTATTTTTTTTTAATATCTGCTGACGAAAAAAAGCGTTTACCGGTGAAACTAATTGCCGGGTGGATCTTTTGTCTTGCGGCCTGGTTTTTTTTAAGGACGGCCGCTGTCAAGACATCGTTTATGATTTTTGGCACATGGGTAAAATTTACCTTAGTTAACAGCCCGGCATTATTGCTTTACCTTGGGAAAGCTTTTTTTCCTTTCAATTTGTCTGTCTTGCCGATTTTACAGGATTCATCTCTCTTTTTTGGGATCGCGGCCCTTGTTCTAATATTCATGCTGATGCGATTGACACCGTATAAAGACCGCAAGGGTATCATGTTTGGATGGTTGTGGTTCCTTTTATTTTTGTTCTTTGCTTTTGTTCGCCCTGGCAGCCCTTTGGCACCAGCAGATTTTCTTGAACATCGCCTTTATTTGCCAATGATAGGCTTGATGATTGTTTTAATACAGCTGAGACCTTGCCCAACACTAAGATATCGAAAGACTTTGATCGCGCTGTCATCAGGAATATCTTTTTTGATCTTTTTAGTCGTCAATATTGTTTATGTGCAAAATTTTAAGGATCGTTTATCGTTTTGGCGGGACGCTGTTCAACATTCACCGCATGCACCCCTGGCTCATGCGAATCTGGGGGCCATGTATTATTTGGAAGGCAAGAACGAAGCGGCCAGCCATGAATATTACAAGGCTCTTGATCTTAATCCACGACAAGAAATGGTTTATAGCAACTTGGGCCTTATTTTTATGCGCGAAGGAAAATGGCAAAAGGCGGAACACAGTTTTCTTTTGGAGATCCAGCTAAATCCATCGTATGCAGATGCATATTATAATTTTGGCCTTCTGCGTTATGCGCAGAAACGATGGGATGATACTTATCGGCTTATGGAAAAGACACTTCAGCTTGACCCTCACCATGCGGGTGCGCAGGAAGTCTTGGCGCGTGATTTTATGAATGGCAGGCCGTAGTTCCGGCAGGGCATCAAGAATCGTTGTTAGCCAGCGGCAGCGTAGATATTTTTTTTGCTTGTCAGTGTTTAAAGATTATATTAGAATGGGATAAATTTCTTAATGGTATATTTCATAGAAAGGGGAAGCACATGAATAAGAAAGTTTTAGTTGTTGTATTGATGAGCTTTATTTTAGCAGGTTGCGGCTCTTCGGGTTCTTCAGGCAACGCTCCGACGCAAGCCATTCCATCTCAAATGACGCCTGAGGCTTTTCAGCAACAGGCCATGGCTCTTTTAGCTCAAGGCCAATTTCCTGCCGCTGTTGAAACTTTACAAAAGGCCGTTGAGCTTTTTCCTGATGACATTAACGCCCTTTTTGCCTTAGCGCAAATTTATATGAAAATCGGTTCTTTTGATAATGCCATTATCTTCGCGCAAAAAACGATAGAAAAGAGTCCTGATAATGGGCATGCCTATCTTTTAATGGCCGGGTGTTATGATCTAAAAAATGAGTCGCAGAAGGCCATGGATTTTGTAAAAATGAGCATGGCTGTTTTCCAGAAGCAAAACGATACTAAAAATTTTGAAGCCGCCGCCGCTGTTTTAAAGAAATTAACCGAGCGTCCTTCTGAAAAAGCGAAAAGTAATAAAAAGTAGCAAGATAATCTATTAAGATAAGAAAATATCTAA
>Ga0172368_10008409_pt1 | contig 10532 bp, 9 predicted proteins | sample Lak11m_FD_114540 | JGI IMG/M metagenome (GOLD analysis project Ga0172368, IMG submission 114540) | Freshwater microbial communities from Kabuno Bay, South-Kivu, Congo - kab_022012_11m | ecosystem: Environmental > Aquatic > Freshwater > Lake | place: Democratic Republic of the Congo: South-Kivu...
AAAGTAGCCTTAAAAGATATGATTGAAATAAGCATTACGAATACTAATACCTTAGCCAAATACAGAAAGATTAATAGTTACTACGATAAGTTAATAACCACGCATTTATAAACTAAAGCCTATAAATATTGCTGATTCTATTGAAAATGGAGATACAATATCAGATTATTTATTTTTTACAGGAAGTGCAATAATTTGGTCAGCAACTTATGGTATGGCACAAGGCCCTTGTACAGGAGCATGGAATAATATTGGAGAGCATTTCATCGGTGTAAAGTTAACTTATCCAAATGAGACAATTTATGGTTGGATAAGAGTTGAAGGAACTGGAACTGGCACCAGTTTCACACTGACTATTAAAGATTATGCCTGTAATATTAATCACTATTCAGAAATTAATAATGTGACGGAACAAAATAAATCATTTGTTTTTCCAAGTCCTTTCAATGATAAACTGGCTGTTAATAATCATTGCACTGACGAGACAGAAATTATTATTTACGATTTAAGGTTAAGGATAGTAATGCAGCAGAAGTTTACATCAAGTATTTTATTAAACACTGAAAGCCTTTTTGAAGGTATGTATTTTTATCAAATTAAAGAAGAAAATCAGGTTATTAGCAACGGAAAAATTCTGAAATTATAATATTTTAAATCCTTTCCAAATTAAATTATCAATATATCGACTATAAGAAATAATTATAGTTTTCAGTAAGTCTAATCATAATTGCTTAAAACTCGATTCTTTAAAAATAAACAGGATGAAACCTGAACTTATCCGTTTTATTATACTCTAAGGCAGGAAAAGGAATTTTGATAAAAGAAAAGGCTTTTGCAAAGGTTTTAAAATATTTCGACTTGATGGGCAGCCTTGTCAGATCTATATCAGCCGACAAATAAAACTGACGTTGACGTTCAAAAACAGGCATGGTTTGCCCATTGTAAACAGAGGGATTAGTCACCGCCCCTATAATACCATCACCACTCTGGCCTATGGAAAGGCAAATCCAGTCGGGAAATTTATCATTGTCTTCAAAAAAGGTTTTGAGATTAAGCGACATCCAGCAGGTAATGCCATTATAGTCTTTGATAATACTTTGTAAATTATTCTCACCCAACAGATTGGGTCTGTATTGGGCATAGGAAGTGGGCATAAATGAATGCTTCAGTAATATGTTTTGTTTGCCCCAAAGTGCCTGTTGACCCGAAAACAACAAAGACCCTGATAAATTAGCAGCCAGATCGCCCGGGGAAGCCCCCCACCCTGCCGAAAAACCATCAAGCACCTCAATAACTGTCAGATAAAAAGACCCTAAAAAGCCACCATACCAAATGGCTTTGTTTTCTTTCAACCCTATCCACGACAGCGTATTATAGCCTAGACTTCCCATATAATACGAATTGGTGGCATGGGCTATTTTATCCATCTGAAACCACTCATTATTATCATTAAAAAAATGAAATTTCGACTGTGGATAGTCTTTGTACCACAAATCGTATAAAGTCACCAGAGAACCTACATATAAAGCACTTCCCGAAACCAGAATGGTGTTAATTTTTTGCTTATCTGTCAGTTGCCACTTTCTGGGAATCGTATCAGCAGTTGTCTGAAAATTTAGCGTATCTCTGCCTTCAATTGAATTATAGGACAATTGCGCCTTCAACGAAGCAAAAGATAAAAAAAAAAGGCAAATAAACAAAAACCTTAACATTAAGCTTTCATTATGGTGTCATAACAAGCTTTAAGCATATCAAGACAATTTTCTTTCGTGTGTGATTCTGCATAAGTTCTCAGCACCGGCTCTGTACCCGATGGTCGGATGATCAGCCATTCATCGTCATTAAAGTAATATTTGAAACCATCAAGCGTGTCAACACTTTTAACTATATAAGGTCCGAATGATTTGTATTTATCATTCACACAGTTGGCTACAATTCTTTGTTTCAAGCCTTCTTCAAGGCGCAAATCGCTTCTTTCGAAGGCAAATGAACCGGTGATTTGGTATATTTCGTCAATAATTTCACGTAAAGTTTTCCCTGTTTTTACCATAAATTCCCATATTACAAGGCCATTCCATATACCGTCGCGTTCGGGTATATGACCTTTAACAGCTATGCCACCCGACTCCTCGCCGCCTACAAGGATGGTTTCGGTTTGCATCATTTTGCAGACATGCTTAAAACCTATAGGTACAATCTCCAAATCCAAACCATAATGTTTGCAAAGTTTTTTAATTTTTTGTGTTGAGGAAACTGCTGTAGCCACCTTGCCATCTTCCTTTTTATATTTTTTCATATAATGAATAAGTATTAAAAGGATATGATGTGAATCAATATAATTGCCTTCATTATCAAACAGCGCAATGCGGTCTGCATCACCATCAACTGCCAATCCGCAATCAATATTTTCCGAAATTTTAATAATCTCAGCAAATTCCTGCAGGTTTTTCAGCAATGGTTCGGGTGGAATATTGTTGAATGTCGGATTGATTTCGCAATGAACAAAGGTGATGTCAGGGAATAAACGTCTCATCACGTTCTGACCTGAACCATACATGGCTTCAAATGCAAACTGCAAATCAGAGTTTCTGATGGCTTCCATATCAAAATGAGCTTCTACATGGTCGCAATAGATGGTTTCAAGGTCTGCATATGTCACCATGCCATTGTCAACCAGCGATTGCATGCTTACTGCATCAAAATAGAAGTTATAAGTTTCAGGAATACATTTTTCGACTTCTCTTATTTCATCGTCAAACAAAGGCCCGCCATAACTGCCTTTCAACTTAAATCCATTATATAACGGAGGGTTGTGACTTGCAGTGATAACAACTCCTAAGTCGGCATTGAGCTTAACTATTCCCAACGAGACCATAGGTGTGGAAGCAATATTTTTATTTAAAAACACTTTTATGTTATTTGCCGCTAATACTTTTGCAGCGGTTTCTGCAAATAATTCTCCGCCAAAGCGGCAGTCGTGACCTATGACAACCTTAGGATTTTTTACATTTTTGTTTAACCATTGTGCAGTAGCATAAGCTACTTTAGCCACGTTTTCTACTGTGTACTCTTTTGCAATGATAGCTCTCCAGCCATCAGTGCCAAATTTAATTTCTGTCATGATTTATATAATTTTATTTCGATTTATTACACTTTGATGCTTTGTAAGTACTCCTAATAGATATAGGAATCAATACACAGTGTAATTTTTCTTATTTTGCAAATTTCTTTATTTCTTCAAAATACTTGGCTTTGTCAGTAGTGAAGTTGTTTTTGTAAGTTCCACCCTTTACAGTGTAAACAGAAGTATTCTTTTTCAGTCTGGCTAAGCTTTTAATATCTTTTTCGGTGTAAACCTTGTCAGCTTCACCGGCAATAAAAAGTATAGAAGTCAGGTTGTTTCCTTTTTCTGTTAAAGCCAGCTGAGGCTCAATGGCAACTTTATTATACCCAATAGGCAAAAGCATGTCCTTACCATCAGCTTTCTGAATCATGGCTTTAATGCCTTCCAGTGTGCCATAAGGCGAATCGGCAATAACGGCACTCACCTCAGGTCTGTTGGCTGCAACAGCTAAACTCAGGCCGGCACCCATTCCCACACCCCACATGTGCACGGTGCGTGTACGAGAGTAGTATTTCTTTACATAATCCATCACCGCATTCAAATCCTTCTCAAACTGGGCGTAGATATAAAAGTTATTGTTTATTTTAAAGTCGGAACTTTGACCATAGCCCCTGTAATCGTAAGTAATAACATAATAATCCAAAGTAACAAAGTTGGTAGCCAATTCTATCAAATCAGCCATATTGCCTTCACCACTGTGACTCATAACAATTATATTAGAAGAAGGATTGCGGGGTTCATAAATCCAGCCTTTAAGCTTCATCCCATCTTCTGTGTCAATGGTCACTTCTTTATACTTGATACCGTATTCATCAGGTTTGATTTTATATTCCTTTTCAGGACCCAATGCCCATAATACTCTGGTTGTTAGAATACATAGAACTAAAATTAAAAGTACTTTTCTTTTCATATTAATATTTTTTATCTGTGAATATTTTTTTTGATTTATAAAACACTATTTTAAGTGAATTATTTTATCGGAAAACAAATTTATAAAAAAATTGAAAGCACATTCTAAAATAATTTTAAAGGTTATTAATAAAAAAAGAAGGTGACATTACTAAAAAATAATAAAAGTTATAAAATTGGAATGATTATTGAAAAAGAAGTGCCGCTTTTTAAAAATAAAATTAATTATTAAGAAATATTGTATAAAACCTATTAATTATTTAAACATAAAAAAATATTTTGCCCGTATGGGCATGAATATCAATAAAAAACATTACTAAACTGATACTTTTCCCTTAGGGAATTAACATAGGAAATACTTCTGTTAATGTCCATACGGACAACCTAATTTGTACTTATATTTTTTATTGATATAAAAATCCTACGGACTATAAAAACTTGATACTTGTGTAAATAATTAATATGCTCAATATAACTTACATTATATCAATCAAATATTAAATGCTTTAAAATCAACAAATTTCCCATATTTTTTCTAATTTTGAATTCTAAAACCTAAAATTATCTATTATGAAAAAAATCAATTTTATCGCCCTTATGATTGTTGTTTCTGTCATGTTTTCTTGCAACAGAAGAACCGTACAACGCATTGACCCCAATAAACAAGTGGACCTGAGTGGCCGCTGGAATGACAGCGATTCTAAATTAGTGTCTCAGGAGATGATCAGCGACGTATTAAGCCGTCCCTGGAAAAGTGAATACGTACAAAAAACCTCTAAAAAACCCGTGGTTATTGTAGGCGACATTAAAAACCGCACCAGCGAGCTTATTGAACCTGAAACTTTCATCAAGGATCTTGAAAGAGAATTTATTAATTCGGGTCAAGTGCGCTTGGTACAAAGTGTTGAGTTCAGAGAACAGATGCGTTCGGAAAGAGCTGACCAACAAGAATTTGCTTCACCCGAAACCATCAAAAAATGGAAAAAAGAATTAGGCGCCGACTTCATGCTTAATGGCACCATCAATTCCATTGTTGACCAATACGGTAAGGATAAAGTTATTTTTTATCAGGTAAATCTCGAGCTATCTGACCTCGAAACCAATGAAAAAGTTTGGCTGGGTGAGAAAAAAATCAAAAAACTCATCAACAACTAATTTTCACATTCTCTTTTTTAAACTTTTTGCCCAAAGGGAAAAAATCTTTTTATGTTCAGAATTAAAACTGTTTTTCTTACATTAGTTTTATGTATTGTAATATTGTCTTCATGCGGCAGTTACTATACTAAAAATATTAAGTTTAATGATTATTACAAAAAAGCTGATTTTGAAAAAGCTGAACAGCTACTAGTAAAAGATAAAAAAGGCCCTAAAAGAAACACCAAACTCATTTATTTTTTAAACAGGGGTGTTATTGCTCAAGCACTGGGCAAATATACAGAGAGCAACGACTTTTTTGAACAGGCTTACATCTTAGGCGAAGATTACAGAAAAAACATTGGCAGTGAGACATTAGCTCTTTTGAGCAATCCAATGGTTACTGACTATAAAGGTGAAGATTTTGAGCTTTTGATGTTACATTATTTCAAATCTTTAAATTTTGTTTTTCTGAATAATTATGACAATGCACTGGTTGAGGCAAGACGCATAAATAACAAGCTTAATGAATTGTCCGATAAGTATTTGAAAAATAACCGCTATAAAAACGATGCTTTTGCTCATTATTTAATGGGTATTTTGTTTGAATCTTCAGGTGAATACAACAATGCCTTCATTTCCTATAGAAATGCCTATAACTGTTACAATGACGAATATGTAAAGTTGTTTGGTTTTTCTGCTCCTCCAAGCCTGCAAAAAGACTTATTGAGAACCGCTTATAAAACAGGGTTCAACGATCAGGTAAACTTCTACGAAAAAGAGTTTAATCTTAAATATGAAAAAATTACTGATACTCTTAATGATGTTGTTTTCCTCTGGAACAATGGTTTATCGCCTGTGAAAGAAGAGTGGAGTATTAATTTTGTTTTAGTGCAGGGTGCTGATGGCATAATGACTTTTGTCAATGAAGAATATGGGCTGTCATTTCCTTTCCCTATGGATAACAAAGAAGGTACAGGAGGTTTAGGCGATTTGAAGATATTAAGAGTGGCTTTCCCCAAATATGTTGAACGTGTGCCCTTATTTAATGCAGGTTCAGTAAAAATAAACAATGATGTTTATAACATGGAACTGGTGCAAAATATCAATGCCATTGCATTTAAATCATTAGAAGACAGAATGTTGAGAGAATTTTCTACCGCCCTCATGCGACTGGCTCTGAAAAAAGCTGCGGAATTGGCTCTGCGTAGTCAAAGTCAGGATGCAGGTGCAGCTCTGGGAATACTTAATGCCATCACTGAGAAGGCAGATACCAGAAACTGGCAAACGCTTCCTCACAGCATCTACTTAACTCGATTCAGACTGCCCACCGGCCAACACACATTAAATTTTGAAACCAAAAGCAGCTATTCGGGTGCTTCAAACACCCGTTCAATTAGCATTGATGTGAAGCCCAACAGAGTCAACTTTTTTACTTTTTCAACTTTCGAAACGCGGATGAATTAATTAAAATTCAATGTAAATGCCACAGATTCTCGGATTTTCAGTGAATTTCATTTATTAAACACAGATTAGATTCACCAAGGCGAATCTAATTTGTGTTAATTTGTGTAATCTGTGGCAACTCTTTATAAAATGAAACAAACTGAATAAAAAAAGTATTTAATATGAAATTCGCAACCTCAGTCATAGACATAATCACAAAAAGAAAATCTGTCCGCACCTACACTAATACAGTATTTTCAACAGAAATACTTGAAAAAGTCAAAACTATTCTTGAAAGTTATTCAGTTGGCTACTTTGGTAATAAAGTAACATTCAGCTTAATAGAGAAGGATTTTGCTAAAGCAAATCAAAAATTAAAACTGGGAACCTATGGCTTTATAAGCGGTGCCAAATATTTTATTGCCGGCGAAGTTAAAAAGAACGACCATGCTTTTGAAGATTGTGGTTATCTTTTAGAAAAAATAATTCTTCATCTGACAGAGCTAAACATAGGCACATGCTGGCTGGGAGGCACTTTTAGCCGCAATGAATTTGCAGTGGCACTCAATTCAGATGCCGACACCATTATACCGGCCATCACACCATTGGGTTATGCAACAGAAAGCAAGTCAATAAAGGAAAACCTAATCCGACTGGGTGCCAAAGCTGACAAAAGAAAAGCCTGGTCAGAGCTTTTTTACGACACCAACTTTGCAACCCTCCTGACCAATGAGGCTGCCGGTGTTTTCGGAAAGCCATTGGAAATGGTTCGCTGGGCACCTTCTGCATCAAACAAACAACCCTGGCGCATTCTTAAAAATGGCAACACATTTCATTTCTATCTGAAGCGAACCCCAGGATACAACAAATACTTCAAAGAAATTGACCTTCAGAAAATAGACATGGGCATTGCCATGGCTCACTTCGAACTGGCTTGCGAAGAACTGGGGCTTAAAGGCCATTGGGTTATTAATAATCCTTTCATTTTATCACGTGAGCTTGAATACGTGGTAAGCTGGAACATTGCCTTTGATTTTTGAAAAAAACAGCCCATTATTGCCTTTGATTTTTAAAAAATATATTTACTTATTGCCTTTGATTTTTGAAATAATTGTTGTAATATTGCCTTTGATTTTTAAAATAGCTTAAATGGAAAAACATTTTTTATCGCGTTTTATTGATGAGGAATTACTCCAATGGCGTAAAGCAGAAAAAAGAAAACCTTTATTATTAAGGGGAGCCAGACAAGTTGGTAAAACAACAGCCGTAAGGAAATTAGCTGAAAATTTTGAACATTATATTGAGGTCAATTTTGAAGAACATCGTGAAGTGCACAAATTCTTCGAAGGTAATCTTTCGCCCGATGAAATAATTGAAAATCTATCAGTGTATTTCAATACGCCAATAAAAGCATCTTCAACATTGATTTTTTTTGATGAAATACAGTCTTGCATTCCTGCAATTTCATCACTTAGATTTTTTTATGAAAAGAGACCTGATTTACACGTCATTGCTGCTGGTTCCTTACTTGAATTTGCACTTCAGTCTGTACCCTCATTTGCTGTAGGTCGTATCCGTTCAATTTTCATGTTTCCATTGTCGTTTGATGAGTTTTTAATGGCAATAGGAGAAACCCCTTTAATAAATTTAAGGCACAAACATTCTCCAAATAAACCTCTAAATGAAGTTCTTCATAAAAAATTAACCCGTTATCTTCGAAAATTTATGATTTTGGGTGGTATGCCCGAAGTAATACAAAGTTATATTGATGGTGAAGACATTATTGAATGTCAGAAAATATTAGATGATTTGATATTGTCTTACTTAGATGATTTTGCAAAATACAAAGAGCGTGTTCCGGCCACAAGAATAGCAGAGGTTTTCAACTCAGTGGTTCATCAGCTTGGAGGAAAGTTTGTTTACTCTAAAGCCTCACCCCAATTAAGCCATTATCAGGTAAAAGAAGCATTAGATTTGCTTATTAAAGCAGGATTGGTGATACCTGTTGTTCATACTTCTGCCAATGGTATTCCACTGGGGGCAGAAATAAAAGCCAAGAACAGAAAAATGTTTACATTTGATACAGGATTGGCCCAGCGTCTTTCGGGACTTGATATTAAAAATATAATTACATCAGATGATATTGAGCTAATCAACAAAGGAAATATTGCTGAGCTATTTGTTGGTCTTGAAATTATTAAAGCTGCTTCACCTTACGAAAGAAAAGATTTATACTTCTGGCAAAGAGAAGCTTTAAACAGTAATGCTGAAGTGGACTTTATAATTCAGAAAGGAACTGAAATCATTCCTATAGAAGTAAAATCTGGCACAAAAGGTTCTATGCAAAGTTTGAATTTGTTTTTAAATGAAAAGAAATCTGCTAAAGGTGTGCGAATTTCTCTTGAAAATTTTGCAGCTTATCAAAACATAGAGGTTATTCCTATGTATGCTATCAGAGATTTTATTTATACTTAGTATGTGCTAAAAATACAATATCATTAAGTTCTTAAATATTTCTCTGCCTTACCACCTCAAAAACAACAATAGCAGCGGATGTTGAAACATTTAAAGAATCAGTTTTGCCCAGCATGGGTATTTTAATCAATTCATCGGCACCATCGAACCATTCCTTTGATAGCCCGTGTGCTTCACTGCCCATAACGATAGCAGCACTTTTTTTAAAATTAAAATCATAATACATCTTGGTGGCAGGCAGTGCTGTGGCAAAAATTTTAACTTTATTGGATTTAAGCCATTTAATGGTGTCGGCAGAGTTGGCAACTGCAATTTGCTGGTAAAATAGGCAACCCACACCCGAACGAATAACATTGGGATTGTAGATGTCAACCAATGGGTCGCAAATGATGACGGCATCAGCTCCCGAAGCATCTGCTGTGCGCAGCACAGCCCCTAGGTTTCCGGGCTTTTCTACAGACTCTAAAACAATGACAAGCGGATTGGCTGATAATTTAATATCTTCTAAAATGTTCTCTTTTGAATAGAAAGTAGCAATAATACCCTGACTCGACTCCCTGTAAGCCACACTTTCGTAAACAGCTTTAGATACTTCAAAAACAATATTTTTTTCAGCGTTTTCAAACTTTTGGATTTTCTTTTCTAAAGCTTTATCTGTAAAAAAATCCCTGCAAATAAAAAACATTTCATGCTTAAACCCCGATGCTAAGGCGGCATTCACCTCCTTAGCTCCTTCCACAACAAAAACACCTTCTTTTTTTCTCAACTGGCTGTTCTTAGAAAGCCCATTCAGTCTTCGTATATTGGGATTGCTAAAACTGCTTATTTTGTTATCCATTTTAAAATATTTCTTTTAAATATAATTGCGCTAAGACGCTTCCGATAGCTATCGGAAGAACGCAAAGCAATTCAGTGAACTTTAGCAGTGAACAGTTAACACCTCATCATCACATCAATATTTTTAACCACAGATTTCACAGATTATCACAGATTAAAAATACAGTATCAAATTAGAAAATCACACACCATCACTTCACCACATCAGCTCACCCACTCATTTTCCTTATCCCTTTATACCCTTTTCCTTACATTTTCAAATTGTCTTCATTTTCAAATTATTATCCCTTTTCCCTTTATTTCTTTATTCCCTCTATTCCTTCTTTCCCTTATACTTTTTTTTCCTATGCTCTCCGCTTTTCTTCTTTTTTTTCTCCTTTATTTTCTCTGTGTTTCTCAGTAGTTAATCCTTGTTTCCGCCGACAGGTATTCTACTTCAAAAATCATCGGTTCGTTAATCGGTGTTCGATATTCGCTCCCCTTGTTGTTCATGCCTGAATAACGTTGACCGTTTTTTTGACGAAGTTAAACATTATTTTTTATTTTGCATTTTAATCTTTTTGACCTTGTAAACACCTTTTGAACAGTTGATTTAGGTTCAGTCAAG
>Ga0172368_10008416_pt1 | contig 10526 bp, 12 predicted proteins | sample Lak11m_FD_114540 | JGI IMG/M metagenome (GOLD analysis project Ga0172368, IMG submission 114540) | Freshwater microbial communities from Kabuno Bay, South-Kivu, Congo - kab_022012_11m | ecosystem: Environmental > Aquatic > Freshwater > Lake | place: Democratic Republic of the Congo: South-Kivu...
CTTCGTTGTTCGCGGACAAGCCGAGAGAATGGCGCTAAATATGCCGATACAAGGAACAGCTGCAGACCTCATTAAGCTCGCAATGATAGAAATTGCAAAAGATTTAGAAAAAATTTCACCGGAAACAAAAATGCTTCTTCAGGTTCACGACGAACTTGTTTTTGAGGTGCCGGAAAGCGATCTCAAAAAAGTCTCGGATTTCGTGACTGAAAAGATGGATAATGTCATTAAACTCTCAGTGCCGATTACAGCCGTCGCCTCAACTGGCGCAAACTGGGCTGAGTGTAAATAGGATTGAATAATGCCAGACAATAAGCTATAATCTGTGTTGCTATATTGCAGGAAGATGATGGGCAAAAAAATATTATACCGAACTGGAGAAAATAGAATCATTGCTGGTGTTTGCGGCGGTACAGCTAAGTATTTTGATATTGATCCGGCGATAATAAGAATAACATGGCTCCTATCCGCCTTCGCAGCTGGTGCTGGAATATGGGCATATTTAGTAGCTTGGATTATTGTGCCGGAAAATCCGGAAAAAAAGAGGAAAGACCTGAAATTTAAGAGCAAGGTTAAAATTTTGAATGAAAAAGAAAAAGTATCAGAAGGGCTAAAGATTTATGGTAGAAGTCCTTTGCTTGGTCTTGTCCTCATGATTCTTGGTGCAGTTTTCCTGGCTAATAACTTCTTTCCGGAGCTCCGACTAGATAAATATTGGCCGATACTTCCTATTGGACTTGGACTGACCTTAATTTTTTCAAGCCATCATAAAAAATGAAGATACATCCTTTTCAAGCAGCGATAGGATTTTTGATACTTTTTTTAAGTACTATCCTTTTGCTGACAACAACAGGCCTAGTGCCCTGGAATATCTGGCTTTTTGTCTGGCAGTTTTGGCCGATGCTTTTTGTTATTTTTGGTGCTGCATTTTTAATGCGCAGATGGAACTTGAACTTTTTTCTTGGGCTCCCGGTTTTTATCCTAATTTTTGTTATTGTAAGTGGGGGGCTTTGGTTGACGTGGAAAGATCAGTATTTTAATACTGATAACTTTGCTGAAGAAAATACAAAAGGCATTACTGTCACAAGAGTTTCAAATGAAATGCCCCAAAAGGCAGAAAAAGCTGCTGTAAAGATTATTCTAGGAGCTTCTAATATCAATGTTGGTTCACTTAGCGGCTTGAGTGATAGTTTTATCTATGACGGTACCCATGCATCTAACTTTTTTACCTTAAACCAAAAGGTAGCACTTGTAGGAGATGAGGTGCGAGTTGACTTCAAGGCGTCGCCTTTTATAAAGAGACCTTTCAACTCAAAGAGCGTGAACGAGCTGAAACTCGACTTTTCTGAGAAACTGGAATACTCTTTTGATATTGAGACAGGTGTTTCAGATATATCACTTAATCTCGAAAAACTTAAAACAAAAAAACTAGATATTGATGCTGGCGCTTCAAAGCTTGAGATTAAACTGGGTCAAGGGTCAGATACTGATATTAACCTAAAGTCAGGCGCTAGCTCGTTGAAGATATATATTCCAAAAGATTCAGGGGTGAGGGTAAAAACAAAATCTGCTTTAACTTCAAATAACTTTGAAAGCCAAGGACTTGTAAACACAAGTTCTGGCTGGGAGAGTAAAAACTGGAGCGAGAGCAAGAAGAAGGTCAATATTTACATGAAATCAGGTGCTTCAAAGGTTGAGATAGTGAGATAGGCGCTGTTTTGTTATAATGTATTACAGATGAAAAATCAAAAACCATCACAAAAGAAAACTATAGAGCTATCCAAGGCAGACATTCATATCCACACTAACATAAGTGACGGTAGACCGACCGTTGAGGAAGTGGTTGACTATGTTGCAAAAAAGACAGACCTGAATGTTATTGCTATTTCTGACCATGATGAAATAAAAGGGGGTTTTGAGGCAAAAAAGATTATCAAAAAGAAAGGATATAAACTAGATGTAATTATAGCCGAAGAAGTTACTGCTAAAGAAGGGCATATCTTAGGTCTGTTTTTAAAAGAGAGGATAAAACCTGGTATGAGTTCAAGAGAAACGATTGAAGAAATCCATCGTCAAGGAGGGTTAGCGATTGCTGCCCATCCGTTTTTTGCTTCACACAGGGGCAATCCGAAATATGAGTCTACTGACGGTGTTGGCGCAGTCACCTTGATTAAAGAAAAGTTTGATGGTATAGAAACCCTCAATGCGACCCCTACTTTAAATGGAGATAATATCAAAGCTGATTATATAAACCAAGCTTTGCTCCATAGGGCTGAGACGGGTTCATCAGACGCTCATATCAAACAAGCTATTGGTGTAGGATACACTATTTTTGAGGGTCAAACAGCCGAAGATTTTAGGAAAGCTTTTTTTAAAAAAGAAACCCAGGCCTGCAGGATGCAGTGGACTTCGTCAAGTCTTATAAGCTATGCTCTTTATTATATTCCTCAACTTTGCAGAAATATTTTTTGGAGCTTATGTTTGGGTTTTAGCCCCAGAGAGCCAAGGATAGTTAAAGTACCAAAGGATTATAAAAATGATTGATACAAAGGCACTTTTTGTTATACCTCACTATGGTTTTGATGATCAGCAATATTTAAAGATAAAAGAAATCTTAGAGGGTGCCGGTATTATAACTGAACTTGCTTCAACACACTTAGCTGAAGCTCAGGGCATGTTCAAAAACCTTTTTAAACCAGAATTTTTAGTGCAAGATGTTGAAGCAGAAGACTTTGATGCTTATATATTTGTCGGGGGAGTTGGCACTCAGGAATTTTGCCAAAATGTTGATGTTCAGCGTCTTATAGTTGATGTTTTACTAAAGCATAAGACACTTGCTTTGGTTGGTGAGGCAGTGCCAGTTTTGTTTTATGCAAACGTTCTTGAGGGTAAAAATGTTACTACTCTTGAAACTCTGAAGGGTCAGGTGGAAGCCGGCGGAGCGTACTATACGGGGATGAATATGGAGCAAGATGGTAGCTTAATAACAGGTTACGATAATAGATCGATTCGAGAAATTAGTGAAGCCGTGATACGTACTTTAGAGTGGGACAGGCAACATAAAAAATCAAATTTTTAACATTGAATATCAGGACAAAGGATGCCAGAAATTTCGGAAGTAGAAACAATTAAAAACGACCCCGTTTTGTCATTCCGTGCTTGACACGGAATCTATGCAATAAAAAGATTCCCGATAGGGGTCGGGAATGACAATTGAAAAAATGCCAGAGTTACCAGAAGTAGAAACAATTAAAAATGATTTAGTTGAAAAGATTATCGGTAAAAAGATAATCTCTGTTTTTCCTTTGTGGAAAGAAATAGTGAAAGACATACCGTTTAGCGCATTTGCCAAGCAGGTTGAAGGGCGCGAAATTACCGCCGTTGAAAGGCGGGCAAAAAATCTCATCATCAAACTTTCTGGTGATTTAAATCTTCTCATTCATCTCAAAATGACGGGGCACATTATCATCACAAGTGACAAAGACGAGGTTAGCTCTGATGGCAAATGGGAAGAGTCAGATAATAAACTCCTTCTGACCGACCGGATGAACCAGTTTATCAGAATAATTTTCTATCTGTCCGGTGGGACGATGATGGCGATGAGTGATCTTAGAAAATTTGCCTATATCAAACTCGTCGATGATAAAGAATTAAATGAGTTTTTAGTCCAGTACGGTCCTGAGCCTTTTTCCGAAGAATTCACGCCGACAAAACTGGCAGAGATTTTCAGTGCGAAAAAAACAGCGATCAAAAAAGTTCTAATGGACCAGAAGATGATTGCCGGTATCGGCAATATTTACGCCGACGAGATACTCTGGGCTTCGCGCGTTCATCCCCTTTCCCCTGCTAACAAACTGCCAAGAAAAGATGTAGAAGCTATCTATGAAAATACCAAGAAAATTTTATCAGAATCTTTGAAAAGGCGTGGGACTTCAACTTCTGACTTTCGCGACACTTCAGGGGCGCCGGGGACATTTGGTGATTTTCGAAATGTTTATAGGCGGACCGACCTTCCCTGTCCTGTTTGCGGAGGGCCGATTGCGCGGATAAGTCTTGGTGGTCGCGGCACTCACTTCTGCCCAAAGTGCCAAAGGGAGATTAAGTGATTTATTACCCACCTCATATCATCCCGAGAGAGTGCAGCAAGTCGAAAGATCCTTATAAAAAAGAAACAAGGTACAAGAAGCAATGACCAAACAAATTATAATAAACAAAAAACAAAAAAAGACCAAGTTTGTATTTTCTAATTTGAGTATTGTTTGCAACTTGTTTCTTGGCAATTGTATCTTAGAGATAAGGGATTCCTCCGCTCGCCACTGGCGTGGTGTTAGTCGGAATGACAAAAAAGTACGAAAGGAAGTTATATGATTTACTTTATATATGGAAATGATACATATCGCCTCAAAAAAACAGTTGATGCGATGCGTGCAAAATATGAGGACTCATCCGGCATGAACTCTTCTGTCTTGGACGGTGACTACGACATTGAAAAGATCCGCTCAAACGTCATGTCTCTTCCCTTTCTGACTGACAAGCGACTCGTAATTATCAAAAACATTTTGGGCGCTAAAGGTGTTGATGGCAAAAAGATTATAGAAATCCTAGATAACAAACCTGAATCTACGATAATTTTGTTCATCGAAGAAGGCGAACCGGACAAAAGGACAGCGCTTTTCAAAAGGTTAATGAAAGAAAAACCAAAAGAACTAGATCTTTTGCAGGGCGGGGAACTGCTCAAGTGGATTAAGGCGGAAACAGAGAAAAATGGCGGAAATATTGAGACCAAAGAGGCAAATATGCTCGCCGGATACTACGGCGGAGATCTTTGGCAGTTGAAAAATGAAATTCAAAAGTTAGTAAATTATGACAAGAAAATTACTGAAGAGAATATAGAAAAACTTTCTGTTGCCAACGTAAACGTAAAAATATTTGATCTTACTGATGCCATAACTGCGAAAAATCGGGAGAAAGCCTATAAGATCTTAAGCGAACTTCTAGACTCCGGCGAAAACGAGATGTATATACTCTCGATGATTCAGTGGCAAGTGCGAAACTTGGCTCTTGTTTATGACCTAAAGAATTCAAACGAAAGAGATATCGCCTCCAAGGCAAAGATGAATCCGTATATTGTGAAAAAGACCTTATCTGCAACTAGGAAAATCGAGAGTTTGGATACTATCAAGGCTTACTACAGCTTAATTATTGAGGCTGAAAATGATATCAAAACAGGCTTATGCGAGCCGGATGTGTCGATTGAAATTTTGGTCAATAAACTGACAAACTAAAAAACAGCCCCTCGGGGCTGTTTTTGATTATTTCTTCTTGGCTGCCGGCTTTTTCTTTGCGGCTTTTTTCTCTATCTTGACTGCTTTTCCTTCTTTTACCAGCTTTGCTATTTGAGATTTCTTTCTTGCGGCATTGTTTTTGTGAATTACATTCCTTTTTGCTGCCTTATCGATTAGTTTATAACTTTCAGATAGCTTTTCTTGCAATTTCTTTTCATCCAAAGTTCCGATACCTTTTTTGACTTCCTTAATCTTAGCCTTGTAGGTATCTTTAATAACCCTGTTTCTTTCGGTTCTTGTCTTTGTTTGGCGCATCTGTTTCTGCGCTGATTTTATAACTGGCATTTAGGCTCCGTTCTAGTTGTTAGAATTGTTCAAAATGTTTATAGATAACAAAAGCCATTTTAGCAGAAAAACGAGGGGTTGTAAAGAAAGTTTAAGCCCCCGCTTTGCGGGGGCTTAATGTTACCTTGCTTTCTTGAGTCCCCATCTTGCGAGGGGGATGATGTAGTCCTGGGTCACATGCTTCGACTTGATCATCATAAGCGGTATCAAAATCGAAGAGAAGTATGCCCCTATGGCCATAATCTGTCTTTCCTGGATCATGCGCGTACTCTCTGTTGAGAAGTAGACATAGTTTGCCAGGAGGTTGCCGATTGCTACTGCGATCAAGGGAACAATCCCGATATAGATTATCTTATAATTTCTGATAATCCTTTTGGCGTCTTCGGTCTCTGCCGTGAGCCCAAGTGTCTCTTTGGCAACCTGAATTTCTGTGCCGTAGATGCAGAGTTCGATTGTCAGAAAGATGATGTAGCTTAAGGCCGAAAAGAGCAAGATATAGTACCAATCAAAGAATTGCACTGTAATCCCTCCTTTTTGTCTTTACAGGAAAACAAATTTTATCATAAAAATTATCGATTGGGAAGCAAATTAGCAATCAACCCTTGTAAATAGTATGTTTTTGGTGTATACTTCTCTATTACGCTACAAACGGAGCCCCGCACATATTGCGCACTGTGGTTTACATAAAAAAGAGGGCACGAAATATGTGTGGGATAAAGGAGGGCAGAAAGAGATTGGTTAGATGGAGCTTTCACCAAAGCAGCAAGTAGTAGATATTATCAAAAAATCAGAAAATATTCTGCTTATTTCCCATTCTCGTCCCGGCGGTGACTCGGTTGGTTCTCTTTTGGCCCTAAAACGGGTCTTAAATGAGCTTGGTAAGAAGTCCAGCGTGATTATCTCAGATGCAATCCCAAGCTCTCTCACATTCTTACCTGACGTGGCCGATATTCAAAACAAGCCCGATGGCTCGAATGACCTTGTTCTCAAAGTAAATATTGAAAATATTGGTATCGACAAAATCTCTACCAATACTGATGGGAAGACGCTCGATATTGTTTTGACGCCGCAAAATGGCAAGCTTGAGTCAGACTGTGTAAAGATAGAAAGCGGCAAACCTGCCTATGATGCGATAATTGTTCTCGACACACCCGATGTCGACAAAATCGACAAAATTTATGATGAACATACTGAGCTTTTCTTTGAAACGCCGGTTGTAAATATAGATCATCATGCCGGAAACGAATACTTTGGCACGATTAATCTCGTCGATCTTACAGCAACTTCAACAGCGGAGATTTTGGTTGCTATTTTTGAAGCGCTTGGGAAGCCAAAACCGGATGAGGATACTGCAACCCTACTTCTTGCCGGTATTACAGCAGACACGGCTAGCTTTAAAAACACAAATACAACACCAAAAACATTGACTGTGGCGGCTCAGCTTTTGGCGGCCGGCGCTCATCAGCAGGAAATTATTCAGCATTTTTATAAACAAAAAAGCTTAAAGACCTTAAAACTTTGGGGCAAAATACTTTCCAATGTCCAGAAAGACGCAGAATATCGAGTTGTCTGGTCTAAGGTGGGCTTTGAGGATTTTGTCGGATCAAGTGCAACGGTAGAGCAGGCGAAAGAGGTGATGGATGATATGCTAGCAAACACGCCGAATGCTGATGTCGTGGCGCTGCTGACTGAAACCGAGCAAAATATGGTCACTGTGATGCTAAAAGGAGTGAAGGGCGTTGACGCGCTAGAGATCGCAGAAGTTTTTGGCGGCTCCGGCAAGGCCCAAGAAGCAGTTTTTGAGATGAAAAATACCTCGCTCGGGGCTGCAGAAGAAAAAGTTACTTCTGAAATTAAAAAAATAAGGGCCAAGAAGCTGGGTAGGCCGATTGTCCCAACAGAAGAACAGAATAACATAAAAACTGAAGAACAAAAGAGAGAAGAACCAACCCCTTCTGTCATTCCCGAGGAGTCGGGAATCCAGCCAAACATTGAGTTGGCTAAGGGATTGTCAGAGGATGAAAAGCTAGAAAGCGAATCAAATGATTTCATCTCAAAGGCGATAGAGTCTCTGGAAGCTTCCGGCGAAACGATAGAAACAGAAGAAAAACCGCAAGAAAAGATAATCCAGAAAAATCCGGACTCGATGACCCATGTGTCGGAAGTACTCAAGAAATTCAATCCTCATGACAAGAAAAAGCTTGAGGAATTTAAAAAGAAAAATGAAGAAGCACGAGAGAACTTAAAGAAAGATAACGGCGGGAATTAAAGAGTCCTTAGCAAACCATGCCCTCAGGGCAATCCCAGGAGGGAGAGGTTGGATGAAGAAAAAAAATAGACATTAAAAATAAAAACAGCAATAGGAGGAAAGAAATTACCAGTTTTGATTTCAAATAATCGAGTATTCTGAATTTATTTTTGCCTCTATTTTTGAAATACAAAGAAAAACCATGTACTAAAACTATAGCACCTAAGGCAATGGTTTTAAGAAATAAAGCCCACTTTGTTAAGTTACATATTATCCAGTTAATTTCCATTTTGTAGTTTTAAAGATATCATATAAATAATAGCCAATTAATTTTACACAATCAATATGAAACAAGCGGAAGGGATTTATTTAATCGACAAAGAGCCGGGGTGGACGAGTTTTGATGTGGTGGCGAAAATGCGTTCTATTACCGGCATTAAATCTATTGGTCATGCCGGGACACTCGATCCTTTTGCGATGGGGCTACTCATTATTTTAGTCGGCAAAGATTTTACCAAACGACAAGACGAGTTTATGAAGCTGGAAAAGGAGTACGAAGCTACATTACGATTAGGCGCAGAGAGTACGACTGGCGATCCGGAGGGGGAAATCACAAAGAATTCGAAATTTGAAATTCGAAATTTGAAAAGGGAAGAAATTGAGCAAACCTTAAAGAAATTTATTGGTGAGATTGAACAAAGACCGCCTATTTATAGCGCGATTAAAATAGATGGTGAGAGAGCTTACAAAAAAGCTCGCAAAGGAAATGATTTTGAGATGCCAAAACGCAAAGTTACTATTCATGCACTGGAATTGGTTGATTATATTTATCCGCTAGTAAGCTTTAGAGTCAAATGCTCAAGCGGGACATATATAAGGACATTGGGCATGGATATCGCGGAGAGTTTAGGGGCAAGCGGGTATCTGACGCAGCTTAGAAGAACGAAAGTCGGAGAGTATGATATCAAGCACGCTAAAACAATCCCTTCCTTAACTAGCCCTTGAACTTGAGGCGTGTTTTTGGTACAATAGACAAGCGTATTAAAGAAAGGATGTTATGGCACTAAAAAAAGAAGAGAAGCAGGAAGTTATAGAAGAAGTGAAAACTCATGATAAGGACACCGGATCTCCGGAGGTTCAGATTGCTATTTTTACTGAAAATATCAAAAAGTTGACTGACCACTTAAAAACTCATAAGAAAGATAACCACTCAAGGCGCGGACTTCTGAAAATGGTTTCCAAAAGACGAAAACTTCTCGATTATCTCATGAAAACAAACAAAAAAAGGTACAATGAGGTTGTTAAAAAATTGGGTTTAAGGAAGTAAAACTTGTCATTCTGAGCGAAGCCGAAGAATCCCTTAGATCCTTCACCACTAAAGTGGTTCGAGGATGACAGTTGGGGAAAGGGATTTCTCCACTGCGGTCGAAATGACAGCAAACAAAGTACCCACGCACTATTTGCAAAGTGCGGGGCGCGCATTATAAAAATTAAATAGGATAAGTTTTGAACGGGTAAGAAGAGTGAAATAGGCAACTACTTAACTCCTTTAACTCGTTTGAAATCTCCTAGGAAGGAAAAAATGGAGAAATCAAAATCTCTAGGAAAAGTCGCTATGTGCGCAAAGTCAGGCGGCAAAGAATTTAAGTTCGAAACCGGCAAGCTAAACAAGTTAGCCTCAGGATCGTGCGTTGTTTCAATGGGCGAATCTGTTTTGATGACAACTGTTGTTGTTTCAGAGGGTATAAAGGAAGGTCTAGACTACTTTCCTCTTTCTGTTGACTTTCAGGATAAATGGTATGCAACAGGGAAAATATCCGGTTCAAGATTCGTAAAACGTGAAGGCCGTGGCTCAGAACTTGGTATTTTAAGGTCTAGAATGATAGACAGATCTATCAGGCCGATGTTCCCAAGAGGATACATGAATGAAATGCAGGTTATAGTTACTCCTCTATCTCTTGATGGTAGTATAGACCCGGTTGTTTTAGGTTTGAATGCAGCCTCAGCATCACTGATGCTCGCCGGCGTTCCGTTTGAAGGACCGCTTAGTGCGGCTCGAGTAGCGCGGGTTGACGGAAAGCTAGTATTGAATCCAACAAACGAAGAGATGGAAATCTCAGATCTTGATATTTTAGTTGCAGGTACAAAAGAAGCTATAACTATGATAGAAGGCGGTGGTAATGAAGTGCATGAAGATGTAGTAGCTGAGGCACTTGAGTTTGCCCACAAGGAAATGCAGCCTCTCATTAAAGCCCAAAATGATTTAGTTAAGGAGATGAAAGTTGTCGAGAGAAAGTACGAACTTCACAATCCGGAAGAAGGCGCTTACCTTGCTATTACAAAATATCTGGAAGATAAACTCGGCGAGGCAGTCCGCCATCAGGATAAGATCGCCCGAGGTATGATTATAAATGAGCTTGAAGATATCGTGCAGGAACAGTTCAAGGAAGAGTTTGAAGAGAATGAAATCGCGATAGCTTTTGAAAAGGTTATAAAGGCAGAGGTAAGAAGGCAAGTTCTCGAGGAAGGTGTCCGACCGGACCACAGAAAGATGGATGAAGTCAGGGATCTTTCTGCTGAAGTGGACCTTTTGCCCAGAACTCACGGGAGCGCTATTTTCAATCGCGGAGAAACTCAGATACTCTCCA
>Ga0172368_10008417_pt1 | contig 10524 bp, 5 predicted proteins | sample Lak11m_FD_114540 | JGI IMG/M metagenome (GOLD analysis project Ga0172368, IMG submission 114540) | Freshwater microbial communities from Kabuno Bay, South-Kivu, Congo - kab_022012_11m | ecosystem: Environmental > Aquatic > Freshwater > Lake | place: Democratic Republic of the Congo: South-Kivu...
AGATCCCGTGCTCTCCCCTATCGAAGGTGTCACTCAGATTGTGCCGAGAAACGCTAGTGAACACCTAGAGAAGTGTGATATCTACATCACCGACCCCGCCTACGGTGATGCGGTCAGATACGAGGAGATCCTGGAATTCTTCATCGCCTGGCGGCGCAAGAACCCGCCGCCGGAGTTCGCGGGCTGGGTGTGGGACAGCCGGCGCAGCCTGGCGATCCAGGGGGATGACGAGGGGTTCCGCCGCGGCATGGTGGCCGCGTACCGCCGCATGGCCGAACTGATGCCCGCTAACGGCATCCAGGTCATCATGTTCACCCACCAGTCGGGCGCGATCTGGGCCGACATGGCCAACATCGTCTGGGCGTCGGGCCTGCAGGTCACCGCCGCGTGGTACGTCGTCACCGAGACCGACAGCGCGCTGCGCGAGGGCAGCTACGTCAAGGGCACGGTGCTGCTGGTGGTCCGCAAGCGCCGCGGCAGCCCCAAGATCGGCCGCGGGGACTTGGCCTGGGAGATCCAGGAGGAGGTCGAGGAGCAGGTGCAGACCCTCACCGGCCTCAACCAGGGGGCGAAGGGACTGTATCGCGACGAGAACCTGTTCGAGGACGCGGACATCCAGATGGCCGGCTACGCGGCTGCGCTGCGCGTGCTCACCCGCTACGCGATCATAGACGGCCGCGACATGGCGGTCGAGGCGCTGCGCCCGCGCGTCCGCGGCCAGACCACCTTCGTGGATGACCTGATCGAGTTCGCGGTCAGCGAGGCCAACCGGGCGCTGGTGCCGGCCGGGATCGCGCGCGAGCACTGGGAGCGGCTGCTGCCCGCGGAGCGCTTCTACCTCAAGCTGATCGAGCTGGAGGCGCGCGGCCAGCACACGGTGGACAACTACCAGAACTTCGCCAAGGCGTTCAAGGTGCGCGACTTCAAGCCGTTCATGGCCAGCGAGCGCGCCAACGCGGCCCGGCTCAGGAGCGCGACCGAGTTCGGCCGTTCCGAGATGGGGGAGACGTCGGAGCTCTACGACACGCCGCTGCGCGGGGTCCTCTACGCGCTGATGGAGCTGGAGCGGAACGTGGACGGCGAGGACGTGCTCACGCACCTGGCGCTGAACATCACCGGCTACTACAATCAGCGCGAGCGGGTGGCCGAGATCGCGGGGTACCTGGCGGGGAAGCTGGAGACGATCCGGCCCGCGGAGGCGAGCGCCGCGCGCGTCTTGCGGGACCTGATCCGCGGCCAGCGGCTGTAAGGGCACGAGGGGCGGCGGAAAGCGCGTCAGGGGACAGAGATGAGCGATCCCCGCCGCCCCTCGTGCCCCAACGCGGGCGCGGCGGCCGTAAGGGCATGAGGGGCGGCGGAGAAAGCGTCAGGAGATAGGCCGAACTTGTCCCCGCCGCCCCTCGTGCCCCAACGCGGGCGCGCGGCGGAGAAAGCGTCAGGAGATAGGCCGAACCTGTCCGCGCCGCCCCTCGTGCCCCAACGCGGGCGCGGCGGGAAACGCGCCAGGGATAGGCCAAACTGTCTCCGCCGCCCCTCATGCCCCAACGTATGGAGTATCCAATGACCGAATATCGTCGCCGCAATACCCTCCGCTACGTGGGCTACGACTATACCAACGCCGGCGCTTACTTCGTCACCTTCCGCGTGCATCGCGGCCAGCACCTCTTCGGCGAGGTCGTGAACGGCGTCATGGTCCTCAGCCCACTGGGGCGCATCGCCGATCAGTGCTGGGTCGAATTCGCCGAACGCCACACTGACGCCCGCGTGGATATCCACGTCATCATGCCCACCCACGGGCACGTGCTGCTCTGGCTCGTGGGCGCCTCCGACCCCGCCGACCCGTCCGCGGTTGGCAAGACCCGCAAATTCGGCGACGCCATTGCCGGGTCGCTGTCGAGCCTGATGGGCGCGTACAAGAGCGCCGTCACTCAGCAGGCGGTCAAGCGGGGCCTGCTCGTTGCGCCGCCGCTCTGGCAACGCAACTTCTACGACCACATCGTGCGCGGCGACGCCGAATTAGAACGCATCCGCGAGTATATCCGCCAGAACCCCGCGCGCTGGCAGCGCGGGCGCGAGGTCGGGCCGGAGCAGCCGTATGAGAGATAGTAGCGTAAGGGCACGAGGGGTGGCGGAGGACGCAGCAGACGACAAGGGCAAGATATTCCCGCCGCCCCTCATGCCCCAACGATCGACGATAACCCGCTACTCCTCCCGCCGCCAGCGGCTCGACCGCGCGTTCCTGGCTGACCGGCTGCGCGGCGCGACGTCATACCGGCGCATCGCGGGCTACTTCCGCAGCTCCATCTTCGAGCTGGTCGGCGAGGAGATCGCGGGCATCCCCGACGTGCGCATCGTGTGCAACAGCGAGCTGGACGCGGCCGATCTCGCGGTGGCGAAGGCCGCGCGCGAGACCAACCTCAAGGAACGCTGGAACCAGGCGCCCGTGGAGGTGGAGGCGCTGCTGGAGCGGGAGCGGTATCGCAGGCTGTGGGAGCTGCTGCGGGCCGGCAATGTCCAGGTGCGCGTCGTGCCCAGGGATCGGGTCTTCCTGCACGGCAAGGCCGGGGTCATCGAGACGCCGGAGGGCAAGACCTGCTTCCTCGGCTCCATCAACGAGACCGCCAGCGCGTTCGCCGGCAACTACGAGATCCTGTGGGAGGATACGTCGCCCGAAGGGGTGGCGTGGGTCGAGGAGGAGTTCGCGGCGCTCTGGCGGGACGCGTACCCGCTGCCCGACGCGATCATCGAGGAGGTCAGGCGCGTCGCGGAGCGGGTCGAGGTGCGCTTCGAGGAGGTCGCGCCACACGACCTGCCCGCGGCTGCGCTGGTCGAAGCGCCCATCTACCGCGGGGGCGAGCAGCTCAGGCCGTGGCAGCGTGCGTTCGTCGCCATGTTCCTGCAGCACCGGGAGACCTACGGCCGGGCGCGGCTGCTGCTGGCCGACGAGGTCGGGCTGGGCAAGACCCTTTCGCTGGCGGCCAGCGCCATGGTCGCCGCGCTGCTGGACGACGGCCCCGTGCTGATCCTCTGCCCCGCGACGCTGGCGCAGCAGTGGCAGACCGAGCTCAAGGACCGGCTGGGCATCCCCAGCGCGGTCTGGCTCTCCAACCGCAAGGTGTGGCTCGACCCCGATGAACGCCTGATCCGCACGCGCGGGCCGGAGGACGTCGCCCGCTGCCCCTACCGGATCGCGATCGTCTCCACCGGGCTGATCACCCACAACGCCGCGGAGCGAGCAGCGCTGCTGGAACGGCGCTACGGCACGGTGGTGCTGGACGAGGCCCACAAGGCCCGACGCCGCGGCGGCTTGGGCGACCACAAGGACGAGGCCAACAACCTGCTCGACTTCATGCTGCAGATCGGCCCGCGCACGAAGAACCTGCTGCTGGGCACCGCCACCCCCATCCAGACCGCGGTCTCCGAGCTGTGGGACCTGATGGCCGTGCTCAACGGCGGCGTGGATTTCGTCATGGGACGGCAGTACGTCAACCGCTGGTCGGACTGGGAGGCCGCGCTGCCGCTGGTGAAGGGAGAGCAGGCGCCGGCCGACGGCCGCGAGGCGTGGGATCTGCTGCGCAGCCCGCTGCCGCCGGCAAGCGAGAAGCCCCTGTTCGCGGCGCTCCGCCTGAGCGCCGGCATCCCTGACGACCGCTTCTTCAGCGACCGGGGCTACGGCTCGTTCGACGTCTTCACCCAGGCGTCCCTTGACCAGGCGTTGGCGTCGGGCTTCTTCCAGCAGCAGAACCCGTTGGTGCGCCACACCGTGCTGCGCCGCCGCGAGACGCTGGAGGCGCAAGGGCTGCTGGAACGCGTCGGCGTGACGGTGCATCCCTATCCCAAGCTGGAGGCCAACGCCTACCCCGGCCAGAGCTTCGCCGGCCTGGGCCTGCTGACCAACCGGCCCTTCGACCTGGCCTACCAGGCGGCGGTGGATTTCACCACGGCGTTAGCGAAACGCACAGGAGCCGCCGGCTTCATGAAGTCGCTGTTGCTCCAGCGTATCTGCTCATCTTTCGCCTCGGGCAAAGCCACGGCCGAGCGGATGCTGCGCCGGGAAGTGCTGGACGACGAGGAAGATGCCCAAAGGCTGCAAGATGCGCTTGACGCGCTGACGCCGGTCGAGGCGGGCTACCTGCGCACCATCGCCTCAGAGCTCTCCCGGCCCGAGGCGCGCGACCCCAAGCTAGGGGCGGTGAAGTACTTCCTGACCCAACATCGGGTCGAGGGCAAGACCTGGCTGGAGCACGGCGCGATCATCTTCAGCCAGTACTACGACACCGCACGCTGGATCGCGGCCGAGCTGGCTGGGACGCTGCCGGGCGAGCCGGTGGCGGTGTATGCGGGCTTGGGCAAGAGCGGGCTGTACCGCGACGCCGCGTTCAATGCGGTCGGCCGCGAGGAAATCAAGGCCGCGGTCAAGGCGCGGGCGATCCGCCTGGTGGTCGCCACCGACGCCGCGTGCGAGGGTCTTAACCTGCAAGCGCTGGGCACGCTGATCAACGTGGACCTGCCGTGGAACCCCTCGCGGCTGGAGCAGCGGCTGGGCCGCATCAAGCGCTTTGGCCAGGCCCGGCGCAGTGTGGACATGCTCAACCTGGTCTACCACGACACCCAGGACGAGAAGGTGTACCAGGCTATCTCGCGGCGGCTCAAGGACAAGTACGATATCTTCGGCGGCCTGCCGGACACCATTGACGACGAGTGGATCGAGAACATCGAAGAGCTGGAAGCGAAAATGGACCAATACATCCACCTCCGCCAGCAGGCGCGCAACGCGTTCGAGCTGCGCTACGAGTCGAGCATCGAGCCGGAGGCGAACCGGTGGGAGCTGTGCTCGCGTGTGCTTTCGCGGCAGGATATCGTCGCCAAGCTATCGGAGCCGTGGTAGCTACGAAATGGATGCAACGATCTCGTGGGAGCGCCGATGAAAATCACCGAGTTAGAAATCCTTCGAATTCCGCCCAGTTGGGTCTGGCTGCAGATTCACACCGATGCCGGCCTCACCGGCCTGGGCGAGCCGTACCTGGAAAACCATCCCGAAAGCGTCATCGCCGAGGTGCGGCGGCTGGAGCCGGCCCTGCTCGGCCAGAATCCCACCCAGGTCGAGCGGCTGTGGCAGGCGATGTACGACGCCGGGCTGGGCTACAAAGGCGGCCCTGTTACCATGAGCGCGCTCAGCGGCATTGATATCGCGCTCTGGGACATCGCAGGGAAGGCCGCCGGTCTGCCGATCCACCGGCTGCTGGGCGGCGCGTGCCGCGACCGCATCCGCATGTATCGGTCTGTGGCGGGCCAGCCGCCTTGGTGTGTTGAGCCGGGCCAGCCTTATCGCGCGGGGATGCCGGCCGCGGGGCGGATGGACGAGCCGGAGACGTGGGCCGAATCAGCGCGCATTTTGACGCAGGAATGGGGCTTCCGCTGTCTTAAGGTGCACTTCGGCCCCGGCAGCGGGCTGGAGATCACCTCGCGCATCGGCCGCTTCGCCGAGCGGTTTGCCGCCGTGCGCCAGGGCGCTGGCCCCGATGTGGATGTGGCGGTAGACATCCACAACCCGCACCCCGTCATCGCGTTGCAGATCATCGAGGCGCTGGCTCCCTATCATCCGCTCTTTGTCGAGGAGCCGATGCCGGTCGAGCGCGTGGATACATTGGTCGAGATCAGCCGCCGCACCAGCGCGCCCATCGCCGCGGGCGAACGCTGGATGGGCAAGTGGATCTTCTTCGATGCGCTCAGCAGGGGCGCGCTGGCCGTCTTGCAGCCCGACATCTGTCACGCCGGCGGCATCACCGAATGCCGCAAGATCGCCGCCATCGGCGAGGCGGCCTACGCGCAAGTGGCCCTGCACTGCCCTCTCAGTCCGCTGGCGCTCGCGGCGTCCATCCAGCTCGACGCCTGTCTGCCGAACTTCCTTGTCCAGGAGCACAACGAGGTCAACGATTGGCGCGGCGATGGCCGGACGGTCATCGGCCAGGGCTATCTCAAGGAGCCGTTCGTGTTGGACGCCGACGGCTGCGTCGCCGTGCCGCAAGGCCCCGGCCTGGGGATCGAGCTGGACGAGGCAGGGATGGCCCGGATTATGGCGCGGCCGTGGAGCGCGCAGCGCGGCTAAGGATCGCTAGAAGAATAACTTACCGCATCGCTCAGGCTGGATTGCCAAGTCCAGCCGTTGCACCGCCGGACTGCCAAGTCTGGCGCGAGCAGGGAGAGAAAGTTATTTTCCCACCAATCCTAAGTGTTTTTCAGGAGCTATCTATGACCGTACCCATTGTCCACATGATCGGCCAGGCGCACCTGGATCCGGCCTGGCTCTGGCGCTGGCCCGAAGGCCGGGCCGAGGCGCTCGCCACCAGCCGCTCGGCCGCCGACCGGTTGGCCGAATACCCCGACTTCCACTTCGTGCGCGGCGAGGCGCAGATCTACGAGTGGATCGAGCGGGAGGATCCCGTGCTCTTCGCCGAGATCGTGGGGCGCATCCGCGAGGGGCGCTGGCACGTTGTCAACGGCATGATCGTCCAGCCCGACATGAACCTGCCGCAGGGGGAGTCGTTCGTCCGCCATTTCCTGCTCGGCAAGGCGACCCTGCGCGAGAAGCTGGAGGGTGAGCCCCGCGTGGCCTACTGCGTGGACAGCTTCGGCCACGCGGAGACGTTGCCGCAAATCTTCCGCAAGTGCGGCTGCGAAGCCTATGTCTTCATGCGCCCCGGCCCCCACGAGATGCCGGACGTGCCGCAGGCGTTCTGGTGGCAGGCGCCCGATGGCAGCCGGGTGATGACCTTCCGCATCGCGGCCAGCTACGGCACGCGTTCGACTGATCTGTCTGCCCACATTGATCGCGCATTGGAACAGAAGCCGGCCGCGTTGAACGATACGATGTGCTTCTTCGGCGTGGGCAATCATGGCGGCGGGCCGACCATCGCCCAGATCGAGGCGCTGCACGCCCTCCAGAAAGCGCGCGACGACATCAAAATCCGTTTCAGCTCGCCGCAAGCCTACTTCGACGCGGTGCGCTCGACGGCGGATGGTTGGCCGACGGTCGCCGAGGAGCTTTACTTCCACGCCACCGGCTGTTATTCGGCCAACAGCAGCCTCAAACGCGCCCATCGCCAGGCGGAGTGCAGCTTGCTGGTCGCCGAACGGCTGGCGGCGTTGGCGCATGCGTGGGTGGGGCGCAGGGTCGAGGCCGACACGCTGCGCCGGCTCTGGCATGATGTCTGCTTCAACCAGTTCCACGACATCCTGGGCGGCTGCACGGTGAAGGAGGCGGCCGACGACGCTATCGCTGCGTTTCAGCGCGTGATCGCCACGTCGCAGGAGATTACCGATGACGCGGGCCGGGCGATTGCCAGTCGGATTGACACGCGTGGGCCGGGCGGCACGGTCGTGCTCTTCAACCCCGCGGCCGAGCCGGTGGAACGCACTGTCGAATACGAGCCGTGGACCGAGTGGGATGCCTGGGTGGAAGGCGGCTGGGGCCTGGCCGACGAGCGCGGCGCGCCGGTCGCCTGGCAGAAGATCACCTCGCACGAGGCGCTCACCAGCCCGGAGGGCCGCGGCATCCATCGCCTGGTCTTTCGCGCCAGCCTGCCGCCGCTCGGCTATCGCGTCTTCCGCTTTGCGAAGGGGCTGCCGCAGGGCGATCTTACATCAGATGTGAAGGTGACGCCGACATCGCTCGAAAACGAGCACCTGCGCATCGCCCTCGATCCGGCGACGGGCGACATCCGCTCGTGCGTTGATATCGAGTCCGGGCTGGAGCTGGTCGGGCCGGGCGGCTGGAACGTGCTTCAGGTGTTGGAGGATCTGAGCGACACCTGGTCGCACCGCGAGACGCGCTGGGACAAGGTCGTCGGAACGTTTGGGAAGCCGAAGATCACCGTAGCCGAGAACGGCCCGCTCCAGGCGTCGCTGCTGGTGGAGCGCAGTTATGAGGAGGTTGGCGCTGACGGCGCGCGCGGCACGCTCCTGCAGGAATTGATCGTTCACCGCGACGAGCCGGAGATCGTCATCCGTAACTGGCTCTTCTGGCAGGGGCGCTGGCGGATGCTCAAGCTGGCGTGCGATGTCGCGCTTGCCCTGAGCGATGTCGAGGGGATCACCGAGCCGCGCGCCGCCCGCGATGTGCCGTTCGGCTTTTCGGAGTGGCCGGCCGACGGCACGGAGCGCGCCGGGCAGATGTGGGTGGGGGTGTCGGGGGAGGCGACCGTCTCTGGTGCAGAACGCGCCCTGAGCTTGTCGAAGGGTGCAGCGGACGGCGCTTCGACAGGCTCAGCGACCGTTGGCCTCGCCATTCTGAACGACAGCAAATACGGTTGCGATGTGAACGGCAGCACCGTGCGCCTGACCGTGCTGCGCTGCCCGCCCTACGCCTACCACGTCCCGCCGCATGGCTTCGGCACGAAGCTGCGCTACGATTGGCTCGACCAGGGCAGTCAGGAGTTCACGGTTGTGCTGCGGCCGCACGTCGGCGACTGGCGCGAGGCGGAGATCGTGCGGCGGGCACGCGAGCTGAACCTGCCGCTGCCCGCGATCACGATGCACAGCCACGCGGGCAAGCGGCCGAAGAGCGCCTCGCTGGCCGCGCTGACCAACGCCGACATGGAGCTCACCGCGCTGAAGCTGGCCGAGGATGGCGACGGCTACATCGTGCGCGTGGCCGATCGGCACGGCCGAGCCTCCCGCGGCGCGCTGATCTGGGGAGCGCAGAGTTTCCCGGTCGCCTTAGAGCCGTTCGAGGTGGCGACGCTGCGGCTCTGCTCGCGCGGCGAGGGCTGGGAAGCCGTGCGTTGTGATATGATTGAACGGATTTTTTGACAGGATTCACAGGATTGATCCTAGGGTTTCTGCCCAGAAAATCACCGCCCACCTGTTCCGGTTTGGAGGCTTTAGCCGGTCTCTCTCGTCAACCCCCCAACCGGCTGAAGCCTCCAGACCAACACGTTTTTCAAGGAGGCCGTGGCGGCGCGTACACGGTATGGAAAACCACCCTATGAATCCTGTCTGCCTTCGGCTCTTCTGAGCTTGGGAGAAACCATGAACTCACGCGAACGGATGCTCACGGCCCTGAATAACGGCCGGCCCGACCATCTGCCGTGCCAGGTGCACGGCTGGATGACCTATTACCTGAACCACTACCTGGGTGGGATGGACTGGTGGCAGGCATATGAAAAGTTCGGCATGGACTACGCCATCTACGTCTCACCGCGTTACATCTACAGCGATCACGACCTGGCGCAGTGGCGCAAAGAGCGGGTTGAGTTAGGCGTAGATGCCGACGGCAACCACCGCTGGGAGGAGACGATCCACACGCCCGGCGGCACGCTGCACCACGCGGGCGCGTGGAACGAGATCACGGCCTGGGAGGTCGAGGATCTCATCAAGACGCCGGATGACTTCCGGCTGTGGGAGAAGTACTGTCCCGTGCCGGTCGCCGCGGATTTCGCGCCGATTCAGGAGGTCAAGGATCGGCTGGGCGACCGGGGCATCATCCGCTCGCACCCGTTCAGCCCCGGCCAGGGCAGCCCGTGGCAGAGCTTCTGCACGTTGGTCGGCACGCAGACGGCGATCATGATGGCGCTGGACACGCCCGACTTCCTGCACCACGCGCTGAACGCCATCCTGCAGCGCACGCTCAAGGTGACGGAGATGTGGCGCGGCACGCCGGCCGACATGGTGGAAACCGGCGGCGGCGCGGGATCGAACACTGTCATCAGCCCGAAGCTCTTCCGGGAGTTTTGCGTGCCCTACGACCGGCAGCAGCACGCGGCCTTGCACGACGCCGGGGTGAAGATCGTCTATCACCTGTGCGGCGGGCTGATGCACATGCTGGAACTGGTGACGGAGAACGGCGCGGATGGGCTGGAGACGATGACCCCACCCGCGATGGGCGGCGACTGCGACCTGCGGGAAGCCTCGCGGCGCGTCGGCGACAAGCTCTTCTTCATCGGCGGCTTCGACCAGAACGCCGGTTTCGAGCAGGGCACGCCGGAGGCGGCGCGGCGGCTGGTGATCGAGTGCTTCGAGGCCACGAAGGATCACGCCGGCTACATCTGTGCGCCATCCGATCACTTCTTCTACGGCGATCCGGCCAACTTGCAGGCGTTTGCCGATGCCGCGAAGGACTGCCGATATTGATAGCGGCATGGCACAGTAGTTGGTAGATTGGGAATTGGGCGACCATGTTTCCAATCTACCAACCTACCGCGTCAGGTCATCCTCCCATCCGGTGCTATAATCCACGGCAAACACTGGCGCGAGACCCATCGTCGCCTCTCGACCCATCGAGCAGCCATGACCATATCCAAACGAGACGGTTCTAACCGTCCGGCGGCGTCGCCGGGCTTCATGCGTATCTTGATTCGCGCCCTCGGCTACCTGCGTCCTTACCGTGGACTGACTATTGCGGCATATGTGGCGCTGCTCTGCACGACCGGGCTGGCGCTGTACATCCCGCAGCTCGTCCGCGCCACCGTGGATCGCGGCATCCGCGGGGGCGACCTGCCGGCGCTGCGGCTGGCAGTGCTGGGC
>Ga0172368_10008420_pt1 | contig 10522 bp, 10 predicted proteins | sample Lak11m_FD_114540 | JGI IMG/M metagenome (GOLD analysis project Ga0172368, IMG submission 114540) | Freshwater microbial communities from Kabuno Bay, South-Kivu, Congo - kab_022012_11m | ecosystem: Environmental > Aquatic > Freshwater > Lake | place: Democratic Republic of the Congo: South-Kivu...
CAGCGCGCTTGCCCTGCGAGAGGATTGAGCGCTCGTAGAGGAAGTCACCGATGTTCCGGGCGACTTTCCCGAGTGCAGGTCGCTGCAGCGCCTGCGCAGCGATGGCCATGAGCCCCGCCGCCTCGCCGTTGCAGTCGTTGCGTCGCCACCAGCGAACCCGCTGGGCGCCGTCCCAGCCGATGGCCGAGTCAAAACCCTCGAGCACTCCAAGGCTTCCGTCTCCGCAGGGCAACTCCGGCTTCGGCGCCGGACCGATTCGATCCGGCCATTGTCCGGCGTCACGGTCGTAGACGTGGGCCCAGTCCGGATGGACGAGCATGCGCGCTCGGAAGAACCAGTCGGCGACTCGGCGCAGCGCCGCGGTTTCGTGATCGCGCGGCAGTCTGTCGGCCCTTGGGAACGACGGTCGGACCGCCGACGTCCATCGGAGCTCGGCGACGCGCGCCTCGGGCTGAAGCCGCTGGACAATATACTGCCAGACGGCCCGCCACGCCTCAGAGGGAGCGCAGCGCCCGACGATGAAGCCGCTCAGTTTCGTCGTCGCGATCAGGCAGCCGTCATACGGTGCATAGAGGACCGGGCGGGTCTGCCTGGGGAGGCCGAATACAGCGGTGTCGAAGCCGGCGACACGGGCAAGCGCGAGATCGGGCTGAGCGGGACTGGCCGGCACGACACGGCAACCATGGAGCGCGAGGATGCGGAGCCTTGACAGGTCGGGCATGAACGCCTCGGACGAAACCACCACTCGCTCCCAGACCGCCCGAGCCGGCGCGCCATCTTCGATGCCCGGCCCGGATGCGGCAAACTCCACATACAACCGGACCTGCTTCTGGAGTGCATCGTCGTACAACGCAGAAGGAACCCGCGTTCGCGTCTCGGGATAGCCGTCAGCGAGAATCAGCACGGCGCCGCCCGCACGCGCATGAGCCATGGCCGTTTCGGGATCCTCGTACCGCGGCAGGCGCCGGCGATAGGCACGGCACATCACGCCGTAGAGGTCGTTGTCGGCCCGGCAGACGAAGGCGAGGCGCGCAGGGACCTTGCCATCGTGCCGCATCGGAGCGGAGGCGCAAGCCATGGCCAATCCCCAGATAGCTGTGATCACGCGCAGAGAGTTCGCAGAGCGTCAACGCCGCTCCTGCCCAGTCCTGCGTATGCGGCACCACGCGCCTCCCTCCGTCCGCCGGTTGTATAGGTCGGCGCCTCCGGTGGTCGAGTAGCGAAGCGTATCGAGACCACCACGCCGGCTGCGCTGCGCATGGTGAATCGCGTAAACTGTCTGCGCTATGGGATGGCTTCGGGATGGACTCGTCGGGACCCTGAGATGCGCCCCCTCCTGGGTCGCGGCGGCCGTGCGCCGGTTCGGCGCTCGGGCGCCGATCTGGATGCTCCTGGCGCTCGCCACGTCCTGCGCCGTGCTCCCCGGTGAGGGATGGCGCGGGCCGCTAGGCACGCAGCTACCCCAGCTTCCGCACGCGGGCTCGGGCGTCATCGTGGGGAATGGCGGGCACATCCTGACGCACGAGTCCGTCATCGCCGGCGCCCGGAACATCGTCGTGGAGTCCTGCCTGCAGGAACGGCGGAATCGTCACGTCGCGTCGGTTGTGAGGCGGGACCCGCGGACCGGCCTCGTCATGCTCAGGGCTGATGGAGTATCGGACTGGGTGCTGCCCTGGCGCACTTCCGATGTAGGGGCCGATATGCGCGTGACGGCACTGGGCTGGCCGTTTCTTGGCGCTGCGGATCCCAACGCCCACGAAGTCGAGTTCTCGTCGTGCACAGGCACGCTTGTCGGCAACACGTTGTCCTGTCCGCTCGCAGCCGGCTACGAAGGCGGGCCGGTCGTGGACGTCAGCGGAGATGGCGTCGGCATCGTTGCGCGGACAGGTGTGGCCGGAAACGGGGCGGCGCATGCCCGGATCGTTCCGTGGTCACAGATCGCCGACTTCATGCGCTCGTGCGGCGTCACACCGCGGGAACCGGTCGGAAGGCTGCCGCGCGGATGGCGCGCGCGGCTGGCGCAGCTCCAAAACTCCACAGTCCAGATAGAGCGGTTGCCGCGCCGCACGGCTGCGGATATCATGCCCCGTCTCGTGTGGCGCACGGGGCTCCCGGTCGAAGGCATCAGCGGCGTAGACTTCACGGGACCCGTGATCGTGGACACCTGGTCGAGCAGCGCTGGACGGCAGATCTGGCGCCTCGATCGCGACACGGGGCGGAAGCTGGCTACGTCACGCGATTCGGCCTCATGGCAAGATCCTGGCCTGAAGGGTCAGCGACGGATCCGGACTACAGCCGGCATCTATGAGCTGGACCCATCAGGTCACCTCTTGTTCTCAGATGGACGGACGTCCACCGACCTGACGTTACTGAACGGTCTCCGCCGATTTGCCGTCGGCGGCGCCTGTGAGGTCTCACGCGACGGCAGGCTCCTGCTCGTCGGCGATGCCATGGTGTGGACGGCGTCGAACACCGTGCTGTGGCGCCTGGCGCTGCGCCCCGGCGAGCCGATCCGGATGTTGCCCGACGGAAGGGCCGTCGTCATCGGCCGCACGTTCGGCGAGGCCCGGAACAGCGTTGAGCTCTGGCGCCTGCCGCTCCGGCGTGCCGGGACGCCGGGCCTCCGGGACAACTGATCGTCTTGAGAACGCGTCACTCCATGAGGAACGACATCTCGAGCATCCGCACAGGCTGTCCGCCCTGGGACGAATCCGTGGGACTGTCCAGGTACTCCTGCATGTACTTCTGCCAGCGGTCGTGGATGGGGGATTTCGCAAGGTAGTCGCACGCAGCCTGCCAGTCGTCGCACTCCAGATAGCCAAACTCGGTGCCGTCGGGCGCCAGCCACAGGCTGTAGTTCCGCATGCCTGCTGCTCTCAGCTCTGCGAGCAGCTCCGGCCAGACATTCGCATGGATGCGCTTGTACTCCTCAAGCTTGTCGGGCTTTACCCTGAGCAGCAGTCCCACTCGTTGCATTGCTACCTCCGTTCGTCCTTTGTGCGTTCATTCGGTTCGGCGCTCGGAGTCGTCAGGGGCCTGCCCTGGCGGCGTCGGGCAGGGCGCGCCGCCGACGCTCGGGTCTCCGGCGTGCCTGACCCAGAGCTCCGGCACCGCCCAACCCCGATCCGTGGCAAACAGGCGGTTGCAGTAGGACCTGAGCTGCCCTCGCGCATGCGCCGGTCCGCCTTCGCGCATCACGGTCCAGAGCGGATCCTCGGCATACCCGTCGGGCATACTCGCCATCATCCGTGCGTGCCACTCGGCCAGAAGCGCAGCGTGGGCGTCGCACACACCCCTTGCAGATGCGGCAATGTCCTGCTGCTCATGGGGGTCCGTCTCCACGTCGAAGAGCATCTCGTCGGGGAAAAGATGGAACCCGTCGTGGTAGGTACGAATGTAGAGATGGCGGGGGGTCCGCACGCTCCTCTGGCAGACATGAGCGCACTGACTGAGGACCACATAGTCCCGTCCCGCAGCTCCGTTGCCACGGACGGCATCGGCGAATGACACGCCTTCCCATGTGTCGGCCCGTGGCGCCCCGGCCAGGTCCGCCAGGGCTGGCGCAAGATCAATGTTGCACCGAAGCCGGCTGTCCGAAGCGCCGTGCCTCATGCAGGGCCAGGCAATGATCAACGGGATACGGCACGTCGCCTCGTCGGCGGTCCCATGCTCCGCATAGATGCCGAACTCGCCCTGGTTCTCGCCGTGGTCCGAGGTCACGACGACAGCGGTCTCATCCAGCACTCCCTGACTCTCCAGTTCAGCCAGGAGCATGCCGATGTGACGGTCCATATAGGCGATGCCGCAGTCGTAGCCGTCCATATGCTTGCGCAGGTCCGCCATGGTGCGGATGGCCGGAACGTAGCGCGGTCGGCGCGGGTTTGGTGCGTCGTCCCACATATTGATCTCCCGCGCCGTGTGTGGTCCAATCGCCTGCTGATGGCGCTCCAGAACCGACTCGGTGATCCAGGGAACGATCGGCTGCCCCGCGAAGGGGTTTCCGAAGTCCTCCGGAGCGCGATAGGGCGTGTGGGGATCCCAGTAGTTGACATGCAGGAACCAGTGGTCGGACTGCGCGTTCCTCTTCAGCCAGTCCAGCGCGAGCGGTGTGACGTCTTCTGCGGACTCCAGGCCGCCCTTCCCGGGGTTGGTCATCTCGCCGAATCCCGCGTAGAACCACCACGCGCCGTGCCGTTCCGCGAACGGGCTGACCGTTGCGGTGCGAAGCCCGGCCATACGGAGGCGAGCCGGCAAGTTGTCGGTTCTGCACCGATCGGCGAAGCCCCGCTCGCGACCTATCAGGCGCAGGTCGGCGGCCGTCCCGCCATGCCCCACGACGCCGGTGTGGATGCCGGGGCGGCCCGTGAACAGAGCGGCCCGGCTCGGGAGACACGGCGCATCGGTGCAGTAGTAGCGATCGAAGCGCACGCCGCGAGCGGCGATGGCGTCAATGTTGGGCGACGTCGGTCGTGGATACCCGTAGCAGCCCAGATGGTCCGGGCGCAAGGTGTCGAGATCGAGAAAGAGGATACGCATTCAGCAGTCACCTTTGGGCGCGCAAGGGGCAGGGCGTCCCTACAAGCAGGGACCCGCGGCACGCGGCCGTCATCCAGTTCGCGCGGGGCCGCTCGCACTCCTGCCGGACCAGGAAGACGGGTGCGTGTCACGATCTGTGATGGGCGTCCGCATCGTTCGGTTCTGGCTTCCCGCCTTCGCGGGAATGACGCCTTGCGCGAGCGCGTCGCCCTGGTCGCAAGGCCCATCCTGCGCACCCGCGTGCGGCTTCCTCCGTCATCGCCGATGTCGCCTCTTCCGTCATCGCCGCATGCTGCCTTCTCCGTCATCCGCGGATGTCGCCTCTTCCGTCATCCGTGCACGTCGCTTCCTCCGTCATCCCCGCATGTCGTTGGCGGGGACCCAAGGCGTCCGCCACCTCAGCGTCTCGCCAACAGGGGCCACGCGAGGCCGGTGGTCGAGTAGGGCGGCGCGGTAGCAGTTCACACTCGAATGCGGGACGTCCTGTGCGCCGACCGTATCGAGACCCAGGCCGAGCAGGTGCGTGGGTCTGCGCCCGGGGTCTCGATCCGGCGAGCGCCACAATCGTCCGCATCTCGATGCAGGGCAGAACGGCGCGCTCGCCTACTCGACCGCCGGGCGTTCCAGCCGCCTTAGCAGGCGGCCTACCACCGTCGTCCACGCATGTCGCTTGCACCTGCACAGGCTGGAAGCCCATGCTACTAGACGCGATGCTTGGACTGCCCCGTCACAACCGATTACACGCGCGCAGGACACCCGGCCGGGCAGGCCGAACACACCACCGCGTAACAACCGTCGGGAGGTGCGAGCCGTGAGACCCTATCGAGCACTACTTGTCGGCATCGGCGCCATGGGCGAGGTGTGGTGCCGGGCTTGCCTGCCGCCCAACATCGCCGATGGTCTCGTGGAAGTCGCCGGCGCAGTGGATGTCAACCCCGACCGACTTCCCGTCGCTCGCGACACGCTGGGTCTGACCGACGACCAACTCTTCACCGACCCGAGGGCCGCGTTCGACCGAGTTCGCGCCGACTTCGCCATCATCGTCACGACGCCCGATCGGCATGAGGAGATCGTGGACCTGGCCCTGGCGCATGACATGGACATACTCTCCGAAAAGCCCATCGCCGACACGCTCTCGGCTTCATGCCGGATCGCAGCGAAGGTGAAGGCCGCAGGCCGCAAGATGGGCGTGACCATGAGCCACCGCTTCGACCAGGACAAGACCACCCTCAGGCGCGAGATCCGTTCGGAGCGCTCGGGGCCGCTCGACTACCTCGTCTGCCGGTTCACGTGCGACTGCCGGCGCTTCGCCAGTTGGGGTAAGTATCGCCATGAGATGCCCGACGCGCTGATGGTCGAGGGCGCCGTCCACCACCTCGACATCGTCGCCGATCTTGCGGGCGCCAAGTGCGATACCATCTTCGCGCGGACCTGGAACCCGGAGTGGGGCGAGTTCGCGGGCGATTCGCAGGCGCTGGTCATGATGACCTTCCCCAACGGGGTGCGCGCGACTTACGAGGGCGCCAAGACCAACGCGGCGGGCCTCAACGGCTGGCAGCAGGAGTACGTCCGGGCCGAATGCCGCGACGCGATGCTGATCATGAACCGCAGGCGCGTCGAGCGCTTTGCGCACGATGCCTCGCGAGGCTACGCCTCCGCCGTCGAGGGGCAGGGCGAAACCGTGCCGCTCATCGAGCAGCCCAAGTGGGCCAACGCATGGCTCACCGAGCTCTTCGTCCGCTGGCTCCAGGGAGGCGAGCCCATGGAGACCAATGTCGAGGACAACCTCCAGTCCGTAGCCCTCGTCTTCGCCGGCATCCAGAGCAGCCGCACGGGCATGCCCGTCAAGGTGCAGGAGATGCTGGCCGTCGTCCGTGCCGACCTGTGAGTATGGTATCCTCGTAGGTACGGAGGAACCATACGATGGAGGCTGCCAAGCGAACCTATGTCCTGCCGGTGGACGCCCTAGCGCGGTTCGAGAGGACCGTCAAGCCCGGACGCCGCAGCGCTAAGGTCGCGGAGCTCATCGAGGCATGGGTCCGCGAGCGTGAGCGCGAGGAGCTGCGGCGACAGGTGATCGAAGGGTGTCGCGAGATGTGGGACGTCTATCGAGAGACTGCCCGCGAATGGGCGTCTCTCGAAGCGGAGGTCGACCGTGGTCTCGTCTGAGCGCGGTCCCGCGCTCCGGATCGCGCGCGGCGATGTCGTGCGTGTCCGTCTCGATCCGGCCGAGGGTTCGGAGCAGCGCGGCGAGCGCCCCGCCGTGGTCCTCTCACCCGACCTCGTGAACTTGCATGCGCCGATCATCGTCGTCGCGCCGCTGACGACGCGCAAGACCGACAACGTCTACCCGTTCGAAGCCCTCGTGGAGCCGCCGGAGGGCGGGCTGACGGCGCGATCAAAGGCGATGCTCCTGCATATCCGCGGAATCGACCGCGGACGGGTGGTTGGCCGGCTCGGCAGCGTCACAGCGGAGACGATGGCGCGCCTCGGTCAGGCGCTCAGCGTCGCGGCCGGTCTCAGCGACATGTAGGGCAACCGACGCGAAGGCTGCGCCCGGCTATCGAGGGTCACCATAACGAAGTCCCCCTCCTCCAGCAGCCTAAATGGGGCAATGTGTGGCTCACCGATCTGCTCCTACGCCGGCTCCAGGGCGGCGAGCCCATGGAGACCAATGTCGAGGACAACCTCCAGTCCGTAGCCCTCGTCTTCGCCGGCATCCAGAGCAGCCGCACGGGCATGCCCGTCAAGGTGCAGGAGATGCTGGAGAGAACGCGCACATCCTGTTCACCGTCCCCTTGACGAGGGATGGCAGGACACCAGGTGACGCGCGTCGGCTGATCCGGCAGTCACCATCGATTCCGCAACGTGCGGTCTGGCGGACCGCCAATGCCGCGGCCGGCTACGGCCCACGGAATGGTCGCGGTCAGCGAGGGCGGTCCCGTACCGTCAGATCGCCTGACACGACGCGCTCCCTCATCTCGTCCGAGACCCGAACGAGGTATGCCTGCGGCACCCCCGTGGCGTCGGAGTTGAAGATGACCGATCGGCCGTCGGGGCTGAACTGAGGGTGCGGATGGCTCCACTGCGGATGCCCTTCGCTCGAGCGGGGATAGCAGAGCGTGCCGAAGCGTCCCGTCGGCACGTGGACGAGCTGAAGCCCACAGTCGGGCCAGTTGGTATCCGCAACGATCCACTCGCCGTCCAGCGTTGAGGCGGAGTGCCAGAAGTAGGGTCCCGACGCGACGGGGCGAGGTGTCTCCTCTCCCACGCCGAGACGGAGCAGCGCGCGATCCGGCGGTAGTGCGCAGCCCTGCAGCTCAGAGGATCGTCCAAGGAAGGTCGAGTGCGCGAAGTCGTGCGTGCGGGTGTACACCCCGACCACGCGGAGATCGAAGCTAAGCAGCCGGTACTCCTTGACGCCGCCGCTCACGGCAATCGCGAGCAATCCGTGCCCGCCGGGCGAGGCGGAATGGAGTGTCCACGGGTCGCCCGAGTCCGGTCTGTGCTGGACAGCCTCAGAGCCGTCGGTCCGGACCCGGTAGACCAGCGGGGCCTTTGTCCCCGCAATCCTGCCGCTGTTGCCGGGCGTGGCGCCGGCGGTGAAGTAGAACAGCCCGTCCGGGGAGACCGAACCGTGCCCGCCGGGCGAGTCGCCGGTCAGCTCGGCCACTCGCTCTTCGGTCAGATCCGCCATGTCCACTCTCCACACGGCTCCTTCGCAGTGAAACAGCACCGCCGAGCCGTCCGGCAGCATGGCGAAGCCTCCAGCGCCGTCCCGATCGGTCATCTGTCGGAGCTCCGACCCGTCGGCGTTCACGCTCCAGAGGTCCCACGGCGCGTTGCGGCGGCACTCGCGCTGGCACACCAGAATCAGCCGGGCGCTGTCGTGGGTGAAGTTCACTGCCGCGTAGAACAAGCACATGGCCGGCGTCGGATAGCTCGTGAGCTGAATGACCCGAGCGCCCGTGACGGCGTCGGTATACTCGATCCGCTCGTTGGTCACGTAGCCCTTCGCCACGGTCATCGTCCCTCCGGACGCATGAGCCGGCCAAGGTCCACCACCGCCGAAGCCTTGCGCGCGGACGTGAGCGCCGCGTAGAAGACGCAGGTCTGCTCGAGGATGGCCTCGCGGGGTACGGGCTCCTCTCCCGTCTGGAAGAACCGCGCCATGGTCTCCAGCAGGTGGTCATAAGTGACCTCGAAGCGGGTCTCGGCGGCCTCGCCGTGTGCGCCGAACATACTCATTGAAAAGCCGTACCACGACGCGCCGGGCCCTATCATCTGCACCGTGCCGCGAGCCGATCCGACCGAGGAGTCCGCACCGTACTCGACATAGACGACCACCGGCTCGGTCGCCTGCTGAGGGTCATCGGGCTTCGTTGCCAGACTCAGGCTCCGAATGCGCGCGACGCCTGTGCCGAGGACGCTCGCCATGGCCGCGATAGCATGGGGGAGGTAGAAACCGACATGGTCGGACGCTCCGGTCACGTTGAACAGACGGAGCGGCTGGATGCGCTTCAGCTCCTCGCGTGCTCCGATGGCCGCCTTCGTATGGTACAGCGCGGATGCCGAGTAGACCTTCGCGCCGTGTCGCGCCGCGAGCCTCAGGATTTCGTGGGCGTCGTCAACGCTGCCCGCGAAGGGACGATTGAGGAAGAGACGCATCCCCTTCTGGAGCATGGGCTTCGCGAGCTCGAGGTACCGGTACGGCATCAGCTCAGTGATCATCACGCCGTCCACGCCCTCGGCGGCCATGTCCGGATGACGGACGACCGTGGCGCCGGTTGCGGAGGCAAGCGCCTGCGCGGCGTCGGGCGAGCTGTCCCAGACTCGAGTGGGCTGCATGCCGAAGCGGGCGCCGTCAGGCTTCGCCAGCAGCTCCCCCCAGACCTTGCCGTGGGTACCCTCGGCGCAGCCGATGATACCGATCTTGAGCGGTTCGCCCATGTCTACTCCTCCGGCGCTGACGGAGCAGCGCCCTCCAGGCTTCTCCAGGACCTTGACGGCCGCCACCCCAGCACCTTCTGTGCATGCGCGCAGTCGAGCAGCGACACGAAGGGGTCTGTACCCAGGTATGTCTCTCGGTCAACCGTCCAGACGGTGTCCGGGTAGTGTTCGGCCACAAGTTCCGCCGTCGGCGCCTCGCTGGTGGTGTCCGGAGCGGACAGAATGAACGACTCGTGCGACACGCCCTCGACCTCGAGGCTCCGCGCAACGGCTTCGCATACGTCGCGGATATCCACGTAGGCCCAGTAGTCCCCCTTGCCCCATTCGCGCCGCCATGACCCCCGGTGCTCCCGCCAGCGGGCATAGTGGTCGGGGAACGCCACGTAGACCGCGCGCAGACACAGCGTGACCAGGGCGTGGGCGTCGCTGAAGGCGCGGCACAGCTCCTCGCCGAGATGTTTGGACAACTGGTAGGCTGTCATCGGGTGGTGGGGGTACGTGTCGTCAATGGGCAGGTGCTTGGATGGACGGTGTCCGCCGAAGTTGCCCAGCGAGTTGATGCTCGACATCATCACGACCCGGCCCACGCCTGCCTCTTTGCATGCGAGCAGCAGATTCCAGGTCCCCTGGACGTTCGTGGTCAGCACATCGTCTTCGGCGCCTCGCCGGTCGTTGGCGATTGCCGCCAGATGCACGACCGCGTCCACGCCGGTGGCCGCGCGTCGTACCGCCTGGATATCCCGAACATCGCCGGGGTGATGCTCGTGGCCGCAGTCTGCCGGCATGGCTGGGCGGTCGAAGCCTCGGACCGTATGGCCCCTCGCCAGAAGGTCTTCGACGACCTTGCGCCCAATGCGACCCGCGCTGCCGGTAACCAGAACGTGCAAGTTGACGCCCCCCTTGGCTGAAGTGCGCCGCGCGCGCATAAACGTGATTCCCCGAGAGGCCGGGCGACTCCTGCATTGCCGGGCGGCGGGGTGCGTGTCACGATTTGTGACGGTTGTGTGCTTGTATGTGACTGATTGGTAGCGGGAGA
>Ga0172368_10008422_pt1 | contig 10521 bp, 10 predicted proteins | sample Lak11m_FD_114540 | JGI IMG/M metagenome (GOLD analysis project Ga0172368, IMG submission 114540) | Freshwater microbial communities from Kabuno Bay, South-Kivu, Congo - kab_022012_11m | ecosystem: Environmental > Aquatic > Freshwater > Lake | place: Democratic Republic of the Congo: South-Kivu...
GATATCAGTTTAGATGTAAGAGAACTGCAAAAAAAGTTGATAGAACTAAATTTATTTCCTAAAAATCAGAAAGATACCGGCATCTTCGGCTCTATAACCTTAGAAGCTGTTAAACAATACCAGAAATTAAACAATATAGAGCAGACCGGAACCGTGGGGCCGAAGACAAGGGAAGAGTTGAATAGGTAAAAATATTTAAATATTCTAATTGACAGAATAAGTAAAATTCTTTAAAATCAACTTATAATAATTAAATTTATTTTATGTATATAACTTGGTTAGGGTACTCATGTTTTAAACTACAAGAAAAAAGTGGTAATGATGGCGTAACATTAATCACCGATCCTTTTGGAAAAGATTTAGGTTTAAAAGTTCCACATTTTGAAGCTGATATTGTTACTATTAGCCATGATCATAGCGATCATAACAACAAAGAAGCGCTGAGAGGTGATCCTTTTATTATTAATACTGCCGGAGAATATGATATTAAGAATATATTTATAGAAGGCGTAGAGGCATTTCATGATAATAATAAGGGTGAAGTAAAAGGTAATAATATTATATACCGAATTGATATTGATAATATATCAGTTACTCATTTAGGTGATTTAGGCCATACTCTTGACTCAAAGCAACTTGAAATTTTAGCCGGCACTGACATTCTTTTAATACCAGTAGGAGGCAAATTTACCCTTGATTCCAAAAAGGCGGTTGAGGTAGTCTCACAGATAGAACCAAGGATTGTCATTCCTATGCATTATAAAACCCCTGGTTTAAAAGAAGATTTAGACGGGGTTGAAAAATTTATTAAAGAACTAGGTTTAACTCCCAGAAAAGAAGAAAAATTAAAAATAAGCAAAAAAGACCTGCCTCAGGAAGACATGGAATTGGTGATACTAAATTTTTAAAATAATGTTAAATAATTGCCAAACAAATATTTTTGTTTGGTTTTATTTTGTTAATAAATTATTTAATTGCTATTAAAAATAAATATAAATTTTAGCTAATATTAAATAAAATTTATTGCGTTTTTCCTCTTTACTTTTTATTGTCTTTTTGATAAAATAATAATATATTAAACTCTAAATTTTTGAGTTATTTTTTATATTTTTTATTAATATAAAAATAAAATGCCAAAGAAAAAAAGAATAAAAAAAAATACAGAAGATGAAGTCAATGAAATAATATTTACTCAGTTAGTCGAGAAAGAAAAGGAAGAAAAAAATAAAAAAATAATTATGTGGTCAGGCGTTACTTTTTGCATGTTTCTTGCCTGCCTTGTATGGATTTTAAATATTGATTCAATATTAGCAAGTTCCAGTAAAAATTTAAATGATAAAAAAGACGGTAAAGATTTAAAAAATATTGTTAAAGATTTTAATGTTAATTTTGAAAAAGTAAAAAAAGAATTTGAAAAAATAAATCAAATTGTAGAGGAGCAAAAAGAAAAGAGCGATGGGAAGGATATATTTAAAGAAGTAAGTACTTCCAGCGATCAGATTATAAACAATGAAAATAATTTTTTGCCAAACGAAGAAAATTTAATTGCTTCTGGCACAATAGACGATTTAAAAAATTTTTTAGAAAAGAATAAATAATATTTTATATATGAAGCAAAAGAATAAAAAGCATAAAAATAGTTTGCCGGGAAAGAAAAAAGATGAAAAAAAATCTATAAAGCCTGAAGAAGAAAATTTGAATGAGAAAGTTGAAAAAATTTTTGAGGAAAAAACGGATTCGAATGAAATTGAAAAAAATGCTGAAAAAAAAGAAGTGAAGAATTTAATCGTATCAAATAAACAACAGACAGAATTCGGTTTAGTTGAACCAAGGCCTATAGTTGAAGAAATGAGAAAGTCTTACCTTGATTATGCTATGAGCGTTATAGTGTCTCGGGCACTACCTGATGTTCGAGATGGTTTAAAACCGGTGCATAGAAGAATATTATATGCTATGTGGAACATCGGTTTAAAGCCGAGCGGAAAATTCAGAAAATCAGCTACGGTCGTCGGTGAAGTTTTAGGTAAATATCATCCGCATGGCGATGTGGCTGTTTATGATTCTATGGTAAGGATGGCTAGAGATTTTTCCATGCGCTATCCATTAGTCCATGGACAGGGTAACTTCGGATCTATGGACGGAGATGGAGCAGCGGCTATGCGTTATACAGAAGCTAAATTAGCTTCCATATCAGAAGAATTACTTTTTGATATTGATAAAAATACAGTAGATTTTATACCAAATTTTGACGGATCCCAAAAAGAACCTCGTGTTCTTCCAGCTAAGCTTCCAAATCTTCTATTAAACGGTACTATGGGCATAGCTGTTGGTATGTCTACTAACATCCCGCCTCATAACTTGGGAGAAATTTGTCAGGGGGTATCTCATTTGATTGATAATCCGGATGCTAATGTAGAGGAATTAATGCAATTTGTTAAGGGGCCTGATTTCCCTACGGGCGGAATAATTTTTAATCAGAAAGATATACTTCAAGTTTATGCTACAGGTAAAGGAGGAATTTTGATGAGAGGTAGGGCAGAGATAGTTGAGAATAAAAACGGAATGTTTCAGATAGTTATATCAGAAATTCCTTATCAGGTTAATAAAGCAACCTTGGTAGAAAAGATTGCTGATTTAGTAAGGGATAAGAAAATTGATGGCATTAGAGATTTACGCGATGAATCAGATAAAGATGGAGTTAGAGTTGTTGTGGATTTAAAAAAAGAAGCTTATCCTAAAAAAATATTAAATAGCTTGTATAAACATACCCAATTGCAGGAAACGTTTCATGTAAATATGCTTGCTTTAGTTGATGGCATTCAGCCAAAAGTCCTGACTTTAAAGATGATATTTGAAGAATATATTAAGCACAGAGAAGAAGTGGTTAAAAGAAGAACCCAGTTTGACTTAGACAAAGCTAAGGAAAGAGCCCATATTTTAGAGGGTTTAATGATTGCCTTAAAAAATATAGATGCTGTTATAAAAACAATCAGAGCTTCACGGGATAAAGAAATTGCCAAAATAAATTTAATTAAAAAGTTTAAATTATCAGAAAGACAAGCAGTGGCTATTTTAGAAATGAGATTGCAAAATTTAGCTAACTTAGAGAGACTTAAAATTGAAGAAGAATTAAAAGAGAAACGTAAAATTATAAAAGAGCTGGAGTCGATCTTAGCTTCCAGAGTAAAAATAAAAAATATTATAAAGGATGAGGTTGTTAAAATTTCAGAAAAATATGGCGATGACAGGAAAACTCAGATTGTAGCCAGAGAAGCTAAGGATTTTTCCATGGAAGATTTAGTGCCTAACGAAGAGGCAGTCGTATTCATGACTAGGGATGGATATTTAAAAAGGTTATCGCCAGACACTTTTAAAAGCCAAAGCCGTGGAGGAAAAGGAGTAATTGGGCTAACCACCAAAGAGGAAGATATGGTTGAATTTATGTTTACAACCATGCTTCATTCAGATATCCTCTTTTTTACTACAAAGGGCAGAGTGTTTCAGCTTAAAGCTTACGACATACCTCCGGCCTCAAGGACTTCCAAGGGACAATCAATAGTAAATTTTTTACAGTTATCCGGTGAAGAAAAAATTACTTCAATTTTGCCACTTGATAAAATATCAGAAAAAAAGTTTTTATTTTTTGCCACAGAAAAGGGTTTGGTTAAAAAAGTTGAAATAGATGCTTTTTCCAATGTTCGCCGTAGCGGACTAATAGCCATTAAAATTAAAGAGGATGACAAATTAATCTGGGCAAAGCCATCAAGTGGCAATGATCAAATTCAGCTAATTACTTCAGGCGGGCAAGCTATACGTTTTAATGAGAAGGACGTTCGTGATATGGGAAGAGGAGCATCGGGCGTTTATGGAGTAAGATTAAAAAAGGGAGATTTAGTTGTCGGTATGGGCATTATTAAAAATGATAAAGAAATTCAGAAAAAATATGAAGTTTTATCCATTATGGAGAACGGTTTTGGCAAAAGAACACCTCTTAATTATTATAAAATACAAAGAAGAGGAGGCTCAGGAATTAAAACAGCCAAAGTTACTTCAAAAACAGGCAGACTTACAAACGCTTTTATCGTAAATAGTGATTCAATGAAAGAAAAAGATTTAGTGATTATTTCAGAAAAAGGTCAGGTTATAAGATTCTCTTTTGACAGCGTTAATAAATCCGGTAGGGATACACAGGGCGTAAGGCTAATGAGATTTAAAGAAGAAGGCGATAAAGTTGCCTGTGTTACCTGGGTATAATTTGACATGATTTATTTAAAAATTTATAATTAAAATACTAATTTATAATTTAATTAATTACTATGAAAAAAGCTATAATTTTCAGCCTTTTATTTGCCCTAATTTTAACTGGCTGTTCTCTGAAAAAAGGAGAAAAGACACTAACAATGGAAGAAGCAAAAACTAAAGTTGCAGACTTTATTAATAAAAATTTAGTAGAAGCGGGAAATGAAGTTACTGTAGCTGAAGTAACCGAGGAAGACGGATTATACAAATTAAAAATAAATATGAAAAACGGCCAAGAAATTTTTTCATATATATCAAAAAATGGCAAGAATTTTTATCCTCAAGCTATGCAGATTGAAGAAGTTGAAAATCAAGCTAATGCCGGCGCTAATACCGGAGATAATTCTGCTAACCAGCCTGCTGCTACTACTGTTAGCAAGAAAAGTGATAAGCCAGTCGTTGAAGCTTTTGTTATGAGTTATTGCCCTTATGGAACCCAGATTGAGAAGGGCATTATTCCGGTAGCAGAAACCTTAGGAGATAAAATAGATTTTAAAATAAAATTTGTAAGTTATACTATGCACGGGCAGAAAGAAAATGATGAAAATTTATTGCAATACTGCATTGACAAGGAACAACCAACAAAATTCTTCGGTTATTTAAAATGCTTTTTGAAAGATAGCGCCAAGTCAGTAGAATGTTTAAAAAGCAGCGGAGTTGATACTAAGAAAACAGATAGTTGTATAGCTAGTACAAAAAAGCAATTTAATGTAGAAGGCACTAATTTTGATGTCCAAAAGGCGGATAATGATAAATATGGCGTACAAGGTTCGCCGACCTTAGTAATAAACGGGGAGGAAATTCAGTCAGCTAGAGATTCAGCATCGCTTTTAAAGACTATTTGTTCAGCTTTTAATTCCGCTCCGAAAGAATGCGAAACTCAACTGTCTTCAGCCGCTCCTGCTCCTGGTTTCGGAGAAGGAACAGCATCTGGATCAACCGATGCATCCTGTCAATAAATAATATTATATATAGAGCCCCGATATAATCGGGGCTCTTTTATTTGACTAATAGAAAAAAATGAACGAAAATATAATTAATGGATAAAATATTATCTGAAAAATTTATAAAAATAATTTCGTTATTTGCCGTAATATTAACGGTTATATTAGTTTTTATAAGTACTATTAATTTGCCGGATGAAAATTTTATATTTTCTTCAAAGTCTTTAAAGGAAAATAAAAATAAATTAGCTAATAATGAAGCAATTAATAATCTTCCGATATTGAATGAAAATGAAAATATTAAGTTTTTATTTTTTGGAGATTTAATGCTTGATAGGCATGTAGGCGAAAAAATAAAAGAAAAGGGCTTGGATTATGTTTTTAAAAATTTAGAAAATTCAGGCATTTTTAATAATCATGATTTGATAGGCGCTAATTTAGAAGGGGCGGTTACTAATAAGGGGGCACATTATCCCCCTAACATGTCTTACGATTTTGCATTTTCACCAGAATTGATAAAAGAATTGAAAAAATATAATTTTAATTTTTTTAACATCGCCAATAATCATCTTTCGGATCAGGGAGAAAAAGGCATAGAGGAAACGAATAGTAACTTATTCGAGCTTGGTTATAATTTTTCTGGTTGCCGTGATGCGAAAGTTGGCGATTGTAGTTCAACTATAGTAGATATTAATAATAAAAAAGTAGCTTTTGTTGGTTTTAGCCAGGTATATGCTAATTTAGACCAAGAAAAAATAAAAAGTATTATTAATAATTTAAAAGATATTTCAGATATAATTATAGTAAATATACATTGGGGTTTAGAATATGATCATAAATTTAATAAAAAGCAGCAGCAGCTAGGACGTATATTAGTCGATAATGGAGCGGATATTGTTATTGGCCACCACCCTCATGTTGTCCAGGGAATGGAAATATATAATGGCAAACCGATTTTTTATTCTTTAGGAAATTTTGTTTTTGATCAGTATTTTTCACAAGATACACAAGAAGGCTTAGCTTTAGAAATTAATATATTAGATAGTAAAAATGAAATTACATTTATTCCTTTAAAATCATCATTAAGCCAGGTGTCTATAGTATTAGATCAGGAAAAAGAAAAATTTTTAAAAAAATATTTAAATTGGTCGGAAGTTGATGATAGCTTGTCCGAAGTAATAAATAACGGAAAAATAATATTAAATTAATCTATGAAATTAGCAATCATTTCCGATATTCATGACAATTTAGTAAATTTAACGAAGTGCATTGAATGGATAAATAAAAATTCAGTTAAAGTTGTAATCTGCCTTGGCGATGTTACTAATTATGAAACAGTTGAATTTTTATCATCTAATTTTAAGGGTAAAATTTATTTAGTTTATGGAAACCAGGAAATTTATGTTGAAAAAGATTTGAATAATTTTAAAAATATTAATTTTTTAGAAAAATTAGGCAGGATAAAAATAGGCGGAAAATTTGTCGGCATCTGCCATGAACCATGGTTTATTAATAAAGTAAAATTTTTGGGACAGTGCGATATAATTTTTTACGGCCATACTCATGAGCCTTGGGTTGAAAAAAAAGATGGTATAGTAGCAGTTAACCCTGGAACCTTAGGAGCCGTTTTTCAAAAAGCAACCTTTGCTTTTTGGAATACCAAATACGACGAACCCGAATTAAAAATTTTAGAATTAATTTAAATTTATGAATAGTGAAATAAAAAAAATTGCCAAAGAGGCAGTAATGAAAGCCGGTAAGGTAATATTAGAAGAATATGATAATTTTGACAGGACTAAAATAAAATTAAAATCAAGGCATGAAATAGTCACTCGCGTTGATCTTTTATCCGAAGAAATATTAATTAAGGAAATAAGAAAAAATTTTCCCCTACATTCTATTTTATCGGAAGAAAAAGGTATTATAAAGAATGTTTCAGAATATTTATGGATTATTGATCCTTTGGACGGGACAACAAATTTTTCAATGCATAACCCTTTTTGCTCCATTTCTTTAGCTTTGGCCGAAAATGAAGAAATTATTTTAGGAATAGTTTATGCCCCAATTTTAGGGGAGTTTTTTATGGCGGAAAAAAATATGGGTGCCGAACTTAATGGAAAAAAAATAAAAGTATCTGAATCGGAAGAGGGAAAAATTATACATTCATATTGCCATGGAAATAAAATAGAAAATATAAAAAAGGCGGTAAAATATTATAATTATCAAAAGCTCCATGGCTTGGATTGCCGTCAATTAGGTAGCGCCGCCTTAGAGTTAGCTTATGTCGCTTCGGGTAGAATTGACTCGTTTGTTATCCCTGGACCAAATCTTTGGGATATAGCTGGAGGTATAATTTTAGTTAAAGAAGCGGGGGGAAAAATAACCGATTTTAAAGAAAAAAAATGGGAAATAAATAGCAATAATTTAGTAGCTTCAAACGGAAAAATACACAAAGAAATAATAAAAGTAATTAATAAGATATAAATATTTTATTAAAGCTCTTTTATGAAATATTTACTATTCATAATAATAATATTTTTTTTAATTTCCTGCTCCCGAAGCGGAGAATTTAACAATATGAATAAAAAAATTAGAAAATCAGCGGTAGCAGGGCAATTTTATACGGCGAACAAAGAGGAGTTGAAAGGGGAAATGGATGTATATTTAAAAATGAGCGGCAATTTTTCAATTAATGGAGATATTAGGGCTATTATTGTCCCGCATGCCGGTTACATATATAGCGGCCAAGTAGCGGTATCAAGCTTTAAATTAGTAAAAAATAAAAACATTAAGACAGTATTTCTAATTTCAAATGCTCACGTTGCTTCTTTTAATGGCATTGCTATTGACGATTGCGATGTATGGGAAACGCCTTTGGGGCAGATAGAGGTGGACAAGGAAAAAGGAGAATTAATAATTAAACAAATTGGAATAACTGCAAATTTTAATAGCGATGCTCATAAAGACGATCATGTAATAGAGGTCCAACTACCTTTTCTACAAACAATTCTAGGAGATGGTTTCAAGATCGTTCCCATACTTTTTGGAAACAGTAATCAGAATAGTTATAAAGAATTAGCAAAAGCTCTTTCAAGGATTATAACTGTTGATGATTTAGTAGTAATTTCTAGCGATATGTCCCATTATCCTTCTTATGCTGACGCAAATAAAATAGATAAAAAAACTTTAAATATTATAGAAGAAAAAGACATTGTAAAATTAGAAGATCATATTAAAGATAATGAAAAAATAGTCCCAGGCGAAGAGACATTGCTTTGCGGGATTGATGCCATTAAAACTATTATAGAATTAGGAAAAATTTTAAATTGGGAAACTAAAATTTTAAAATATGCAAATTCCGGAGATAAGGAGATCGGTGATAAGGAAAAAGTAGTGGGTTATGGAGCGCTTGTATTTTTTAAAAAAATGAACAATAATAAGGTGCTGAGCGCTGAACAAAAAAATGAATTATTAGAGATTGCTAAAAATACAATCAAAAGCTATGCTTTGAATAAAACTGTCCCCAAGTATAATGTGATTGACGAAAGATTAAATATAAATGAGGGCGCATTTGTGACTCTGTATAAGAACAGACAATTAAGAGGTTGTATCGGACAAATAATACCCGGCGATGAACCTTTGTGGAAAGTTGTGCAAAATATGGCGGTTGAAGCGGCTTTTGGTGACCCGAGATTTAAACCGGTTGTGAAAGAAGAATTTGATGATTTAGATTACGAAATCAGTGTTTTATCTCCTCCGGAGAAAATAGATGACTGGCGTAAAATTGAATTGGGCAAGCATGGAGTAATAGTAAAAAAGGGATTTAAGACGGGTGTTTTTTTGCCTCAAGTAGCTAAAGAAACCGGCTGGAATTTAGAGGAGTTTTTAGGAAATTTATGCACTGAAAAAGCGGGTTTAAATTCAGAATGTTTTAAAAATGACAAGGATGTAGAATTATATAATTTTACAGCCCAAGTATTTAAATAATCAAAACGATCTTTAAAATTTATTAAAAAGGAGAAAGGCAATGCAGGAACAAATACTGATATGCTGGATAAGTCTTCCTGATGAAATAAAATTATTTTTTATTAGCATAGTACCAAATGCAAAGGTATGGTTTGGAATACCCATGGGTATTGGCATATTTAAATTTTCTGTATTAAAAACAACTTTTATTTGCTGTTTAGCTAGTTTTATTAAGATTCCATTTTATTATTTTAGTATTTATTATACAGATTGTTTGTTTAATAAAATAAAATGGGTGAATAATAAAAGAAACAACCAAATAGAAAATGTAAAGAAAAATCACACAAAAAAATTTAATATTTTAGGAAATTATGCCCTAGCTTTAATCGCTGGCCTTCCAGTCCCAGTCGTATTTGGCATATTCCAAGCAGTAGCAGCAGCCTATATTTTTAAAGTAAAATTTTCAAAAGGAGTTTTGTATATTATATTTGGAATAACCATTTCTGCATATTTTGAAGCTTTATCAGCTAGTGGTTTAATAGCTTTTTTAATTAAAAATATTTTTTAATTAAAGCTAAAGAAGAAGGAGGGCGAAAATAATGGGAAATGGAAAGAATAAGTTATTTGCTAAAGAGGACGGAATGTATGAATGTAGGTGCGGCCAAAAAAGATATTATTTAAGAGGCCAATATTTTTCTACCTGCCGATGTTTGAACAACGCCTGGGTAATGAAAAGCCAATTTAAATTTGATTCAGGCAATTCAATCATTGCGCATTTGCCTGGAGGTCAAGAAGTTTTTGTTGCGGTGAATGATCTTCCCAATGAAGGAGATAGCATACCATTAGAAAGTTGTTTTGAAGAAGATAATTTCAACGGTCTCTATTCTGTAGCTATTCTGGATATAAAAAGGTTGAATGGTGATGAATTTTTTTATACCATTTTAAATTATCTGGGTCCTTTAGAACCTTTTCATGAAAAAAATCAATTTTTTCCGGTGTATAACCAATAAAATAACAAACTGCGTTTAAAAATTCGCAGTTTTTTATTTATTAATTTTAGAAAAATTTATTTTTTTATAAATAATAACCACCCAAGAAACTAAAGCGAGCCCGTAAATAAAGTCTTCAATGGGTATAGTAAAAATATTTATATTTGTTTTTAATAATTCATTATATATTACGACTGGCCTAGCGGTTAAGTAGCCGTTAAATAAAAAAGTAAGGAAAAAAACAATTGTTAAAAAATAATAAAAATAATATTTACTAAATAATTTTGTTTTTATTATGATATCAAAAAAAATAACGGCGCAAA
>Ga0172368_10008423_pt1 | contig 10520 bp, 5 predicted proteins | sample Lak11m_FD_114540 | JGI IMG/M metagenome (GOLD analysis project Ga0172368, IMG submission 114540) | Freshwater microbial communities from Kabuno Bay, South-Kivu, Congo - kab_022012_11m | ecosystem: Environmental > Aquatic > Freshwater > Lake | place: Democratic Republic of the Congo: South-Kivu...
CATTGTATTGTCAGATGAAAACCTGATGCCAGACCTGGCTTCAGCCTGGACAACTGACATGGGATCGGTCAATTTTACAGCCGGATACCCTTTATCCGCCAGTAAACCGGCCTCTTTCCTGCGAAGCTTTCTGAAGGTCTGGAATGAATCGGATCAGAATAGCGGGGCGGAACCGGTGGGTGAGAGTACCCTTCAGGATTTGTTCCGTCATTCATTGTTTCAAATTCTGCCTGAGGTTATCAGGGGTTCTTTCCTTAAATGGCTCTCCGGCGAAAAGAAAATGCCTTCAGAGTGGATTGCCAGATCTAATGTAATGATCAGCAGTTTGCTGAATTCCGGTGGTGTTGCGGAGGATCTTGACAGGGCTGCTTTGCGCCTGATTCTTGAAGAATCGGAGCGGATACCGGAACGGGTGGCCAGGTTAGGACTTGATATTGATGGAAAGGGACTCCGCCATCTGATTTCGGCATTTCTCTCATCAGGCAAAATATTGCTGGAGGGAGATTTTAAAGCTTCAGTCCTGGTTGCCGGTATCCTTGAAACCCGGCTTCTTGATTTCGACAGCGTAACGATTTTATCATTTAACGAAGGAGTCTGGCCTTCTGCCAGCCTGCCTGGATCGCTTGTACCCTATTCTCTCAGAAAGTATTTTGGGTTGCCCACGGCTGAAAACCGGGATGCGATGTACGCCTATTACTTCTACAGGCTGATTCAGCGTGCTTCTTCTGTTAACCTGGTGTACCTCACAGGACAAATGGATAATGGAATCAGGGTGGGGGAAAAAAGTCGCTACATACGTCAACTGGAGTTCGAGTCTGACATCGTGATCAGTCATGGTCGCGAAATTCCGGTGAAAGTTGTATCCGAGAGCCGGACCATCACCATTGAAAAGAACCCTGCAGTAATGGAATCCCTTTACCAGTTCTTCAATCCGGAAAAGGGCAGGTCTTTGTCGGCAAGTGCTTTAAATGATTACCTGGATTGTCCCCTGAGATTTTGTCTGGCCCAGGTGTATGGACTCCGGCAGCCCATAGAGGAGGAACAGCCTTCCGATCCGAAAGGTTTCGGCAAACTGATTCACAATGGTCTGGAGGCTCTGTACATACCTTTTCTTGATGGAACCCGTCAGCTAAATTCTGCCTCGCTGCAGCATTTGATTGATAATGAAGGTAAAACTTTAACATCTGCCCATGATGCCGTGAGTACCGGCGGAAAAGATGATGTTGCCCTCCTGGTGGCAAAGGAATTCATTTTGTCGGTGCTAAAGCATGATTTGGAGGCACCGCCGGATCGGATCATGGGTCTGGAAAGGACGGTCAAGGTTCCGTTTGGAATGAGGGAGTGCGGATTTGAGAGTGATTTGCAACTGAAGGCGGTTATTGACAGGTTTGATGTCCAGGGCGGCCAGAGCCGTGTGGTCGATTACAAAACAGGAAAATGTGAACTAAGCTTTACCGGTCTGGATGATCTATTTGATGCAACCCGAAGCCAGAGGAAGAAGGAGATCTTTCAGGTGCTTTTCTATTCTGAGCTTCTTTTATTGGCAGGGTTGGCGGATACGGATCTGATTCCTTCTTTATACCCTTTGATCAGCATGCGCGCCGGGAAAAGTGATACCCGGGTTAAACTGAAAACAGAGCCTCTTTTTTATTCTGACATCCGGGAAGCTTTCAGGGAAAGGTTGGGACTGCTTGTGGCTGAGATATTTGATCCCTCCATACCCTTCACGCAAACCAGTGATGAGTATAAATGCAGAATGTGCCCGTTCGCCGGGATCTGCATGAGGGATTAATCCTCCAGCAGATCCGGTCGCAGCCTTTTTGTCCTTCCGAGGGATTGTTCCAGCTTCCACTCATCGATTTCCTTATCATTTCCGGAAAGCAGGATCTCAGGAACTTTCCATCCTTTATATTCAGCAGGCCGGGTATAAAGCGGAGGGGCAAGAAGCCCGTCCTGGAAAGAGTCTGTCAGGGCTGATTCCTCATCTGTCAATGCTCCCGGAAGAAGCCTGACAATTGCATCCACCATGACGGCTGCGGCTAATTCACCGCCGGTCAGTACATAATCGCCGATGGAAATTTCCCGCGTGATAATATGATCCCTGACACGCTGATCAATGCCTTTGTAGTGCCCGCAAAGTATGATGATGTTTTCCATGCATGACAGCCTGTTGGCAGCTTGTTGATCAAACTTACCGCCATCCGGTGAGGTATATATAATTTCATCGTAAACGCAATCCTTTTTCAAGGCGGAGATGGCCAGGTCAATGGGTTCAATGGTCATAACCATACCGCCTCCGCCGCTGTATGGATAATCGTCGATGCTTTTATGCCGGTCCGTGGCATAATCCCGAAGATTATGGATCCGAAGGTCGACCAACCCTTTTTGCCGGGCTCTTTTGATGATGGAATGGTCAAAAGGGCCTGACAAAAGCTCCGGGACCGCAGTAATGATGTCAATTCGCATGGATTGTGCTTTTTGCATGCAAATATAAGCCGGGGATTCCATCTTATTATATTTAAATACTGACAAACAGGCATATAAATATTGAATTTAAGATGACATAATGGCATAGTCTTACAATGGTATGTAAGTTGAAAGGTTCGGTAAAACAAGACAACAATTAAAAGGAGAAATAAATTATGACACTTGTAAGATTTAACAACAGGGAATGGATGCCTGCCCGGCATTTTAACAATCAGACCAACGATCTTTTCAACTATTTCTGGAACAACTGGGACAGCGGTTATGGTTATTCAGCCCCGGCTGCCAATATCATTGAATCAGAGGATAGTTTTAAGATTGAGTTAGTGACGCCAGGTCTTGAAAAATCGGATTTCAAAATCCGTGTTGAAGACAACATTCTGGACATCAGTTTTGAAGGAAATTCGAAAGAATCGCAAACTGAAAATCAGCGCTATTCGAGACATGAATTCCGTATTCGCCCGTTCTCCCGTAAATTCAGGCTTTCAAACTGGGTTGATTTAGAAAAAATCAGTGCAACCTACGATAAGGGAATCCTGGTGGTTGAAATTCCAAAGAAAGAAGAAGCAAAAGCCAAGCCTGTGCGCGAGATTGCGATTAACTAAAAACTCAGATTCAGAACTGAAAGGCCATCTCTGAAAAGAATGGCCTTTTTTATTTAAAATTTAGATACTTTTGTCAGATTGCGTACATCTGGGATTACCCGGTGTCTGTTCGTATGAACAACTCAGGAAACTGAGGTTTTGTAGTACTTAAATCGTATATTATGACTGAGAAAGATCAGCTCGCCGAAGAGCAAATCCAGGAGGGTGGCGTCGAAGAGATCCGCCAGGCAGAGGAAGTAAAAGAAGAAACCCTTGTTGAAGAGGTGAGCTTACCGCAGGAAGAGGCCGCGGTTACTGAGAAAGAGGAGTCCGCTTTGGTACCCGAAGAGCAGGTTAATTCCGATCTGCCTCCGATCCATGTCGATTACAGCAGTTATACCAGGCAGGCATTGGTAGATGCCCTGGCTCTTTTGCTGGGCCACCGCACCATCCAGGAAATATCCAGAGATGTTGAAAATATCAGGTCGACCTTTTACAGGAAGCTGAACCAGGAATCTGATGAAAAATTTAAGAAATTCATCAGCGAAGGTGGTTCAGAGGAGGAGTTTAAGCCTGCACCTGATCCGCTTGAAGATGAATTCAAGGTCCTTTATGAGCAGTTCCGCATGAGAAGAACGGAATACTCCAAGGTGATGGAGGAGGAGAAGGATGTCAATCTCAGGAAAAAGCTGGAGATCATCGAGCATATCAAAAATCTTCTGAACACACAGGAGTCACTTAACAGAACATTCAATGAATTCAGGGAACTTCAGAGACAGTGGAGGGATATCGGGCCTGTGCCACAGACCGACCTGCATAGTTTGTGGGAAAATTACCACCACCATGTCGAGATGTTCTATGATTATATCAAAATAAACAAGGAATTAAGAGACCTGGATCTTAAGAAAAACCTGGAACTTAAGATTCTGATTTGTGAGAAAGCTGAAGAATTGCTTTTGGAACCTTCGGTGATAAAGGCATTTGGGGAGCTCCAAAAGCTGCATACCCAATGGCGGGAGATCGGTCCGGTTCCGGGAGAAAAAAAGGAAGAACTTTGGGACAGATTCAGGGAAGCTACCAATCAGATCAATAAGAAGCACCAGGATTACTATCTGAATCTGAAGGATGAGCAGAAAAAGAACCTGGATGCCAAGGCTCATCTGTGCGACAAAATAGAAGAAATCCTCCAGAAAGAGGTGACTAATCCGAAAGATTGGAATGAACTCTCAATGGAGGTTGTCAATCTCCAGAAGATGTGGAGAAGCATTGGGTTTGCGCCCCGTAAGGACAATAACAAGATTTATGACAGATTCAGGGCCGGGTGCGATGAGTTTTTCAACCGGAAGAGAGAGTATTTCTCAAGGCACCGTGATGATCAGCATGAAAATCTGCAACTTAAAACGGACCTCTGCGTTCAGGCTGAATCCCTGATGAACAGCAATGAATGGAAGAAAACAGCCGATGAGCTTGTGATCATTCAGAAAAAGTGGAAAGAGATCGGCCCGATTCCCCGTAAATATTCTGATGCTTTATGGATCCGTTTCCGTACCGCGTGCGATAGTTTTTTCAAGCGGAAATCGGAATTCTTTAGTTCCCAGGATACTGAGCAAGTCGAAAATCTTAAACGTAAACAGGAGTTGGTGGAAAAAGTAAAAGCTTTCTCACTGACCGATGATCCTTCGGGCGATCTGACCATACTCAAGGAAATTCAGAAAGACTTCATGTCGGTCGGTCATGTACCGATTGAGAAAAAGGATGAGGTGCAGCGCGAATTCCGCGAGGCTATCCACAAATTGTTCAATCAGCTGGAAGTTGACGATTCTCAGAAAGAAATTTTGAGATATAAGCAAAAAGTTGATAACTTAGTTCAATCCCCCAAAAACAGAAACCGGATTTCGTCCGAGAGAGAAAAACTTGTGAATAAGCTTAAACAAATGGAAAGCGATATAGTCCTATGGGAAAATAATATCGGTTTCTTTGCCAAATCACAGAAGTCGGAATCTCTGATCCGGGAAGTTGAAAACAAAATCCAGCAAGCCAAGGAAAGGATTCAGCTTCTGAAGGACAAAATTGATATGTTAGACCGTTTCGAATCCTGAATGCTTATTTCTTTATCATGAAAACACTTAAGTTTTTGGCCGTCCTGACTTTCTGGGGGTTAGTGTCCGGTTTTTCATCATTTGCACAGTATGGTTCAATCCGGGGATTCGTTTATGACCAGAAGACTGGCGAGCCTGTTATAGGTTGTAACGTTTATCTCGAAGGTACTACGCTGGGTTCAGCCTCCGACGTCAACGGTTTTTTCAGCATTACGAGGGTCCCGCCAAAGAAGTACACCGTAGTGGCCAGTGCCGTCAGTTATAAGAAGTTTACCAAAGAGGTGACAATCGAGGCCGACCGCACCATAAACGATAAAATCTATGTCGAAGAGCAGGTTGAGAATATCGATGAGGTTGTGATCTCGGGAGAAAGGCAGGAGATGAAAACTCAGATCCAAACCTCAGTGGTCAAGGTCACGCCCAAGCAGATGGAAAGAATTCCGACCATCGGCAGCGAACCCGATCTGGCCCAGTATCTTCAGGTGTTGCCCGGTGTGATTTTTACGGGTGACCAGGGAGGTCAGCTCTACATCCGCGGCGGTGCACCGATCCAGAACAAAGTGCTGCTTGACGGCATGATCGTTTATAACCCGTTTCACTCCATCGGTTTGTTTTCGGTATTTGATACTGATATTATAAAAATGGCCGATGTTTACACGGGAGGTTTCGGCGCCAACTACGGTGGCCGGATCTCCTCAATTATGGACATCACCACCCGTGACGGTAATAAGAACCGGCTCTCAGGGAAGTTCTCAACCAGTACATTCCTTGCCAAGGGACTACTGGAAGGTCCGATCAAAAAGGCAAAAAGTTCTGATGACGGATCAATCTCCTTCCTTTTGACGGCAAAGCACTCTTTCCTTGAGCAGTCGTCAAAAATCTTCTATTCCTACATCGACACTGCCGGTCTTCCTTTCAATTTTACCGACCTCTACGGAAAAATCTCGATGAATGCCAAGAACGGCAGCAAGGTCAACTTTTTCGGATTTAATTTCAATGACCATGTATTGTATCGCGATATCACCGATATCGGCTGGAACACCTACGGAGTAGGATCAAACGTTGTGCTCGTTCCGGGTGATTTTCCAGCTCTGATCAAGGCCAATATCGCCTATTCAAGCTATGGTATCCAGATGAGGGAAGAGGGCCAGCTCCCGCGTACCAGCTCCATTGACGGATTCAATGTCGGACTGGAGTTCGTTTATTTCTTTGGGAAAGACCAGTTGGAATACGGTATCGAAACCCTCGGCTTTAATACCAACTTTGATTATTTCAACTCAGTTGGCCGCAAAATCACCCAGCAACAATTCACAACAGAACTGGCCGGTTACTTAAAATACAAGATGACGCTGGGTAAATTCCTGATTGAACCCAGTTTCCGCCTCCACTACTATGCTTCCCTCAGTGAGGCTTCGCCTGAACCGCGTCTCGGTTTCAAATACAACCTGAGCGATAATTTTAGGATCAAACTGGCCGCCGGGATGTATTCGCAAAACCTGATCGCCGCCAACTCCGACCGTGATGTTGTGAACCTGTTCTATGGGTTCCTTTCGGGTCCGGAAAACCTCCAGAAGGAGTTCAATAACAAAAAGATAACCTCAAAATTGCAAAAGTCGAACCATGCCATTCTGGGTTTCGAGTTTGACCTGACCAACCGCCTGAACCTGAATGTTGAAACCTATATCAAGGACAATGTTCAGCTGACCAATATCAACCGTAACAAATTGTACGATGATACGGGTGAAAACCAGGATAAACCTGAATACCTGCGCAAGGATTTCATTATTGAAACCGGAAAGGCTTACGGGATTGACTTTCTTCTGAAATATGATTACAGGCGCATTTATTTCTGGGGAACCTATTCATTAGGCTGGGTGACCCGTTATGATGGCGTGATCAAGTACCCGCCGCATTTCGACAGACGCCATAACGTCAATATTGTCGGTTCCTACACCTTCGGCAAGGATCTTTCATGGGAATTCAGCGCCAGGTGGAACCTCGGCTCAGGTTTCCCATTTACCCAGACACAGGGATTCTATGAGAAAATACCGTTCTACGACGGGATCAACACTGACTACACCCGGGTTAACGGCGAATTGGGTATTGTTTACGGACCACTGAATCAGGGAAGGTTACCATACTATCACAGGCTCGATGTCAACGTAAAGAAGCTGATCCCGACAGGCGGGGACACGGAACTGGAGATCACTTTTGGGATTACAAACGTGTATGACAGAAACAATATATTCTATTTCGACAGGATTCGTTATGAAAGGGTTGACCAGTTACCGATCATGCCTTCTCTGGGCTTGAACTGGACATTCTGATATGGTATCGAAACAAACCAAGTATATTTTCGTCACCGGTGGGGTAACTTCTTCACTGGGCAAAGGAATCATCTCCAGTTCCTTAGCTAAATTGTTGCAGGCGAGGGGATTGTCAGTAACCATTCAAAAGCTGGATCCCTATATTAATGTGGATCCGGGTACTCTGAACCCTTACGAGCACGGTGAATGTTACGTTACCGATGACGGGGCTGAAACCGACCTGGATCTTGGACATTATGAAAGATTCCTGAATGTACCTACCTCTCAGGCCAACAATGTGACAACAGGGCGGGTGTACCAATCAGTGATCAACAAGGAAAGAAAAGGAGATTATCTGGGGAAAACGGTTCAGATCATTCCCCATATTACTGATGAGATCAAGAGACGAATCAAAATCCTTGGATCCAAAGGTAAATTTGATATTGTTATCACAGAAATAGGGGGAACTGTTGGCGACATTGAGTCGCTTCCCTATATTGAATCTGTCAGGCAGCTAAAATGGGAGATGGGTGACCGGGTCATGGTCATTCACCTGACTCTGGTTCCCTATCTGAGTGCTTCAGGTGAGTTGAAAACCAAGCCTACCCAGCATTCTGTCAAAATGTTGCAGGAGGAGGGAGTTCAGGCGGATATCCTGGTGCTCAGAACAGAAAGGCCACTTAACCGGGATATCAGAAAGAAAGTAGCGCTTTTCTGCAATGTCGACGAAAAGGCTGTTATTGAGAGCCGCGATGTTTCAACCATTTACGAGGTACCTCTGCTGATGCAGAAGGAAGGGCTCGATCAGATCATACTTGAAAAATTTAAAATTCCATTCAAGGAGCAACAAATTGACATGGAGCCCTGGAAGGAATTTGTAAAAGCCGTCAAGAACCCAAAACAAACCGTCAAAATAGGCCTGATTGGAAAATATGTTGAACTCCATGATGCATATAAATCTATATCAGAAGCTTTTATTCATGCCGGAGCAGTAAACAACTGCAAGGTGGATCTTCTCTGGATCCACTCTGAGACACTGGAAGGTGCTGACCTTGATCAGAACCTCGGGGATCTTCGCGGTATCCTGGTTGCCCCTGGCTTTGGTCACCGTGGAATTGAGGGCAAGATAAATGCCGTCAGATATGCACGCGAGCATAATATACCCTTCTTCGGGATTTGTCTGGGAATGCAATGCGCCGTTATTGAGTTCGCACGCAATGTATTAGGCCTTGAGAGTGCCCATTCTACCGAGATGGATAATAAAACATCCGATCCGGTGATTGACCTGATGGAAGATCAGAAAGACATTACGGACAAGGGCGGTACCATGAGGCTGGGGGCTTATGCATGCCAGCTGAAAAAGGGAACTCTTGCGAATAAGGTTTACCGCGCTGAGAAAGTTCATGAAAGACACCGGCACCGGTATGAATTTAATAATGCCTACCTCGATGGTTTTAGCCAGAAAGGCATGATCCCCTCAGGGATCAATCCGGATACAAATCTCGTGGAGATCATGGAAATTCCTAAGCTCAAGTGGTTTATAGGTGTACAGTTCCATCCGGAATACAGAAGTACGGTCATGCAGCCACATCCGCTTTTTGTTGATTTTGTGAGAGCTGCCTTGGAATAAATCCGTATTTTAGCCCGCTCAAATTTAGGGTACTCATAACAAAGATCAGGAAATGGATAAGAAATCACTGATAGGTCTGTTAATGATGGGCCTTTTGCTCATTGGTTACAGCATTTTTACAAAGCCTTCCAAGGAAGAAATTGAGAGGTTGAGGAGGGAACAGGATTCCATCCGGAAGGTGGAGATACAAAATCAGATCATTGCAGACCAGCAGAAGGCAATCACAGACAGTATCAGTCTGACTTCAGGTGTTTTAACAGCTGATCAGGTTCAGCAGCAGCTGGTAAACCAACTGGGTTCTTTTGCCGATGCCGTTCAGGGTACTGAAGAATTTCTTGTTCTTGAAAATAAACTCCTGAGCTTTAAATTATCAACCAAAGGAGGTCGGCCCTATTCTGTTGAACTCAAGGATTATAAAACATCCAAAGGCGAACCGCTGGTCCTGTTTGACGGGGATTCAACCCGTTTCAACCTGAACTTCTTTTCACAAAACAAAAGAATCGCCACACAGGATCTATTCTTTGTGCCCCAGAGTCAGGACAAAATTTTCAATGCAGAGACTTCTGCCCAGACAATTGTCCTTCGCCTGAATGCCGGACAGGACAGCTATATCGATTATGTATATTCCCTGGAGCCGGATTCCTATAAAGTAGGGTTCAAGATCCGCATGAAAGGAATGGATCAGCTGATCGGTGCCAATACCACCCTGATCGATCTGGATTGGGCAACAGACCTGAGACAACAGGAAAAGGGGCACAAATATGAGAGCATGTACTCAACCATCTATTACAAGTTTTTTGAAGATGCGGTTGAGAAGATTGCTCCTCAGAAACCTAAAAGTGAAGATCTTACAACCAAGGTGGAATGGGTGGCATTTAAACAGCAGTTTTTCTCCACGGTTCTGAGGGCTGAGAATTATTTCAGCGGAGCCCGGATTACCACTGAAAACCTTCCCGAAGGATCAGGTAAACTGAAAAGATGTACGGCCGAGATCAGCATTCCTTTCGAAAGCAAGGCTGATCAGGAAATGCCATTTGCCTTCTATTTCCTTCCGAACCATTACAAAACTCTCAAGGGGATTGGCCATGACATGAGCAGTCTGGTCGACCTGGGCTGGCCTTTTATCGCCTGGATCAACAAGTGGTTTGTGGTCAATATTTTCCACTTTCTTGAAGGAGGAATTGCCAACTACGGGATCATCATTATTATTCTGACCATCTTCTTCAAGCTTCTTGTTCTGCCGTTGAGTTACAAATCTTCTGTTTCGGCAGCAAAAATGAAGGTTTTGAAACCCCAGGTTGATGAACTGACCAAAAAATATAACTCTCCCGATAAGGCTATGGAGAAGCAGCAGGCAACCATGGCATTGTACAAGAAAGCTGGAGTGAACCCGCTTGGCGGGTGTCTCCCTGCATTA
>Ga0172368_10008425_pt1 | contig 10517 bp, 6 predicted proteins | sample Lak11m_FD_114540 | JGI IMG/M metagenome (GOLD analysis project Ga0172368, IMG submission 114540) | Freshwater microbial communities from Kabuno Bay, South-Kivu, Congo - kab_022012_11m | ecosystem: Environmental > Aquatic > Freshwater > Lake | place: Democratic Republic of the Congo: South-Kivu...
ATAAGCTCTTCCGCGTGGGCGTGCGCGGCCTCCAGGAGGAGATCGCGGCGCGCAAGGCCGCGGTCGTTGCGCGTGTCGAAACGCCCCCCATTGCCCCTTCGACAAGCGTTCGACTGAGCGCTCACGCCGAAGTCTCAGGAGCCGAGGCGCTGGTCTTTTACGACGCCTGCCGCATCGCGCTCGACGGGCTGTCGGCCTACATCGGCCACGTGGCCGACGCGCTTATGGCAGCCGCAACGCCACAGACCGCGCATCCGCAATCGCCTCGACAAGTCGAGGACTCCGGAGTGCCGACCTTGTTCGGCATCCCCACCGGACAGGACGAGACCGACCGCGCGCGCTGGCTCGAACTGGCCGCGATCTGCCGCCACATCGCGACCGAGCCGCCGCGTACCTTCCACGAAGCGATCCAACTGCTCTTCCTGACGCTGGTTGCGCTCTGGCAAGGCGAAGGGCATTACCTGACCTCGCCCGGCCGCCTCGACCGCACCCTGCGCCCCTTCTACGAAGCCGATATCGCCGCGGGCCGCATCACCCCCCAGGCCGCCTTCGAGCTGATCGTGAGCCTCTACATCCAGGTCAACCGGATCATGCCGACCGGCCTGGCGCTGGCCGTGCTGGTGGGCGGCCGTGACGCGGCGGGCGCCGATGTGACCAACGACCTGACCTACCTCTGCATCGCCGCGCGCATCGTCACCGGGCTGGGCTATCCCACGGTCGGCCTCTGCTGGCATCGCGCCACGCCGCCGGAGCTGACCGATTTCGCAGTGCGGATGTTGGCCTACGGCCGGGGCGATCCCGCCTTTTTCAACGACGAGTTGATCGTCGCCGGGCTGGGCGATCACGGCGTGCGCCCAGAGGATGCCCCGGATTACATGAACTCCACCTGCGTCGAGATCAAGCCGGTCGGCGCATCCAATATCTGGGTCACTGCGCCCTACTTCAACGTGCCCCAGGGCTTGCTCGACGAGATGGCGGCGGTTGCAGCCGGCGCGCAGCCCGCGCCCGCCACGTTCGCCGAGCTTGAGGCTCGCGTCCGCGCCAACTTGACCGCCAAAGTCGCGGCCGCGGCCGCCCAGCTGGATCGCGTCTGGCGCGACCGGGCGACGGCCGGCTGCTTCCCGCTCGCCAGTTGCTTCACCGACGACTGCCTGGCCCGCGGGCTGGACTTCGACCGGGGCGGCGCGCGCTACAACTGGGTGGAAAACTCCTTTGTTGGGCTGGCGAACCTGGCCGACAGCCTGGTGGCCGTCCGCCGGCTGGTCCACGAGGAGCGCAGCCTGACGCTGGCCGAATTCGCCGCGATCCTGCGGGACGATTATCGCGGCCACGAGGCGCTGCGCCAACGCATCCTCAACAAGCTACCCAAATACGGCAACGACAACGACGAGGCGGATGAAGCAGCGCGACGGTGGGCCGGCTACTTGATCGAAATGACCGAGGCGCAGACCATCGGCCCGCACCGCTATGTGCCGGGCTTCTTCTGCTGGATCATGCACGAACGGATGGGCGGCCAGACCGGGGCCACGCCCGACGGCCGCCGCGCGTTCTGGCCGCTGGCCGACGGCGCGGGCGCCGCGCAAGGCCGCGAACGCTGCGGCCCGACCGCCTCGGTGCTCTCCACCACCAAGTGGTCGCACCGGGAGGCCCTCGGCGGGCTGGTGCACAACGCCAAGTTCTCGCAAAACATGTTCAAGACCGCGGACGATTGCGCGGCCCTGCGTCAGTTGATCGAGACCTACTTGCAGCGCGGCGGCTTCGAGATGCAGGTCAACGTCGTCAGCCGCGACACCCTGCGGGCCGCGCGCGAACACCCGGAGCAATATCGTGACCTGCTGGTGCGCGTGGCCGGCTATTCGGACTACTTCACCAAGCTCAGCCCGAAGATGCAGGAAGAGGTCATCGCGCGGACGGAGCACGAGATGTGATGGGGTTACGGGCGCCAGTTTGAAGGTTGAAGGTGACGATCCCTTAATCTTCAACCTGCCAACCTCAGGCTCACAGGCGGTCTGCGACCGCCGTTCCCCGGATTATTGACAGGACTCACGCATTGGAGGCTCCCGGAGGCTCCCAGCCGGTCTGCGACCGGCGTCGTGGCCCCACAAAAGCTGCTGTGGGTGACAAAACGGGGGTCGCAGACCCCCTGAGAGCTGGAACTGCGTAACTCCTGTCATTGAGAGGGTGCAAGTGTGAGGCTTGCGCCCAGCAGTCGGCGTTGTACCATGAAAATCCGTCAGGCCATGACGGATTTTCATGGTACCGGGCGCATGGAGTAGGGCATGATGCAAGCAGACTTTCTCATCCACAACATCGGCCAACTCGTGACCCTCGCCGGCCCGCCGGGGCCGCGGCGCGGGATTACCATGCGTGAGCTGGGCATCATCACCGATGCGGCGGTCGCGATTGCCGGCGGCCGGATCGTCGCCGTGGGCAAGGACGCCGACCTGGCCGCGACCATCCAGCCGGCCGCGACGCTCGACGCGGGCGGCCGCGCAGTTGTCCCCGGCTTCGTGGATCCGCACACGCACCTGCCCTGGGCCGGCCACCGCGCGGCCGAATTCGAGATGCGCATCGGCGGCGCGACCTACATGCAGATTATGGCGGCCGGCGGCGGCATCGCCCGCACCGTCGCGGAGACGCGCGCCGCGCCGCTGGCGACCCTGGTCGCGGAGACGCGCGGCCGGCTCGATCGGATGCTGGCGCACGGCACGACGACCGCTGAGGCCAAGACCGGCTACGGCCTGAACCTCCCGGACGAACTCAAGCAGTTGGATGCCATCGCCGAACTCCAGCGCACGCACCCCGTGGACCTCGTGCCCACCTTCCTGGCGGCGCACGCCGTCTCGCCCGAATACAAGGGCCGCGCTGACGCGTATGTGGATCTGATCGTGGATGAGTTGTTGCCGGCGGCGTGGGCGCATTGGCGCAAGCTGAAATATGACAACGAATCTGCGGGATTGATCGAATCACGTGCGGGCAATTCGGTAAATCTCCTTGATTCGTTGTCATATTCGTCGCTTCCCTTCTTCTGCGATGTCTTCTGCGAGGCGGGCGCGTTCGACCTGGCGCAAGCACGGCGTATCCTGGCGGCGGCGAAGCGGCTCGGCTTTGGGCTGAAGATCCACGTGGACGAGTTCGCACCGCTGGGCGGGACGCTGCTGGCGGTCGAGCTGGGCGCGATTTCAGCCGACCACATTGTCACGACGCCGGCCGAACACGTGACGCGGCTGGCCCGCTCCGCCACGATCGCCGTGGCGCTGCCGGGCACGCCGTTCGGTCTGGGCCAGCGCGACTACAGCCCGGCCCGCAGCCTGATTGACCAGGGCGGCGCGCTGGCGCTCGCCACCGACCTCAACCCCGGCACCTGCTGGTGCGAGAACATGCAGTTCATCATCGGGCTGGCCTGCCGGGCGATGCGCCTTTTGCCCGCCGAGGCGCTGACCGCGGCCACGCTCAATGCCGCCTGCGCCATCGGCTTGGGCGATCAGGCCGGCAGCCTGGCGCCGGGCAAGCTGGCCGACCTGGTGATCCTCGATACGGACGACTACCGGATGCTGGCGTATCGCTTCGGGACGAACCTGGCGTGGCGCGTGGTGAAGCGCGGGGCGTGAAACGTGAAACGTGAGCAGCGCGCCCACGCGTCCGCTGGAACCGCCGGGCGGCCTGGATCGCCGGATTGCGCGGCTGCGGGAGCAACTGGCCGCCTACACCGTCATCCCCGCCGCCGCGTAAATCACACCATTCGCCGATTCGTTGATTCGCTGATTTGCTGATTCGCCTTACTTCACCTCTACCGCTGGCATGGTTGGCGTCACCCGGCCGCGATAGAAGCGGGTCGGCTCGGCCGGCGCATCTTCGGGCGTCGCGGTCGGCCGCGACGCGGTGATCCACTTGCTCAGCGTCGCCTGGTACGTGCGCATCAGGTCGGCGTCCTTCACCATCTGCGCCTCGCCCGTCAGGGCTGCCACCCGGCGCAGCTCGCCTTCCGAGCGGACGGCCAGATCATAGCCCTCCTGGTAGCGCCGCGCCTTGTACAGCCGGTCAATCTCCTTGAGCGCCTCGGCCGTGCGCTGGATCGTGACGTTGCGCAGCACTTCGACATCCCGCAGCGGCTCGTAGCTGGTCAACTCCCGCGCGTCAGCGTAGACAGGCAGGTTGAGGGTCTCGGCGCGCTGCGAGAAGAGATCGGTGTAGCGCAGCTTGACCGTGCCCAGCATCCGCTGGCCGGCCGGGCCGGGGGCGATCCGCAGGCGGGCCAGCAACACCTGGCTGTCGCCCGTGCCCATGTCCTTTTGGCGGATTTCGAGCGGGCCGGCCGGCGGCGTCCCTTCGTAGCCGGTCAGCGCCTCCAGCCGCACATCGGGGGCAGGGCGGAAGACAAGCGCCACATCGCTGGCCGCCTTTTGCACCAGCCCGCTGACGTCCTGTCGGAAGACCTTGTCCATCTCCTCGGCTGAATCCACGAAGTGATACGCGCCCTTGCCCTGCGTCGCCAGCTTGCTTAACAGTGCGTCGTTGAATTCCTCCTTGCCCAGCCCGACCGTCGAGAGGTAAATGCCTTTGTCGTTGTACTGTCGGGCGTCGCCCGCGATCTGTTCCGGGCTGATGACCCCGCGGTTCGCGATACCGTCAGTCAGCAAGATCACCCGATTGTTGCGCCGCACATCGAAGCCGCGATCCACCTGCGCAAAGCCGGCCATCAGCCCTGCGTGCAGGTTGGTGCTGCCGCCCGGCTGGATCTGGCCGACCGCGGCCTCGATCCAGGCGCCATCGCCCACCTGGCGGGCCGGCACGAGCACGGCAGCCTCGTCGCTGTAAGTGACGATGGCGACGATGTCGTTGGCGGCCAGGCTGCGCAGGAAGACCAGGAGCGACTGCTTGACGTAGGGCATCTTCTCCGGCGTGTTCATCGAGCCGCTGCGGTCAATGACAAGCGCCAGGTTCAGCGGCGCGATCTCGGCCGGCTGCGCGGACTTGGCCTGGATGCCGATCTGGAGCCACGCTTCGCCGCCGCTCGCCGGGATTTGGCTGTTGCCCAGGCGCAGGTCGAGGCCAAGGGTCGTCTTTGTTGGTTCCGGGAAGCTCTGGGTGTAGTAGTTGAGGTACTCCGCAACGCGCAGCTCTTCGGCGGGGACGATCCCGCCGCTCTCGATCACCGACCGGCTGCGCGCCTTGGATGCATCCATGGACGCCGCGCACGAGGTCAGCGCGATCAACACGCCGCCCAACACAACCAGCCACAGGAATGCTTTTCGGGGTAACATAGTCTCCTCCGCGGTGTGAGTTTTGCGCCGGCCCTGCGCCGAACGCACCCCCAATATCGCGCAACGGGCGTACACTTCAAGGGCCAGATGTGTACCATTGGCGCGTCATCGCGTGTAACATCCGGCCAGCGCGATGCGTTCGGCGTTCGGGGGTGTTTGCAGAGGGCACGACCGCGGGGTATACTTATGGTATCGAATAAGTTCAGAGGCGCGAGTGTCAACACTCAGAGGGAGACGATATGGAATCTGTAGCGATTGGATTGAGCGAGAAAACAGCGCGTGATCTGACACAGTTTGCCAACGCACGCGCCGCCGAGCCATCTGCGCTGGCCGAAGAAGCAATTCGTGCATATCTGCGATCTGAGGCCCGGCTTGCCATGGATCAGGAAGCAGAAGCCTTCCGCCGGCTGCATCCTGACCTGCGCGCAACGATCCCAGGCCAATATGCCGCGATCTATCGTGGGCAGCTCGTGGATCATGATACTGACCAATTGGCTTTGTTCCAACGTACCCAGGCGCGGTTTGCAGGCCTGCCAGTTCTGATCCGCCAGGTACGATCTGAAATTGAGCAGACAATCATGGTGCGTTCGCCGAGGATCGAATATGAGTGAGATCGTTTGCTCGCAAGAATATGACCATCGCGCACATGACCCGCCCATGCCCGTGCTCGACATCGGTGTAAGCCCACCCGCTTTGGAAGCGCCATTAGTTACAATAGAGGCGATCGTAGATACCGGCGCTGATGCAACTTTGCTTCCACGCGATGTTTTGGAACACATTGGGGCAAACTGCGTGGATCGCGCCTATTTGCGGAGCATCACCGGCCAACGCCAACCGGTGGATCTGTATTTGGTTACAATCCATCTTGGCCGACGGCGCGTAGGTGGTATACGTGCGGTTGCCCTACCCCCTGGCGACGCTGCCATTCTGGGCCGCGATGTGCTCAATCATCTAGACATCGCACTCCGCGGCCCGGCGAGCGTAACCGAAGTTTTTGCATAACACCACGAGTGGGCCTGATAACAGACATGCGCACCTTCGCCGATCTGCTATCCGAATACACGACACGCACCGGGGTCAGCGACGCGGAGTTGGCGCGCGCCATCGGCGTGCAGCGGCAGACGATCTTCCGCTGGAAGGAGGGGCTGGTCGGCCGGCCGCGCGCGGCCGAGGATGTGCTGCGCTGCGCCGCCAAGCTCCGGCTGACCGCCGAGGAGCGCGACCGGCTGCTGCTGGCGGCCGGCTTTCCGCCGGAGGCCCCGCCGCCAGCGGTCGCCGATCGGCGTTCGGCGTCAATCGAAGTATTCACACCATCGCCTGTCCCGACCGGTCCGGACGCGGAGACCGCCCCGCTGTCTCATCAGGAAGCCGAACCGGTTGAACCGGCGGTGATCTCGCTGCCAACTGTCCGGCCAGCCCGACGGCATTTGCCGCTTCCCGCGCTCATTATCGCCGCGGTCGCGATCTTGGGCGTAGCCGCCTGGCTCGTCTGGCGTGGCCGTGATGACCGCTTCCCCGTGGCCGCGCCGGGCGAGACGCTGGTGGTGGTAGGCCAATTCGCCAACTACACCGGCGGCGTGCAGGGCTACAACGTGGCCGACCGGCTGCACACCGCGTTGAAACGGGAGTTGGACGCCGCCCGTTTGACATCCGCGCGGGCCGCCACCTGGCCGGAGGTGATCCCCGACGAGGCGGCCGCGCGGGCCGTGTCCGGCCGTTCCGGCGCCGCGCTGGTCATCTGGGGGGAATATGACAGCGGCCGGGTGGTGAGCCGCTTCACCCTGGCCGCCGCGCAGCCCGCGGACGGCGAGCGGCGCTATGAGAAGCTGCTGGCCTCGCCCGATGAGCTGTCCACCGTCGTCAACGCCGACCTGCTGGAAGATGTGCGCTATCTCAGTTTGTTGACGTTGGCCCAGCTCTATGTGGGGAAAACGGATTACAGCCGGGCGCGCGCGGCGCTGGTGCAAGCTCTCACCCGGCCGCCGGCGGATCACGGGGCGCTGGTCGCGCTCTATTTCCTGCTCGGCTATGTCCAGCAGTCGAGCGAGCCGGCCGATCTGGACGCCGCCATCGAAGCGTACACCGCGGCGTTGGCGTTGCAGCCCGCGCTCATCTCGGCGTATTCCAACCGGGCCGCGGCTTATCTGCGCCGCGGCGCGCCGGCTGATCTGGCGGCCGCGGCAGCCGACCTGACCCAGGTCATCGCGGCGCTGCCGAGCGATGCTGCGCCCTACGTCAACCGCGGGGCGGCCTATCTGCGCCTCAAGCGGCCCGGCGACCTTGAGCGCGCGGTGGCGGATTTGGATCGCGCGGTGGCGCTGGCCCCGGCGCTGGTCGAGGCCTACTACAACCGCGGGCTGGCGCGCATTCGCGGCAACGACGCGGCCGGCTGGCAGGCCGATCTCAAGCAGGCGCTCGCCCTCGATCCCGACCACGCGGGCGCGCACGCGGCGCTCTGCTGGGGCTACGCGCTCGACCGCCAGCCGGCGGCCGCGCTGCCCTATTGCGATCGCGCGGCCGCGCTGGCGCCGTCTGGGCCGGGCCGCGACAGCCGGGGGATCGCCTACGCCGAACTCGGCCGGTTTGCCGAAGCAACGAGCGAAATCGAAGCGTATCTACGCGGCGACCTGTCGCCGGCCGAGCGCGCCGAACGCGCCGGTTGGCTGACGGCCCTGGCCGCAGGCCGCGATCCGTTCGACCAGGCGACGCTCGACCGGCTGCGGGGGGAATAAAGGCGATGCCGACCACCGAAGAACAGCATCAGAAGCTCGCCCGCCTGGCGCGGCTGCGCAAGCTCGGCGTGCAGCGCGGCGCGCACGAGCTGAAGGCGCCGGCCGCCCCGCCCGAATCGGCGCAGACGCCTCGACAAGTCGAGGACTCCGGACTGGCTCGGTCAGAGACCGACCAGAGCAAAGATGAAGCACCCAGCCGGCGCCCGGAACAGCGGGGCGTGCTATCTGTGACCGGCGTCGTTGACCCTGGCGCGCCGTCTGCCGCGGCGAGCCGGGGGGCGCAAACCTCCGCCGCGCAAGTCCCTGGAGCGCCGAACTTGTTCGGCGGGATGGCCGGACAAACACTGGCTGAGTCAGCCCCGCCCGTCTTACCCGGCGCAGCGGTCGAAACCCCGGACGGCCCGGCCTGGGTGCGCACGGTGCGCTATCCGCTGGCCGAGCACCCCGCCCTGGCCGCGCTGCTGGAGGTCGAGGCGGATGCGCTGGCCGCCGCGGGCCGCGATGGCGCGCTCGCCCGGCTCGATCCGGCGCGGGCGGCTTTTGTGGACACAGAAACTACCGGGCTGACCCCCGACACGGCCACTTACACCTTTCTGATCAGCATTGGGATGTACGAAAATACGAGCGATTTCGTCGTCCGACAGTTCTTCATGCGCACGCCGGCCGAGGAGCGCGGCCAACTGCACCTGGTGGCCGAGACGCTCGACCGGGCCACGGGCATCATCAGTTTCAACGGCCGTCCTTTCGACTTGCCCCTGATGCAGAATCGGTTCATCCTGGCGCGGCGGCCCTTCCCGTGGGGGCGTCTGCCGCACCTCGATCTGCTGCCGGCCGCGCGGCGGGTCTGGCGCGGCCGGCTGGAGTCGTGCCGACTGAGCAGCCTGGAACAGCACATCTTGGGCGTGCAGCGCACCGAAGATGACGTGGCGGGTTTCCTGATCCCCGACATCTACCGCGAGTATTGCCTTTCCGGGACGGTCAGCGACATGCTGGTGCGCGTCTTTTACCACAACCTGGTGGATATCACCTCGATGCCGCTCCTGGCCGCGCGGCTGGCGCAGTTATACCAGGCGGAGGGCCGGATCGAACGGCTCGTTGATCTGCACGGGGCCGAATGCCTCAGCCTGGCGCGGGCCTACGTGGATTTGGGGTGGCACGCGGCCGGGGAAGCCGCCTATCGCGCCGCGCTCGCCGCGCCACTGGCCGACGCCGAACGCGGCCAGGCCTATCGCGACCTGGGCTATCTGCTCAAACGGCTCGACCGCCGCGCCGAGGCCGCCGCGCTGTGGGAGGAGTGGATCAGCGCGGTGCCGGGCGACGACCTGACCCCGTACATCGAGCTGGCGAAATATCACGAGTGGCACACCGGGGACTTGGCGGCCGCCCGCGGCTGGGTCGCGTGGGCGGCGCGGCTGGGCGAAGGGGGCGCGGCCGGCCCGGCCCAGGCGATCGTCGCCGCGGAACTGCGTCACCGGCTGGCGCGGATCGAGAAGAAGCTGGCGGGGGGATAAGGAAGCCCGACAGACGTTATCGGCCCGTCAGGGGCTGCGTTATGGGGTTGTGGCCCTGATTTCGGTCAGACATCCATGCGCAGCCGACGTAACTCGATGCCGGGCGGAACATCCAGACCCGCCACATTCACATCACTCCTGTCGGCCGGCCGTGGCGCATGAGCCAGGTCATCAATCGCTCGCTTCACCCGCTGGCGTACGTGTCCGGGTAGGCGCGTAAGCGCCTCACGCACCTCCGGCTCGACGAGCAGCTCATAGCGTAGCATGGTTTACTCAGTCTGTGTGGTGTCCCAATCATCCTTGACGTCATCCCAACGTAAGGCGCCAGCCTGCCGCGGCCCTTGCCGCAACTTGGGCAACATGGCCTTGATGAGCGCTCGATCCTCGACATCCTCCATGTCAATATGAGCCACGAGCTGAATCACGAAGCCGCGAGGAAATGACGAAGTTCGCGAAGCGCGAAGGGCACGGAGATGGTCGCCGCAGATGGGGGCTTCGCGGTCTTCGTGCTCACATGCGGTGTTGTTTCCCGTCGCGTCTTCGCGTCACTTCGCGCCTCCGTGATCCAACCCCCTCACCGCGCCGTTATTCGCCTCATCCAACTCCGGCAGCTTCCGTTCGGGATCAGCCGGCGCGTACAAGTTGACCGGCCGGCCCGCGAGCACCCCGTTGACCGTCGTCTCTCCGCCGACCGCGAGCGCGCCGACGGTGGCGGTGAACAGGAGTAGGTTCGTGGGGGTGGGGGTGGGGGAACGAATGGGGAAACTAACGAAGGGTTACACTCGTATCGGGGCGACTTGCAGAACGGTGCTGTTGAAGTTGGCGAGCAGGCCCAGCTTGTAACCGAGGTGACGAAGCCGGGCCTTAAGGCGCTCGTGCAGGTTGCGATCCAGCAGGTCCACGGCGACGGTGGCCACCAGGATCCGATTCTCGACGCAGATCAGGTTGGCGGCATGTTCGCCCAACTGGTGGCCGTTGTAGAGGACGGGCACGCGCTGGATGTAGTCGTA
>Ga0172368_10008427_pt1 | contig 10515 bp, 9 predicted proteins | sample Lak11m_FD_114540 | JGI IMG/M metagenome (GOLD analysis project Ga0172368, IMG submission 114540) | Freshwater microbial communities from Kabuno Bay, South-Kivu, Congo - kab_022012_11m | ecosystem: Environmental > Aquatic > Freshwater > Lake | place: Democratic Republic of the Congo: South-Kivu...
ACCGCATCGGCCCGAAGACGCGCGCCATCGTGGTGGTGCATTATGCCGGATACCCCGCCGACATGGACCGCATCCTGCCCATCGCGCGGAAACACGGCGTGAAGGTGATCGAGGACGTGTCCCACGCGCAAGGCACGCTCTACAAGGGCCGCAAGGTCGGCACCTTCGGCGACATCGCGGCGATGAGCATGATGGCGGGCAAGAGCTTCGCCATCGGCGAAGCGGGCATGATGGTCACCAATGACCGCATGCTTTACGAGCGCTGCATCGCCTACGGATTTTACGAGCGCACCGGCGTGAAGTCGAACTTCAACGACGCCGACGCGCAGGTGACCTTCGACGAGCTGCTGCAATACGCCGGCGCGCCCATCGGCGCGGCCAAGCACCGGTTGAACCAGACCTGCGCGGCGATGGGCCGCGTGCAGTTGAAATACTATCCGGAACGCATCGCCGAGATTCAGCGCGCGATGAACCGCTTCTGGGATCTGCTGGAGGGTGTGCCCGGCCTGCGCGCGCATCGCCCGCCGCAGGGCTCCACCATGGGCGGCTGGTATTCCGCGCACGGGCTGTACCGCGCGGAGGAGCTGGGCGGTCTGCCGTGCGCAAAGTTCTGCGAGGCGGTCAATGCGGAAGGCTCGATGACCCACCCGGGCGCCAATCGCCCGTTGAACATCCACCCGCTGTTCCACACCGCGGACATCTTCCATATGGGGCAGCCGACGATGATCTCCTTCGGCCAGCGTGATGTGCGCCAGGGACCCGGCAGCCTGCCCGTCTCCGAGAGCATCGCCGACATCGCCTACGGCATCCCCTGGTTCAAGAAGGACTACCCGGAGCTCATCGAACAGCACGCCGAAGCCTTCCGCAAAGTGGCCGAGCACGCGGACGAGCTGCTGGCGAAGGAAAAGACCGGGGTCGCGTAATAATGCAAAATGAAAAATGAAAATTATAAAGTGCAAAATGGAATCCGTCCGTGTAAGGCGCTGCCCGTGCTAACGAGAGGCGTTTCTTTATACGGGAATCATTTTGCACTTTGCATTTTTCAATTTGAGAGAATCGGCTTCCTGCCGATTTCATTTTGCATTTATTTCTTTCCTGGAGGCATCCGATGAAATACCTCTTCATTGACGACCATCACCTCGATGGGATCGACAACCTGGCACGGGTGCTGCACCAGCCGGAGAAGTTCGCCGGCAATGCGGTGGTGCGCCCTGAGCATCGATGGGAGAACTGCGGCATCCAGATCCGCACCATTCCCTGCTGGGATCCGGAGGCGAAGCGCTTCACGCTGATTTACCTGGCGTCCGCCGAGGGGCTGGACCCGGACATCAAGATCGATAAGACCGGCGCCCCCGCCGGCGGCGAGAGCTTTTACTGCTACGCCACCTCGGACGACGGCCTCAACTGGGAAAAGCCGTTCCTCGGGCTGTATGACTACCAGGCGAAATACTGGAACGGCGCACCCTTCGGCGGGAACAACAACATCCTCCCCTCTGCCCGGGGCATGCTGCTGGGTCCGATTTACGATCCTTCTGCCAGAGAACCCGGCCACCGGTTCAAAGGACTGGCCTACGGGGCCGGCCAACTGGACCCGCTGGTGTCGGCCGACGCGCTGCACTGGGAGAAGCCGGGCTGGGCGCCGCTGCCCAGCGCGGATGAATCGCACCTGACGCTGGATGCGGAACGGAAGCTGTTCATCGCCACGGTGAAGCACGGCGGGCCATACGGGCGCTCCTTCTTCCTGACGACCAGCGAGGACTTCCAACACTGGAGCGAGCAGGAGCTGGTCTTCCATGCCGACCAGACGGACCAGGAAAACGGCTTCGCGCGCCTGCAAAAACTCATCGACGATGCGGCCTACCTCAAGCTGGTCTATAACCGCCCGGAAGAATGGCGTACGGACATCTACAACTTCCCGGTGTTCCGCTACGAGGACCTGTACCTGGCGCTGCCGGTCATGCATCACTGGGCGGGGAAGCACGTGCCGATGTTCGAGAACGTGGACAGCCGCAAATCCGTCGAGCTGGCCTCCAGCCGCGACCTGCGGCACTGGGAGCGAGTGGCGAACCGCGCGCCGTTTATCGAACATTCGCCGGTCGGCGATGGCAGCGCTTATGACACCGGGCAGATCGTGACGACCAGCGGACCGGTAGTGCGCAACAACGAGCTGTGGTTCTATTACGTCGGTCTGAAGTACCGTGCCATGTCTATCGATGATACGCTGCACCGCAAGTACCTGGACTCCAGCGCCGTGTGCATGGCGCGCCTGCGCATGGATGGTTTCGTGTCATTGAAAGGCGGCGTCGAGTGGGGGACGGTGCTGACCCGGCCGATCGAAGTGATGGGTGAGCAACTGCACCTGAATGTCGATTCCTGGCGCGGCAAGGTGCAGGTGGAAGTGCTCGACGCCGGCAGCGGGCAGCCGCTGGACGGCTTCAGCCGGGATGAGTGTCTGCCCGTCACGCTCAACAGCATCGACGAACCGGTCTGCTGGAAAACGGTAAACCTTTCGTCTTTGCGGGGTCAAACCGTGCGCCTGCGTTTTCACCTGTGGCAGGCGGAATTGTATGCATACTGGTTTGGCGATTAACAGTCTCTGTTCGGCCTTGAAAGGACCACGGTTTTTTAGTCCAGGGTCGCAACCCTGGGGAAGGATGTGGGTAAAACTCCTGCGCCTTGAAGGGGCGCCGGGCAGATGGCACGACCTGTTTTTCGAATACGATGCGGACAATCGTTCCCGCCGCCCCTTCAGGGCGGATAGACCTAATTCCGATCACTTTTCCCCAGGGTTGCGACCCTGGGCTAAATTCCGCGGCCCTTTCAGGGTCAGAACGGTTGCGCTGAATAAGGAAATACCTATGACTGACCAGCAGCAAAGCACTGTGACAATCGAAAACTTCGGCCTATTCCTGGATCTCCGCGAGCAGGGCTTCCGGGATGTCATCGGCGGCAGTTTATTCACCGAGGACGACGACTCGCTGGCGTTTCGCTTCGGGCACAGCCTGATCGCCGATTATATGGAGGATGACTGGGTTGGCACGCACATGCACGTGGCGCGGTCGCAAGACGGCGGGAAGACGTGGAGCGCGCCAGAGTTGGTCACGCTGCCGCGGGTGAAGAACCTGACTCGCGAGAGCTTCTCCTTCGGCCCCTTTTTCCGCACGCGGGCGGGTACGGTGCTCTACACAGGCATTCACCAGGTGCTGGACGCCGCGGAGGGGACGCACCAGCAGGACCTGTCGTTCCGCGCCTATACACTGCTCTACGCCCGGCGGGAGAAGGGGCAAACCGATCTCGACATCGTCGAATGGCCGTCCGGCACTTTCATGGGCGAGCAGTTCCTGGAGGGCGGTTTCCAACTGCCGTCGGGACGGCTTATCTTCACCATGTGGGGCGTGGCGCATCGAGGCGAAAACTGGCGCTGCGGGGTGTTGATCAGCGATGACGATGGGAAAAGCTGGCGCTTCAACACCGTGGGCTACGAGCCGGATCTGGCGATCCGCGACAACCCGACGGAAACCGGCTACCCGGCCGGGTTCAATGAACAGACGCTGTTCTATACAAAAGAAGGCACCATCGTCTCCATCATCCGCGGGCGGGAAAAGCTGGGGCGCGGCGTGCCCGGCGGAGGCGACCAGGACACCTGGTTCTTCCGCTCCGAGTCGCGCGACGAAGGGGAAACCTGGAGCAAGCTGGAGGCGACCAACCTGCCCGGCACCGGCGCCACCATCGGCCTGGGGCTGACGCTGCCCGATGGCTCGCTGCTGATCGGCTGCCGCCTCCCCTACTCGCGCGAATATTACGACCTGCCGGAGCAGGACCTGCACGGCCTGAACCTGGCGCGCAGCTTCGACCACGGCAAAACGTGGACTCCCGAAGCCATCATCCAGCGCGACCCCGAGGGCAACGGCTTCACCACCCATCACTGTGCGATGAACGGCTTCTTTCGGAAGATCGCAGAGAATAAATTCGAATACATCTTCGGCTTCTTCGGGCATGCCTACGAGCCGAAGCTGCAGCGGATGTTACGGCTGACATTGCGGATAGAATAATGCTCAGGGACTGTCCCGAGCCCGCAGGGCCAGTGCCGTCCGCCTTCCTCAATATCTGCTTGCATATCCACGGGACTGTTCCCCCACGTCGATAAGCAAACCTTTCGCACGTGGGGGGACAGTCCCGTGGTTATGGAAGCGGAGATTGGGGAAGATGAGCGCTACTGGTCCTGCGGGCACGGGACAGTCCCTGAGCATAACCACTATTTCACGACCACTGCCACAATGAAGATGCCGACCATCAGCAGGTCGAGTCCCAGCTCGAACAGGCGACCGAGCAGGAAGCCGGCGGCGTAGACTTTGGCCGCCTGCCGCGCCTGTGTCCAGTCACGCGTGCGGTGATACTGCACCAGCATTACGCCGAGCAGCGCGCCGAGGATAGCGCCGCCGATGGTGCCGATGATGGGAATCACGCTTAAACAGATGCCGCCGAGCAGGCCGCCGGTGATGGAGCCAGCGGTCGCGTGCCAGGTCAGCCCGGCCTTTTTGCCGGAGGACGAGGTGGCGATGAGATCGCTGACCATGGCGACGGCGCCCACCACCGCCAGGACGATCAGCGTCGCCCAGCTTACCCGATGGAATCCGCCCGTCCATGCCCACGTCAACGCACCGAGCCAGATCAATACCGGCCCGGGCAGGACCGGCAGCACCGCGGCGATGAGGCCGATGAGCATCAATATGATGGCGAGAATGTAAAAAATGATCTGCGAATCCATCTTGCACCATTCGTGAATCGGATAGTCCGTAAACAGATAATCGAGTATACTCTCTATCGTCAATTCTTCAAACGAGTATTGACAGCGCATACTAATAATAGTATTATCTCTAACAAAGGTTAGGGTAGTAACAATCATGAGCGGCACAGATAGGCCGAAAATAAAAACCTTCCCGCTGCGTCTCGATGATGAGCTTCATCGTCGGGCGAAGCACCTTGCGGTCGATGAAGGTATCAGCCTGCAGGAGTGGATACTTCGCGCCATCCGTGAGAGGATCGAAAATGACAAGTGTGAGACAATTGAAATTGCTGGAAGAAACAAGTAGATCGACTCCATCCGGACGAAAGAGCCCGGATGGTGAAGCTACCAATGACTTGATTTTCTCCGCGCATGTCGGGGACGATAACGCCGAGTTGTTCCCCGATATTCTCCATCTCTACGTTCCCCTGGGTAGCGTAGTCGCCGATATCACTTACGGCCAGGGGGTATTCTGGAGGAACGTACCCAATAATGAGTATCTTCTCAAAGCCACGGATATCAAGCAGGGGGTGGATTGCCGTTCACTGCCTTATACAGACTCAAGTATCGATTGCGTGGTCTTCGATCCCCCGTATATGCATACACCCGGCGGTACAGCGCATAACGGGCACCAGAATTATGAGAACTATTACCGAAACAACCAGGCTAATAACGAGGAGAAGAAATATCATGAGGCAGTGCTCGATCTGTATTTCAAAGGCTCAGCAGAGGCTTACCGCATCCTCAAGTTAAAAGGCATTTTGATCGTCAAATGCCAGGACGAGGTGTGCGCGAACAAACAGCGGCTGACGCATGTAGAGATTATCAACGAATTGGAAAAGTTAGGCTTTATCACCGAAGACCTATTCGTGCTGGTCAGAACGAACCGCCCCGGCGTCAGTCGGGTGATCAAGCAGTTGCACGCGCGGAAGAACCATTCATACTTTCTTGTTTTCAAGAAGAATGGCTCTCACGAGCGCTAACCGCTGCACAGTTCTTCCAGCTCATGGAAAAAAACGCCAAACGGCTTGACGTGGATACGTGGAAAATCCCGGCTCAACGGCTCATAGGGTTTGGGAACATCCAGATAGTAAACCCGCTGCAGTTGCGCAATAAACATCTGGTATATCCGCCATTGATCGGGCAGACAAATCTCGACGACTTCACGCGTCCGCGAATCCAGCTTTGTCTCTGCCAGGCAAGCTAACGTTCCGATAAACCTGCCAACCCCATACACACCATCCAGCACGCGTTGGTGCGCCCACACCTGGATCACCCGCTCGCGAGTTGATGTTTTGACGGGCAGGTGAAACTTGGGCTGCCCCTTCCCCAGATCGAAGATCCAGTCGGTGGGCAGCGAGGCCGGACGATCCAAATTCAACACGTTGATGCGCGTCTGGGGATCGACGCCAAACGAACGGGCGAACAAGTGACAGATGAAATATTCGAAATAGGTACCGGGCGTCTTCTGATCACCCTGTTTTTCTACATCGATCAGGCTGATGAAGCTCATCGCGATGGTGTAGCAAGCGCTGGTGATATCGTCCGAGGATAGATCGGTGACAGCATTGTGGAGCAGCTTCTCCATGAACAGTTTTGCCGCCCCACCGGATTCATCGAACAAAGCGGTATTGATCGGGCGGGAGGTGCGCACACCGTTATCAAAGCTAAAGTAGGTCTTGCCGGCGACTTTCGAGATCAGTTCACGTTTATCCAGCTCATGCAATACGGACAGGGCTGACTCACAGAGCTCCAGTAAAGCCGTAGTCGCTTCATCCGATCGTCGATTTTTATTAAAGAGAGTGCAAAACGTTTTATACAGCGTAAAAGGTGTTGACAATTTGTGCCCTTCCTTTGATAAGCAGTTTAGCACTTCTTCGTTACAGCGCCAACCCTCCCGGCTTCCCGATCGCCCGCAGCTTCTCCATCTCCGCCTTCGCCGCCGGCACGGCGGCTTTCGCATCATCGAAGGCTTTCGCGGTGAAGTAATCCGCCGGGGGGTTCCAGATGGTACGGAAGCCGACGTGATAGTAGGCGATATCCGGCTCGAAGCCGAAGCGCTTGGCGCAGATGTAGGCGGCGGAGCCGAAATAGAAGGAGCCGCCGCGCAGGCAGCCGTTGGTATGACCGGTATAGGAGAGCATTTTGTCGCGGTAGGGGTTGTTCTGATATGGCTCCATAAATTCGCAGGTCCACTCCATCACGTTGCCGGCCATATCCTGGCAGCCGTAGGGCGAGGCGCCCTTCGGATGGCTGCCGACCATGTCGCAGAGGGTGGGGTTTTCCCTGCGGGTTTTCAGATCGACGAACTTGCCATAGTCCGGTGTGGGTAGGTCATTCCCCCACGGGAAGGTGCGGCCGTCGGTGCCGCGGCCGGCCTTCTCCCACTGCGCCTCATACGGCAGTGCCTTGCCGGCCCAGTCGGCATACTTCGCCGCGTCGGCCCAGTGGACGGTGGTCGCCGGGTAGAGGGCGTATTCGTTCTCCACCTTCTCTTCCGGCAGCTTGCACTTCACCTCCGCCTTCGGATTGGCGACGACGAATTTTCGCCACTGGAGCCAGGTCACCTCATACTTGTCGATGAAGAACCCCGGCACGTAAACTTTATGCTCCGGCGCCCACTCCCACGCCCAGGCCTCCTCCCAGCCGCCTTTATAACCGAGCTCCTTCAATATCTTATCCGCGCGGTCCTTATCCATGCCCATGGTGAAGTAGCCGCTGGGCACCCACACCATGACGGCGCCGTCAACAGGAGAAACGATCTCCGTGCCGGCGGGCGGTTCGGTGGGATAGGGCGACGGAAACTCGGCGCAGATGGCGGCGGCCGCCAGCACGAGCAGCAACGCGATGAAGAGCGCAAGACGCATTGGTTCCTCCGGAAGATGGTAGTTCTTCGTTATTTTATCACACACCGCGGATAACTGTCCCCTTTGCGTCTTTGCGCCTTTGCGTGAAACAAATCAGACGATGTTGCTTCTCGCAAAGACGCAAAGATTACGGCCGCATATACAGCCGATATTGCTGCGGCGTCATCCGCGCCCGCTGTTTGAACACACGGCAGAAGTAGGCCGGGTCGGGGATGCCGACCTGCTGCCCGATCTCCGCCAGCGCGGCGTTGCCTTCCTCCAGCAGCGTTTGCGCGCGCTGGATGCGGAGGTCGAGGAGTCGTTGAACCAGGGTCTGACCGGTCAGCTCGCGGAAACGGCGGTACAGGTTGCGCTCGCTCATGCCCACGTGCGCCGCCATGTCGGCCACCGCCAGCGGGCGGCTGAGGTTATCCCACAGGAAGCGGTCGATGGTCGTCACCAATTGCGTATCGTCCTCGGTGACGGCGATCACCTCGCGCGTGTCGGCGGTGAAGGCGAGGACGCGCGAAAGGATGGCGGAGAGCAGCGCGGAGACGCGGTCGGGCCATCCCGGTTCGCTGGCCTGCACTTCGAGCAAGATCACCTGCAGCAACCACAGCAGGCCCGGCAGGTGCGCCCAGCGCATCTGCAGGTGGGAGGCCGGCGGCTCCTCGCGGCTGAACCAGATCACGAAGCTCTGCACCGCCTCCTCGCGCGTCTCCCACACGTGTGGCGTACCCGGCGGCAGCAGAAAGGCCGTCCCCGCGGAGACCGTCAATGGCCGCGGCGTGGTGACCACCGCCTCGCCGGCGAAAACGATGTGCGCCTCATAAAAGGAATGCATATGCTCCGAGACCGCGCGCTCGGCGGGGATCAGGTTGGAGTGCACGTCGTGAACGGTCAGTCGCGCTCCCGGCAATAGATATTTCGGCTCCCCCTGCATTAGCTTGCGGCAGAGGCGGCGGAGGCGGTTGGGAGTATAATTCGAGAGCGTTAAGGTAAGCGGCATATACACCTCACGCGCGGACTCTGAGGTCCGCGCTCCCATTTGGCAGAATTTTACAATGAATCGGCAGAAACGTCTAATGACATCTGGCATAATTGCGCCATAATAGTGAATGGTCAGTTATTTTGACCAGAAACGCGGCTTTTCAGCGAAATCGGCGGTAGAGTGTAGCTAAAATCCCCCGTGATGCGATGCGAGCGCCGCGCGGGCGATGTCGGACGCCGCCTATTGCCAGACCGCGCCGTTTGGATTATCCTGACAGGCGTGTGCCCGCCCGCTCAGCGGGCAATGCAAAATGACAGAAGGGCTTTATCAGCATGAAACACCTTGCGGTAGGTATCCTTGGCCTCTGCCACCTGCATCCGCGCAGTTACATGCCTCTCTTTTCCGCCATCGAAGGCGTCGATGTCGTCGCCGTGGCAGACGGCAATGCGACAGTCCTCGAAGGCTTCACGAAAGATTTTGCCGTCCGCGGCTACGCCGATTGGCGGGAGATGATCGAGAAGGAGAAGCTGGACATCGCCATCCTCTTCCTTCCGCATGTCGAGTGCCCGGACGCCGCCGTCGCCTGCGCCAACAAGGGCATCCACCTGATCGTGGAGAAGCCGATGGCCGCCAGCGCGGAGGGCGTGCGCCGAATGATCGCCGCCGCGAAGGGAAACAACGTGCTGCTGACCGCCCCGTACCTGTGGCGCTACCATACGGTCGCCCGCCACATGAAGAAGCTCATCGGCCAGGGCGTGATCGGCAATGTGGTGGGCTGCGAAGGCCGCTGCTCCGCCGGCCGGCTGAACCGCTACATCGAAGGCAACGCGAGCTGGATGCTGCAAAAGGCGTTGAGCGGCGGCGGGCCGATGTATAACCTGGGCGTGCACTGGATCGACCTCTACCGCCATTTCCTCGACGACGAAGTGGTCGAGGTGGTGGGCAAGAACGTGAAAGTCAACAAGGAATACGATATCGAGGACAACTCCTTCGCCATTCTCACCTTCGGCAAGGGCACCGTGGTGGCGCTGGATATCAGCTACACCGTGCCCGATGCCTACCCCGCGGGCCGCGACCTGTTCCTGTCGCTGCGCGGCACCGGCGGCATCCTTTCCTGGGAGCCGTCCTTCGAAGGCGTGCGTGAGACGCTGCACATCTGCAGCGACACCGGCGAATACGCCGCGTCCCCGCGACAGCATGCCACCTTCGAGTTAACCTCCGTGCCCGGGTACTGCGGCATCATGGGCCTGCAGTTCCTGCAGGACTTCGCCGCCAACATCCGCAACGGCGACACGCAGGTGGCCATCACCGGCGAAGACGGCCTGCGCGCGCTGGAAGTGGTCGAAGCTATATACGAGTCAGCCCAGACAGGGAAAGCGGTGAAGCTGAACGTGGCGGTGTAAACAAGACGCGCGGACTCAGAGGTCCGCGCTCCCAGTTCGTCTGTGAGGTATTTTAATGAGCATCAAGGTTGTCATTACCGACTACATCGAGCCGGATATGGAGTGGGAGACCGCCGAGTTCGCGAAGCTCGGGGTCGAGTTCAGCCACCATCAGTTGAAGTTCGCCCCGGTGGCCGATGTCATCGCCGCCACTGAAGATGCGGATGTGGTGGTGGTGAACATGGTGCCGATCACGCCGGAAGTGATCGCCTCCTGGAAAAAGTGCAAGCTGGTGGTCCGCCACGGCGCCGGCTACGACAACGTGGATGTGCCGGCCCTCACCGCGCGCGGCATCCCGCTCGCCTACATCCCGGACTACTGCACCGAGGAAGTGGCGGAGCAGGCCATCGCGCTCATCTTCGCCTGCGCCCGCAAGGTGGTGCGCAGCCGCAAGACGCTCGACCAATCCATTGCGAACGGCAAGTGGGACTTCACCGATGTCATCCCCAT
>Ga0172368_10008432_pt1 | contig 10512 bp, 9 predicted proteins | sample Lak11m_FD_114540 | JGI IMG/M metagenome (GOLD analysis project Ga0172368, IMG submission 114540) | Freshwater microbial communities from Kabuno Bay, South-Kivu, Congo - kab_022012_11m | ecosystem: Environmental > Aquatic > Freshwater > Lake | place: Democratic Republic of the Congo: South-Kivu...
GGTCATCGGGGTTGAGACTTTCGGCCGCCTCGACGATCTGCCGGATCGGTCCCAATGTTTGCCGGGTCAGGTAATACCCGCCCACGCCGGCGAGCACCAGCGCGCACGGCACCAGCAGCACCAGCATGAGCGTCAGGCTGTGCAGCATCACCTCCGCTTCGGCAAACGACACGGCGAATTGCATGACGCCGATCTGCTTCTTGTCGCGCAGCATCGGCAACGTCAGCACGCGCACCGGTCCTTCTTCGTCGCGCGCAAACGAAAACAGCAAGGCGCCCGCGGCAGCCTTCCGCAGCGCCGCGCGGTCAAACGGCGGCCCCACCTCCGCATTCGCCGGCGCCGGCTCGCCGGTCAAGGTGATGGCTTTCCCGTGCAGATCGAAATAGCGCATCATCCGCAACATTCGAGTCAGGCCGCGGCGCTCGCGGTTATCCGGCGGGGGCGGCGGAGGCAGGCGGCGCTCGCCATCGTCAATATGCTCGACAATCCGCGTCTGCCAGCGGCTCATACCCACCAGTCGGCGGTCAATCGAGGTGAGCAGATAGCCGCGCACAACGAGCAGCGTTGCCAGCAGGAAGACGAACAGGATGGCGGTCAGCATGCCGATATTCCACAGCAGCAGGCGCGCGCGAACCGAGGTAATCCTCATGACGCTTCCTCCCGCGCGGGCGCCCGCAGCATGTAACCCTGACCGTGAATGGTGTGGATGAGCCGTTGCGGGTGGTCGGCGTCGATCTTCCGGCGCAGCATGCCGATGTAGACGTCCACCGTGTTCGAGGTATTCTCTTCGTTGTTCCAGACGCGGTATTGGATCGTCTCGCGGCTGACCACGCGGCCTTCGTTCATCGCCAGCGCTTCCAGCAGCGCGTATTCGCGCGGCGTCAGGATCACTTCCTCGCCCGCGCACGTCACCAGGCGGGTGCCGGTGTCGATGCGGAGGTGGTCGATCTCCAACACGCGCGCCTTATACAATTTATCCCGCCGCAGCAGCGCCCGGATACGCGCGAGCAGCTCGTCGAAATCGAAAGGTTTCGTCAGATAATCGTCCGCGCCGATCTCCAGGCCGCGCACGCGGTCCGGCACGGTGTCGCGCGCGGTGAGCATGAGGAGCGGAGTGCGAATACGCCGGGCGCGCAGTTCTTCACAGATGCGCCAGCCGTCGATGCCCGGCAACATCAAATCGAGGATGATGACCGCGTAATCGGCCTCCAGCGCCATGCGCAGCCCCTCCGAGCCGTCCGCCGCCGTATCGACGGTATACAGCCGGTCCTCTTCCAGCCCGCGTGTGACGACGTCGCGGATCAAGCGGTCGTCTTCAATGAGTAATATTTTCATAAACGGTAACCCGGGGAGTTCAATTTTAGATTTTGGATTGCTCCTAATTGTGGCTATCGTGCGCCTCTACGTAAGAAGGACAATCGAAAATCCAAAATCTACTATGAATCATATTATCTTACCCATCCATCCTGATTATAGCGCACCGACTGCGGTCTATCCCGGTTTTCATAACTTTTTCATCATTCATCGATAAGCTGGTAAACGAAGGGATGTGTGAGAAGGGGAGGATTGGCAGGCAAAGACACTGCAAAACCAGCGAGCAAATGGACAACTGATTATCCTCCTTGTCTATTCCGATGATAGCGCATGAATCGGGATTTTTTTGCTTTTCATATATTTTTCATCAAATAGCGGTAAATTGGATCATGAGAGGATACGTGAGTATGCGACATCAGGAAAGCGCAACGGTGTTGCCATTTCTGTGTCTGATAGATGGGCAACATTATGCCCCGGATGGGGAGAATCGTTATGCTGACCGAATATACTGCACACACCGATACCATGCTAACCAGCGATCAATTACGTCAGGCGCAAGCCGTACAACAGGAGACCGGGCAGACAGTGGACGAGATTCTGGTGAATCTCGGCTTCTGCACGCAGGAGTCAGCGCTGGAAATGCTGGCGCGGCAAGCGGGCCTGCCGCTGGCGCATCTGGTCGAGCGCGATTTCGATCTGCAGGCGATCGCGCTGATTCCCACCGAGCTGGCGTTTCGCCACCAGGTGCTGCCGCTGCAGGCGACGGCGACCACGCTGCGCGCGGCCATCGCCGATCCGTTCAACACCGCCGCCGCGGACGACCTGCGGCTGGTGACCGGGCGCGACGTGGAGCTCGTTTTCGCGCCGCCGCAGGAAGTGCGGCGCTTCGTCGAAGAGTTTTACACCCGCCGCATGATAGCCGACACCAATGTCGATGACGTGCAGGTGCTCGACGACTCCAGCGAAGAGATCGGCGACCTGGAGACGATGGCGCGCGAAGCGACCGTGGTCAAGCTGGTCAACCTGATCTTGCGGCAGGCGGTGCAGGAGCGCGCCAGCGACGTGCATGTGGAACCCTTCGAGAAAGGGATGCAGGTGCGCTACCGCATCGACGGCATCCTGCACGAAGCACCCCCCACCCCGCGGCGGCTGCAGGCGGCTATCATCTCGCGCTTGAAAATTATGGCCAACCTGGACATCGCCGAGCGGCGCAAGCCGCAGGACGGGCGCATCAAGACGCGCATCGCGGGCCGCGAGATCGACATTCGCATGTCCACCGTGCCCACCCTGTATGGCGAGAGCGTGGTGCTCCGCCTGCTTGACCGCAGCGCCATGGACTATACGCTGGCGCAGATCGGCATGCTGCCGGGCATCCTGCGCGAGATCGAACGCCTGATCACCCTGCCGCACGGCATGATCCTCGCCACCGGCCCGACGGGCAGCGGCAAAACCACCACGCTGTATGCCTCGCTGCGCGCGACCTACTCGACGGAAAAGAAGATCCTGACCATCGAGGACCCCATCGAATACCAGCTCGACGGCGTCAACCAGATTCAGGTGCACCCGCAGATCGGGCTAACCTTCGCCACCGGGCTGCGCCACATCCTGCGGCAGGATCCGGACATCATTATGGTGGGTGAAATCCGCGATGCAGAGACGGCGGAGATTGCCGTGCACTCCGCTCTCACCGGCCACCTGGTGTTCAGTACGCTGCATACCAACGACGCCGCCAGCGCGGTCACCCGCCTGCTGGAGATGGGCATCGAGCCGTATCTGGTCGCCTCCTCGGTCGAGGCGGTGGTGGCGCAGCGACTGGTGCGCACCATCTGCCCGAACTGCAAGGAGCCGCGCCGCGATTTCGATGTGCTGGAGGCCAAGCTGATCGACGGCGATTTCCCCCTCTCGCGCCGCGACACCCTTTATGTCGGGCGCGGGTGCGACCAGTGCAAGCAGAGCGGCTATCGCGGGCGCACCGGCATCTACGAGCTGCTGATCCTGGACAATCCCCTTCGTCCACTGATCATGGAACACGCCCCCTCCAATGCCATCCGCGCCCTCGCCTGCCAGCATGGCATGAAGACACTGCGCGCGGACGGCTGGCAAAAGGTGCTGCACGGCATCACCACCGTCGAGGAGGTGCTCCGCGTCACCCGCCAGGATGATATCGAGCCGGTCGAGGAGGACTAAACAGTTCGGAGTTCCAAGTTCGGAGTTCGAAGTTCTGGTAAGCGATGAACATGAACCTTGAGATCCGGACCCTGAACTCTAAACCTTGAACTCTGGAACGAGATGAACTTCGAACTTGAAATCCGAACTCCATACTCCGAACTACAACCTTTGAACTTTGAACTAACCCATGCCAACCACTTTCATTTACCGAGGCCTGGATGATGCCGGCGCCAGTGTGCGCGGGGAAGTGACCGCGGACGATGCGCAGAGCGCCATCGCCGTGCTGAAGACGCGCGCCATCTTCCCCACCGAGGTGAAGCCGGCGGCGGAGCGCGCGCCGGCGGCGCCCAGCAGTGCGGGCAGCTCCCTCGGCGGCCACAACATGGGCGCGGATCTGACCATCTTCACCCGGCAGCTCGCCAACCTGGCGGCAGGCGGCGTGCCGCTGATGACGGCATTCTCCGCACTCTCCACGCATACGGAGAATCCGCGGCTGCGCGCCGTGCTGGAGGCCATGCAGCGAGACGTGCATGGGGGTAAGGCGCTGTGGGAAGCAATGAGCATCCATTCGGCCGCCTTTCCACCCCTGTATATCAACATGGTGAAAGCCGGCGAGGCGAGCGGCCAGTTGGCCGCCGTGCTCGACTGGCTGGCCGATTACCAGGAAAAAGAGCAATCCCGGCGCATGCAGATTCGCGGGGCGCTCGCTTACCCCATCCTGCTCACGTGCGCCGGTGCGCTGGCAATCACGCTGCTGATCACCTTCGTGGTGCCAAAGTTTTCCGCCATGTTCGTCGAATTCGGCCAGGCGCTGCCTTTGCCCACCGTGATCCTACTGAACACGGCAGGCTTTCTCGCGCATTGGGGATGGATCGTGCTGCTGGGCGTGATCGCCCTGGTCATCGCCTTCCGCCGGTACGCGCGCACGCCCGGCGGCAAACTGAAGGTGGACGGGTGGCGGTTGCGCATGCCCGTCTTCGGCAAATTGGCCATGCGCGCGTCGATGTCGCGCTTCGCCCGCACCACCGCCACCCTGTTGCGCGGCGGCGTGCCGCTACTGGACGCGCTGGCGGTGGTGCGCGACGTGATGGACAACGAAATGCTGGCGCGCGCCACCGATTCCGCCCGCGAAGGCATGCGCGAAGGCGAGCGTTTCGGCGAGCGCCTGCAGCAGACCGGCGTCTTTCCCCCATTGCTCACGCACATGATCGGTATCGGGGAGGAGACCGGCGACCTGCAGAGCATGCTGCTGACCGTCGCCAATTCCTACGATATCGAAGTCGAGACCGCGCTGAAAAGCATGGTCTCGCTGCTGGAGCCGATCATCATTATTACCATCGGCGGCATTATGGGATTTGTCATTCTCTCAATGCTGCTGCCGATATTCCAGATCAACATGCTGGGGGGTTGATGGAGCAGTTGTCAATTTTGGATTTTTGATTTTGGATTTTTGATTGTTTTTTTCAGTCGAATGCCGGCTCCGGCATGTTGTAGATCGGGATGGTGACCGGAGAATGGGCAATCTAAAATCCAAAATCAAAAATCAACAATGAAATCGAGGTGCATATGCTTTTGCAACGTATACCGAGACGACAACGGGGTTTTACCCTGCTCGAATTAATGGTGGTGATGTTCATTCTGGTGCTGCTGGCCGGGGTAGTGACGGTGGTGGTGACCAAGCGCACGGAAGAGGCCCGGCACGCCAAGGCAGTAGCGGACATCGACACCCTGGCCAGCGCCATCGAGACGTATTACCTGCATAACAAGGCTTATCCGCCGACACTGGAGGCGCTGCGCGTCAAGCCGTCGGGTGAGGACCTGCCGAGCTGGGACGGACCGTATATCCAGAAGCCGGTGCCGAACGATCCCTGGGATAAGCCGTATATTTACGTCACGCCGGGTGATCACAATACGGATTCCTTCGACCTGTATAGCTTGGGACGCGACGGGAAAGAAGGCGGCGAGCTGAGTGATGCCGACATCACGAATTGGGAGTGATACCGCGGGCGCGTCTTCGGATCCCATGCGATTCCGTATGAATGACCGGGGGCATGGCCGCCGCTCACCTCAGCGGTTCGTGCGCGGTTTCACCATGCTGGAGTTGACGGTCGTGCTCTTCATCATGGCCCTGATGAGCGGCGTGGTGGCGATATCCATCTGGCCGGCGATGGATGATGCGCGGCTGCGATCGAGCGCCAGCATGGTCATCGCGACGCTGCGGTATGCCCGCAGTTATGCCGTCGCCCACCACACCGAGGCCACGGTGCTGTTCGACACCGGGCACCCGAGCGTGTCGGTGCTGGCGCCGCAGACCGATGAGACGTACATGGGGACGGCGACGGACAGCGGCGAAACCTGGAGCGTCATCACGACGCAGGCGGGACGCCTCCGCTCCCTGCCGGACGGCATCACCATTACGATGACCCGCTCGGAGACGACGGACCTGAACGCGACTGCCGGCGCTGCGACGGATATGACCGACGGCGCCACGGCGGGCGACAGCGAGAACCAGGAGACCATCACTTTTACCACCCTGGGGCAGGCTGAGGATGTCAGCATTACGCTGCATGACGCACACGACAAACAGCGGGTCATCCTGGTGGATGCCATTACCGGGCAGTGCGAGCTGCTGAGCGACACGCCATGACCGAATACCGACGCACAAAACGCATACGCCGTCGGCGCGGCCTGACGCTCCTCGAAGTGCTGGTGGCGATGACTGTGCTCTCCATCGGGATCGCCGGGGTGCTGGGCGCCATCTCCGCCTGCGTGCGGAGCAGCGATGCGGCATCCAGTTATTCACGGGGCGCGCTGTTCGCGGGGCAGGTGGCCGCGGAGCTCGAACGCAGCGAGACGCTGGAGGCCGGCAACCTGTCCGGCACCTTTAATGACCTGGCGACCGGCTACACGTGGACCGCGGATATCGGTCCCGCTGATGACCAGGGCGTGTATCCGGCGCTGATCACCATCGCCTGGCGCAATGGCCAGCGGCACTTTACGATGGATGTCCAACTACGCCCGCGGTCCCTGCCGACCGCGCTGGCGCCGACCACGCAGGGAACGCAAGGCACACAGGGGACACAAGGGGGGACGCAAGGCACGCAAGGGATACCGGGAACGCCAGGGACGCAGGGAACACCAGGGGCGCAAGGGATGTCAAGAGCGCGAGGATTGCCGGCACAGGCAATACGAGGAGGATCGCGATGAGCACGCGCCGGCAAGCACATGGTTTAACGTTGCTCGAGACAATTGTCGCCGTCGTGATCTTCATGATGTTCACCAGCGTGGTATACGCAACCTACAGCGCGGCATACACGGCTTACACGCGCGCGGAAGAAGTTACGGAGGTGTATCAGACCGGTCGGGTGCTGCTGGCGCAGATGGGCGCCGAATTGGCGAGCGCCTACCAGACGCCGACGGAAAGCACAAGCACGCTGACCGGCGAAGATACCAACGGATCGAGCGACGCGCTGCAGACGGACACCCTCACCTTCCTCACCACCGCGCACGCCGCGTATGGGAGCGCGCCGGCGGGCGACCTGTGCCAGGTGACGTACAACATGGGCAACGGCTCGCTGGACGAGACACCGGGACTTTATGTCACTGAGGATTTTCATCCGGGCCAGGAGATGGAGGACGAGACGCTGGAACCGCGGCTGCTCTCCCCGCTGGTGGTGGGCTTCAACGTTCTCTACCTGCCCGTGGATGACGACTGGATGACGGAGTGGGTGGATCAAACCACGCTGCCGTTGGCCGTGCGGATCGAGCTGACGTTGCAACCACCGCGGGCGGGGGCCAAACCCATCATACTGACGAGCACGACGAACCTGGCCATGGCGACCGCGCCGGCGGGAGGAGGGACCAATGCGCAGCCGTAAGCGCCGCGGCATAGCCCTGCTGACCGCCATCTGGATCATGGTGGTGCTGTTGATCCTGGTCGGCGGCTTCACGGCGATGATCCACAGCGAGACACAGGTGGCGAGCAATTTCGGCGACTTGACCCGCGCGCGCTGGGCTGCCGGTGACGGCATCCACCAGGCGGAGATCACCTTGGGTGATGTGATCGCGCAGCCGTATACCGCACTGACGGACGATCAGCGCCTGCTCACCTCGCCGGATGCTACGGGCGCGCCGCAGGAGACGACCTGGCAGGTGCAGATCGATGACGAGGCCGGCAAGCTGAACCTGAACACGGCGACACCGGAGATGCTGGCCCTCTTCTTCCCGCAGGACGCAGCGGATGCCATCGTGGACTGGCGCGACGAAGACAGTACACCGGAAGCGCAAGGCGCGGAGGATGATTATTACATCACGCTGACGCCGCCGTACCATTGCAAGAATGCGCCGTTCACCTCGGTGGAAGAACTGTTGCTGGTGCGGGGAGTGACGCGCGAGATGCTGGCGACGCCGATCACCACAGACGGATTGACGCTGGAAGATTTATTGACCGTATCTTCGACGGACAACAATACCGACACGCAGGGTGAGGCGCGATTGAATCTCACCACGGCGACGGAAGAAGAGCTGACGGATCGTTGCGGCGATGTGCTCTCCAGCCAGGAGATCAGCGCCATCCTGCGGCAGCAGTCATCCCTCGACTCGCCGGCCGACCTGTTGTCGGTGTCCGGTCTGGCGCGGGACAAGGTGGCGCAAATTTACGATCGGCTGACTGCGACGACGGACACGACGCGCCCGGGCCTGATCAACATCAACACGGCGCCGCTCGAAGTGCTGGAGGCGCTGCCGGATCTGGACGAAACGACGGCACAGGCCATCATCGACTACCGGAATGACCAGGGGCCGTTCACCGATGTGGGCCAGCTCCTGCAGGTGGAAAGTGTGAGCAACACGACGTTCACGCAGATAGCGAACCTGCTGACGGCGCGCTCGCACATCTTCCACATACGCGCCACCGGGCAAACCACGGACGGCATCGAGAAGACGGTGACCTGCCTGCTGCAGGTCGATGCGGACGCAACGCATACGCTGTATTGGCATGAATGAGTGGTTGGTGAGTAGTTAGTAGTCAGTAGTTAGTGGCGATAAGGAGTGTAGTAGTGCTCTTAGTTCAGTGGTTGAGCAGGCAGGGGAGCTTTCCGATTTTTTCTATAGCTCCCACGCCATATCGAAACCACCGCGGTCTATTGGAAAGCCCACCTATACTCGTGCGGCGGAGTACCGCCGCAAAGGTGGTTTCGATAGGGCACGAAGGCTACGGAAAGGTGCGGATCAGCTTTCCTGCCTACTCAACCACCATAACAGGCGCTTATTACTACTAACAACTCACTACTTACTATTTACGATCTAAACGGTCACGGATTTCAGAACTGGGGACAGTAATGTTCGGACACAGACAGGCTTTGGGACTGGATATCGGCGACGATGCCTGGCGCATCGTGGCGCTGCGCGGGGGCGGCGGGGGGTATGAGCTGGCATATGCGGCGCGGCTGCCGCTGCCGGACGACGCTGCGGGCGCGTTGGCGGCGGCCATGCGGGAGGCGGGCAATGAGCGGCGCGCGGCCGTGGGATTGCCGGCATCCGGGTGCGCCTTCAAAACCGCCAGCCTGCCGCCGGGCAAGCCGGCCGCGCTGGCGAATGTGGTACGCTTCGAGGCGGAAAACCAGTTCCCACTGCCACTACAGGAGCTGGTGTGGGATTACTCGCTGGCGCCGGAGCCGTCGGGCCGCCGGCATGTCGTCATCGCGGGGGCGCGCCGCCGGCTGGTCGATGACCAGTTGAGCCTGCTTCGGGGGGCGGGCGCCGTGCCGGGAGTGCTGCTGCCCGCCCCGCTGGCTGCCGCCCGGACGGTTCAGCAGCCGGATGTGCCGTATCTGCTGGTGCTGGCGGGAACCGAATGGACCGACCTGTGCCGGTATGACGGCGCGCGCCTGCAGGGCTGCCGCAGCGTGCTGGCCGGTGATCCGTGCGCGGAAGGCTGGGCAGAGCGCATGGCGCGAGAGATTCGTCCCTGGCAGCTTGCCCATGAGGCGATCGGGCGGATTGTGCTGCTCGGTACGGCGCCCATCGACGCGGTGGAGGCGCTGGCGGGCCATACCGGGCTGGAAGTGCTGCCTGGCAATCCCTGGCAGGGCATTCGCGATCCACAGGGATATCTGCATGAGTTGGACGGCCCGCCCGCGGCGTTCGCAACGGCGATCGGGCTGGCCATGACCGCGCTGGACCGCCGCCCAAGCATCAACTTGCTGCCCGCGCAGCTCATCGAGTCGCGCCGGCAGGAACGCCGCTTCGGGTGGGCGCTGGCCGCCTGGATGCTGGCCCTGGCCGTGCTGACGCCGGTGGCGTGGTCGGGCCATATGACGCTGCAAACGCGGCAGACGGCGCTCAAAGAGGTGCAGGCGCAGGTGCGAGAGTTGCGGGGGACGATCGAGACACCGAAACCCGGCATGCTGGCCGCGCAGGAGGTGTCGGTTTCCATGCGCCAACCCGCAAGCCAGCCGCTGGATATCCTGCGCCTCCTCAGCGCGGAGCTGCCGTCGGGCATCACGCTGGAGAGCCTGTCTTATGATCGCGGCAAAACGGTGGTGCTGAAGGGACGCGCCGTCACCAACCCCGCGCTGGCCTCCGCCGTGCGCGTCCTCAACCGCCTGGCGGTGTTCGATCGCGCCACCCTTAATTTCTCGAACCTGGCCAAGAGCGATGACGGCCAGGGATACGACTTCCAGATTACCTGCGTGCTGCCTGCGAACCGCGATTCGACCATGGGGTCAGGAACGAAGCAGCCCCGGAAAGGACAGGTGGCGCGATGACAAGACCGCGGATTCTTCGCATGGCGGTGCTGATACTCGGTCTGCTGGCCGCCTTGCTGGCCGGCGCCGGCATCTACCAGTATGCAGCGGCGGCGATTGCGGTACATGCAATCGCCGGGCAACGCAACACGCTGAAGCAGACGACAGCCTACCTGAGCGAGCTGGCGCGGGCACGGGCCGACAGCGTGCAGGTGAGCAAGCAGGTGCTGCAGCGCAAAGGGCAGTGGTCCTGGAGCGAGCAGCTGCCGGTGATGGTGACGCA
>Ga0172368_10008434_pt1 | contig 10511 bp, 7 predicted proteins | sample Lak11m_FD_114540 | JGI IMG/M metagenome (GOLD analysis project Ga0172368, IMG submission 114540) | Freshwater microbial communities from Kabuno Bay, South-Kivu, Congo - kab_022012_11m | ecosystem: Environmental > Aquatic > Freshwater > Lake | place: Democratic Republic of the Congo: South-Kivu...
CGGCACGAACTTTTGCAGAGCATCCACTGCGCCCGTCAGGTAACGGCTGGCCGGAGTGTACAGTTGGAAGGTATTCTTAAAACCCTGCTCCATGGTCGCATCGTCGGCAGCCCCGGCAGTGATCATGACTTTGCCGTTCTGTTCAGAGACGACGGCGGCGGCTTTCGCCAAACCGCTGCTGTACGGGCTGAAGAGGAAATCAGCCTTGTCATCGTTGATGAGTTTGGTGTAGAGAGCCTGCACGCGGTCGGTCTTGCTCTCATCATCGTAGAATTTCATTTCCGGCATATAGATGGTGCCGTCTTTCAACTTGATGCCGCCGGCTTTTTTGACATCATCCAGCCAGAGCTGCAAACCTTCGATCTGTTTCTTGGAAGCCACTTGTTGCGCGCCGGTTTGCGAGGCAGTGAAACCAAGCACGAGGGGTTTGGGCGGCTTGGGCGCGGCGGTTGCCGCAGGGGCGCTGGTGGCAGCCGGTGCGCTGGTGGGTTTAGGCGCTTCCGTGGGTTTTGGCGCCTCCGTGGTTGGGGTAGCGCAGGCGGCAAGCGCAATCGCCAACACGGTGACTAAACTGCAAAGGGTGAAAATCTTGCGAGACATCTTTTTTCTCCTCAATAGAATAATATACGGATACGACATGGGAAAGAACTGATAGAGTACGTGCCGATAGATTCTCCTTTCGCTTTATAGTTCCGTTCCTCCTATCTTAGGAGGTTATCGAAAACAAACTATTAACACCCCCCATTGAGTTATAAACAAATTATCAAAAAATTTTTTGGGGGGTGATGTTTGTCGCCTTTGTTGGTGACATTTAACACTCAGCCCTCAAAGCGGTATCCCAAACCATGCTCGGTCAACAGGTGACGCGGGTTCAATGGGTCGGCTTCTATCTTTTGGCGCAAGCGGCGAATATAAACACGCAGATATTCCGCTTCGTCGCCGTACTCTGCGCCCCACACATTTTGCAAGAGATCGCGGTGCATAATTGCCTTACTGGTGTTACGCATTAAATAATGCAGCAGATCAAATTCCGTCTGGGTCAGCTTCACGGGTTCGCCGCGCAGCGTGACTTTGCGTGCGGCGGGGTCCAGCACAATGTCTCCGGCAATGAGTGAGCCGCCCGACGATGGAGCGGCTTGCGGTTTCGCGCGCCGCATCACCGCGCGCACCCGCGCTAAAAGTTCTTCAACGCCGAAGGGCTTGGTCAAATAATCATCCGCGCCCAGATCGAGCGCAGCGACTTTATCTTTCTCCTCACCCAACGCCGTTAAGATCACGATTGGCACCAGCGATGTCTGGCGAATGCGGCGCGTGGTTTCGAGTCCATCCATCTGCGGCATCATAACATCGAGAATGATCAAATCTAACGACTGGGTGTTAAAGATCGCCAGCGCCTCCAAGCCGTTGGCGGCCGTGTGAACGGTGAAGTTCCGCGCCTCGAGATTCTTGCGGATAAAATCGCGCAAGGTTTGTTCGTCGTCAACGACAAGGACAGAAGTGCGAGAGGTCATCTGGTTTTTTTTCTCGCCGATGCAGCGCAATCACTCACTCGGTAAAGTTGTTCATGAAAATTAGGAGAGCGGCAGAGCGAACTCAAACACCGTTCCCTTCTCACTCGGCGCAACTTGGATATGACCGCCGTGCGCTTCGACGAACCCTTTGCAGATGGCGAGCCCCAATCCCGCTCCGCTCGTTTGCCGCGCCAATCCCGAATCGATCCGATAGAAGCGATCAAAAATTTTCTCGCGATGTTCTTCGGGGATGCCGACTCCTTGATCTGAAACGCGCACGACCAGCTGGCTATTCTCCTGCGCGGCATGGATCGTGATCGGCGATTCGACTGGCGAGTATTTCACTGCGTTCTCGATTAAGTTCCGCAGCACCGCTTCGATGCGCGGAGGATCAAGGCTGATGATCGGCAGATTGGGTGGCATATCAATCTTCAGCCGCTTTCCGGCGTTGGGTCGGGCGCGGTTGGCGGCGTGCGCGGTGAGAGGAGCGAGGGCGCACGGTTCACGATTCACCACAAACGTTCCCGCTTGAATCGTGGAAAGGTCAAGAAGATCGGTGACGAGTTCACTTAAGCGATCTGTTTCCGCCGAAGCCACTTCGAGAAATTCGCGCTGGGCTTGCGCGTCCCACTGCACGTCGTGAGCGAGCAGCGAGGTGATATTGCCTTTGATCGCCGCCAACGGCGTGCGAAGTTCGTGTGACACGGTGGCGATCAGCGTGGACTTGATGCGATCTAATTCTTTGTCGCCGGTTACATCCAGCCATAACTGCCCGCGCCCGATGAGGTCGCCCCGCTCGTCGGTGACATCAAAGGATTGCAGGCGCAGGTCGAGCGTGCGCCCGTTGTGTTGAAGCGAGAGTTCGGGGCGGGGCGAGGCAAAATCTTGCCCGACAGCGCGCGACAAAAGTTTTTGGCGCAATGAGTCGGCGGTGTGATTCTTCACTTCGTCAAACGGAATCTCGGCGAGTTCACAGATGCGGCGGTTGCAGTAGAGGATGCGACCATCGGAGCTTTCGAGAATCAACCCGTCGTTCAACGACTGCACTAATGCTTCGAGCGTGCGCGTTTGCTCGCGCAGTTTTTCGTCGGTGAGAGCAAAGAGAGCGGAGTTCTCAATTGCCATTGCCGCGTGATTGGCAAAGTTAACCGTGAGATTTATTTCTTCCACTGGCGAGACGTGCGGATCGCGCCAATACACCACCAATGCCGAAGGCGGCGCGTGGCGGGTGATCAACGGAGCCGCCATCACTGCGCGATAGCCTTCAATGCGCGAGCGTTCGCCCAATGCGGGCGGATAATCGGTTTGGGTTTCGGTGTCGCTGATGACCACTAGCTGTCCGGTATTGATCGCTTCCCACGACGGCGTGTTGGGTTCGGCAGGCAGGGCGCGAGTTCGCAAATGCCGCACATATTCTTCCGAGAGTCCGCGCGAGGCGCGCAAAAGCAACTCGCCGGCGCGCTCGTCTATCGTGATAATGGCGCACATATCTACGTTGAGCAAACGTTGGACTTGTTCGAGAATTGTGTCCAGAACTTTTTGCGAATCCAGAGTAGAGACCACGGCGGTGCTGGTATCGAGCAGCGTGGAAAGTTCGGTGAAACGTCGCTCAATATCCCGCTCCATTTGCGTCAGGGCACGGATGAGATGTCCCATTTGATCGAGCCGCGCCGAGTGTTGCGCCAAATGCACCCGATCACTTTGCGCCACTGTGCGTTGGCTGATCGCCGCGCTGAATTGAGCGAGCTGTTCGAGTGGCGCGATGACTCGTCGCGAGAGCATCATCCAAAAGAACAAACCACCTGCGAGGAATATCCCAATGGCGATGAGCAAACCGTTATGAAACGCGCGCGGTGAGGCGAAGGCAATATCGGTGGGGCGCTGGACGAGCACGACCCAGCCGGTGGTAGGAACCGGAACATAGCTGCGCAGCCATTCGCGGTTGGCGGCATCACGCTCGATCACCGAGTTCGATTCGCCGCGTAGTGCCGCGCCTGTCTCGAATTGAATTTTTTCGCGCGCGCTAGTGAGGAGCAGACTCGGCTCGGGATCGGCGATGATCTGCCCCAGCTCGTCGAGGATGCTTACTCTTAATCCCCCCGAGGCTGAATCGGACGCGATTTGTTTAAGTGCTGAGGAAAGTTGGCTCAGTGCAACGTTGCTGCCGATCAGCCCGACGAAGTTTCCATTCTTGTCACGCAGTGGCATGACAGCCGTGGTCACGAACTGATTGGTCGTGGGCGAGTTGCGTCCTTCGGACATCAACGGTTTCGTGGCATTGAGGGCATCTTTATAGTATTGGCGAAATGAAAAATCGTTGCCGACGTTGTTGATAGGTCCTTCGGGATAGTGATACACCATAATGCCTGTGGCGTCCAGAATATAAACAAGATTCACTTCACTGCGTGAGGCGATGACGACTGAAAAAACTTCTCTGAGCTTGCCCGCATTCATAGACTGCACTTCAGGCATGCGAGTCAGTTCGCTCACGGTGCGTAACGCATTCTGCACGTTGACATCCGTTTCGAGCGCGATGGAGCGGGCAAGGGCAAGGTCAGCCGCTTTCACGTCGCGCTGTAAGCGTTCGTTGGCAAGGGTGTCAAAGAGGAGTGCGGCGGTGATGACCGGGCCGACAAAGAGAAGATAGAGGGCGAGAAGCTGCAAGCCCAAATCGCGTTGCACAGACAGCCAGCGAGTCATAGCGTGATTATACGACTCCTCGAAGAAGACCTCCGAGTTCTCAATGAACTCGGAGGTCTTCTTCGGGATTAATCCAACATGCCCAGAGGTTCCTCAATCAATTCACTCAACGCGCCGAGAAACTGCGCGCCACGCGCGCCATCAATCGCCCGATGATCACATGACAGTGATAACGTCATCATCGGTTGAACAACGGGGACGCCGCCACTTGGAACAACCCGCTCAGCGATGCGCCCCACCGCCAAGATCGCCGCTTGTGGCGAGTGGATGATCGCTTGAAACGAATCCACACCATACATCCCCAAGTTGCTGATCGTGAACGTGCCGCCTTGAATATCTTCCAATCGAAGTTTACCGGCTTGCGCGCGCCTGACCAGATCATTCCGCCGCGCAGCGATTTCGCCTAACCCTAACTGATCCGCCCGATGGATAACCGGCACGATGAGTCCTTCTTCAACCGCCACTGCTACCCCAACGTTGATTTCGTCGCGCTGAATGAGAGTGTTGTCAACCCAAGACACATTCACGCGCGGATGTTTTGCCAACGCTGCCGCAACCACCTTCACCAACAAATCGGTATACGTGATTTTTTCAGCCGCGCGCTTTTGCGCCTGTTCGCGCCAAGCGATCAATCGGCTGGCATTCACATCGCGTGTCAGAAAAAAATGCGGGGCAGTTGTCCAACTTGTCGTCATGCGCTCTGCCATTACGCGCCAGGCATTGGTAATTGGTAATTGGGGATTAGTAATCGGAGACGGGAAGTTGGACGTTGGAATGTCTGAGGCGATCAGCACGCCATTGGGACCAGAACCATGCAATGTTGAAAGATCCATGTTGCGCTCTGAGGCGAGGCGACGGGCTTTGGGTGAAGCGAGTTTACGACTCGAAGGGTTTTGTAAACTCTTCGAGTCTGTGCGAGCAAGATACGCTAACACATCTGCTTTTTCGATTCTGCCGCCGTTAGACTTTACACGTGAAAGTTCAACTCCGTGTTCCTCTGCCATCTTGCGGGCGACGGGCGACGCGTTGACTTTAACGGGTTGATTCTCCTGACTCTGATACGAAGCGTCCTGAGCGGAGCGTGAAATTTTTTCGCGCGTAGTCGAAGGATGCGGTAAAGGAACCAATTTCCCGCGCTCCTCGACTGCGCGGCGGGAAAACACCGCCGCTCCGCTCGGAGTGCTTGTATCTTTTAGGATCGATTCGCCGGGTGCCATAAGCCAGGCGATGGTTTGACCCACGGGGACGGTGTCCCCTGCGTGGGCAAGGAGTCCGCTCAAGATTCCAGAATCAGGCGATTCAATTTCAACCGTGACTTTATCCGTCTCGATCTCCATGATCGGCTCGCCCTTGTTCACTGCAGCTCCCTCATCTTTAAGCCATTTGATGAGTCTGCCGGTTGTCTGCGCCATCTCCAGCGCAGGCATGATGATATTCGTCGCCATTTAGCCTCGCGCCGACTTCACCAGATCAACCACGCGCTCGCTCATCACCGGTTCATGTGTGCGCGTCGTGGGCAAGGGCCCAGTGGCGGTGTAATAGTGATGACCGGCGACCATCAGATCGTTTGCCGGGAAGCGGGTGATGATCTCGTGTCCGGTTTCGGTAACGACGATCTCTTCTTCAATACGCGCCGCGCTCCAACCATCGGTGGAGGGCCAAAATGTTTCGAGAGCGAAAACCATTCCCGGTTTAATTTCGGCGGGATGATCGAGCGAAACCAAACGACTGATGACCGGCTTCTCCCAAATTGCCAAACCGACTCCGTGCCCATACTGCAAAGCGAATGCCGCCTCTTCATTTGGAAAACCGAACTCGGTGGCTTTGGGCCAGATCGAAGCGATCTCGCCCGTCGTGCGACCCGGACGCACCAACTCAATCGCCGCGTCGAGATATTCGCGACAGCGTTTGTACGCATCTAGCATAGCGTGAGACGAATAGCCAATTGTGAAGCAGCGATAGTAGCAAGTACGATAGCCCATATAGGACTGAAGGATGTCGTAGTACACAGGGTCACCGGGGCGCAACATGCGATCTGAAAATACATGGGGATGCGGATTGCATCGTTCACCGGAGATGGCATTGACCGCTTCCACATATTCCGAGCCGAGATCGTAGAGAACCTTGCTCACTAAACCCACCGCTTCGTTCTCGCGCATCCCCGGTTTCATAGCGCGGTACAACTCGTCGTAGGCAGCATCCACTTGCGCGGCGGCGTGAGTCAGAAGCGCGATCTCATCTTGCGTTTTGATCACCCGCGCTTCGGACATTAATTGTTGACCGTCAACAACTTTTAAACCTTTTGCTTGCAGCGCAAATAAAACCGGCACTTCGGCAATATCCACGCCGAGCGGTTCTTTTTCGAGCCCGCGTTCTTTAAGTTCGCTCCAAATTTTATTTGCCACATCTTCGGCACGTCCCATCTCCGGCGACATCGCCCCGCGCAAAAGTGAAATGCCTGCGCGCGATCTCTTCTCGCCGAGCCACGGCGCATACAGTTGATGATGCTTCGCCGCCGATCCAAAATCCCACAAGATCGGTTCGTCGTCTTGCGGCAGCAGCGTGAATCGATTCGCTTTGTCTTGCGCCCAAGTGCCGATGTGAGTCGCCGTGATGTAACGCACGTTATTCATATCGAAACACAACAACGCGCCCATCTCCGATTGCTTTAACAGTGTCTTGATACGCGCCAAGCGTTCACGGCGCAAGCGATCAAAATCAATGCGCTGTTCCCAATCTACTGCCATCGTGCCGTAAGTTTTAATTGCCATAGTTAAATCCTTTGTGACTACTCAGTCGCCCAAATACAAGCAAGGGCAAACCGCAAAGACGCAAAGGGCGCAAAGTTTTTTAAGAGTTTTCTTTCGTGTTCTTCGCGCCTTCGCGGTGTGGTCTGGTGTGGGCTGAATAGCTACAAGCCTTTCATGGTTTACTTCGCTTCCATACAATCTGCCCCACCGCATCTTCCCCGCCAATCATCAACGATGGTGTTCGCAGTGTGAGTTGATCTCCAGTCACTTCAAAGAACCGTTCCTGATCGACTCCAACCCAGTTCGGTAACAATGAACCTTGTATGTGATGCGGCGATATTCGGCTGAAACAAGTTTCCAAGTACCAAGCAATTCTTTGTGTTCCATCACGATCCTTACGTTTTCCCACACAACGCCTTTGCCATTTCGAAAACACTTTTTTCTGTCGGCACGGTTAAATCTTCCAGCACTGGCGAAAACGGAATCGGTACGTCCATCGCGCCCATGCGCTTCACCGGGGCGTCAAGGTAATAAAACGCGCCGTCGGCTATTACCGAAGCGATCTCGGCAGTGACGCCGTAACGCTCGTATCCTTCATCAATCACAATTGCCCGTGATGTTTTTTTCGCCGATTCGATCAATGCCGATTTATCAAGCGGAAACGTCGTGCGCGGATCGATCACGTCCACGCTGATGCCGACTCCGTTAAGCATCTCCGCCGCCCCCAACGCCACCTGCACCATCGAACTAGTGGCAACCAAAGTAATGTCGTCACCTTGGCGCTTAACATCCGCCACACCAAAAGGAATCGTATATTCCTCGGCTGGCACAGGTCCTTTATTTTTGTAACTTAATTTGTCTTCAAAAAAAACAACGGGGTTATCGTCACGTATCGCGGTCTTGAGCAGCCCTTTAGCATCGTACGGCGTGGAAGGAATAGCAACTTTGAGTCCGGGGATATGGCTGACCCAGGCGTGAAGCGATTGCGAATGCTGCGCGGCAGAACGTCTCGTCGCGCCGAGCGTCGTGCGAAAAACAATCGGCACTTTCATTTTGCCGCCAGACATATAGTGAACTTTTGCGGCTTGGTTCACAATCTGATCCATCGTCAGCGTGAGAAAATCCCCGAACATGATGTCCACCACCGGGCGCACACCGGTCATTGCCGCGCCCACGCCGATGCCCGCGAAACCGGGCTCGGAGATCGGCGTATCAATCACGCGATCTTTCCCGAACTCCTCTACCAAGCCCGATAACACTTTAAACGGCGTGCCAGCCTCTGCCACATCTTCGCCCACGATGAACACGCGCGAGTCGCGGCGCATTTCCTCTACCAACGCTTCGCGGATCGCTTCGGCAAATGTTAGTTCACGATCAGACATCATGTTATCCCCACACTTGACAGGTCTTGATAAACTTCACGCTTACTAAACTGTAAGAAGACCTGTCAGGTGTTCGTAAAATTTTATAACTACACATACACATCCTCATTTACTTCACGCACATCGGGGAAATCTGCATTGAGCGCAAACGCCACCCCCGATTCAATTTCCATTTGCACTTCTGATTGAATTTTTTCGAGCATCGCTTGGTCAGTAAGTTTTCCGGCGACTAAACGATCTGCCAACATTCTGAGCGGATCGCGTTTCATCTTCCACTCTTCCTCTTCTTCCTTAGAACGATAATATGCGCGGTTGATGTCGCCGACGTGATGACCGTAATAGCGATACGTGTTGCATTGCAAAAAGGCGGGACCTTCGCCGCGTCGCGCGCGTTCAATCAAGCGTTGGGCGGTCTCGTACACTAAGTGCACATCCTGCCCATCCACAATTTCGGTGCAGATGCCAAAGGCTTGCGCCCGAGCCACAAGCTCACCCGCCGTTGTTTCGGAGTGATGCGTGTATTCGTTGTACAGATTATTTTCGCAAACGTAGATCACTGGCAGATTCCACAGCGATGCCATGTTCATCACTTCATAGAGCAAGCCCTGCCCCAACGCGCCCTCGCCAAAAAAACAAACCGCCACTTGATTCGATTTACGCATCTTCGCCGAGAACGCCGCGCCTGTGGCAATGCCCGCACTGCCGCCGACGATGGCATTCGCGCCAAGGTTTCCCGAGTCGGGATCGGCAATGTGCATCGAGCCGCCTTTACCTTTGCAGTAGCCTGCTTCTTTACCAAGCAGCTCGGCAAACATCCGGTCAACCGAGGCGCCCTTCGCCAAGCAGTGTCCGTGTCCCCTGTGTGTGCTGGTGATGTAATCCGTTTTCTGCAATGCTTCGCACACACCAACGGCTATCGCTTCCTCTCCGCTATAAAGATGAGCGAGGCCCGGCATCTTCGCGCTTTTGTACAATTCGTTCACTTGCTCTTCGAAGGCGCGAATCTTCGTCATTTGCTGATACATGTGCAGTGACTGCTCAACATCTATATGTGATTCAGCGATTTTATTTTTCGTCGCCGTCGCCATCATTTTTTCGCCCCAGCCATGTTGCTCAACGTCTGAAACATCACAGCGAAATCTTCTTTATCCATGCCCATCTCGCGCGTGGCAGTGAGCATGTCGTTGGTTGTTTTGGTCGTGGGTAAGGGAATGCCTAACTGTTCTCCAAGTTCAAGGGCGAGGCTTAAATCTTTTTGCATCATGTTCACATCGAACCAGGCCTCCTCGGGTAGCGTCAGCACAAACGGTCCGCGATACTTCACCATCGGTGAGGCGATGACACTGTTGAGCATCACTTCCAAAGCCGTCTTGCGATCAATGCCTGCTTTCTCGGCGATGAGGATTCCTTCGCTGAGGGCAAGCATCTGCACTGCCAAACTGAGATTGACAGCGATCTTCATTGTAACGGCCAGCCCGTTCGCGCCCACATGAGTCACTTTGGGACCAATGTCGAGCAAGAACGGTTTCACTTTTTCAAACACGGCGGCGTCGCCGCCCACCATGAACGACACTTGCCCTTGCTCCAATGTGATCACACTGCCCGACATCGGCGCGTCGAGCATCGCCGCACCTTTCGCTTTAACTTGTTTGGCCAGATCGCGACTCGCCGCCGGGCTGACGGTACTCATCTCTACATAGATCTTGCCGCGAGACAGTCCGGCAATAATTCCGTCGTCGCCAAGCGCCACCGCGTTGAGGGCGGCAGTGTTCGTGACCATGCTGAACACAATGTCCGTCGCTTTGGCAACGGCACGCGGCGAATCCGCCCATTCCATGCCCGCGTCCAACAGCCATTGCGCTTTTGATCGGGTGCGGTTGTACCCGACGACGGTGTAACTCGCTTCAAGTAAACGCTTAACCACACGGCTGCCCATTACACCCAAACCCACGAATCCAAGTTTTGCCATAGTGTCTCCTAAAAAACTCCTGACGAAAACCGTCAGCGATCCAACTTGCTATCCTTGCGAACTTGTTTTAAATGAGCGCGCATCGCTTCGCGCGCCGCTTCGGCGTCACGATGAACGATTGCGTCGAGAATACGTTTGTGATGTTGTTGACCGTGCAGTGCGCCGCCGCGCCGGAAAGTGCTTTTACGTTCTTCGCGCA
>Ga0172368_10008435_pt1 | contig 10510 bp, 6 predicted proteins | sample Lak11m_FD_114540 | JGI IMG/M metagenome (GOLD analysis project Ga0172368, IMG submission 114540) | Freshwater microbial communities from Kabuno Bay, South-Kivu, Congo - kab_022012_11m | ecosystem: Environmental > Aquatic > Freshwater > Lake | place: Democratic Republic of the Congo: South-Kivu...
GGTTTCGGCGATGCCGGCCATCGCTTCCGGCAGGTTGCCGCCCTTCTCCGCGGCGCGCACCACGCTCACTTCCCAGTCGGCGAACACGGTGTGGTAGCGCTCCATCGCCAGATAGATTTGCCCGCCATGCTGCACGGTTTCGGCCATGTCCGTCAGCATCGGGCGGAGGTAGCGCGCCGTATTGTCCTGCAGGTACACCAGCGACTGCCCCACCGAGATGCCGGCCTTCAGCAGGTGCTCGAGCTGGCGGTACATCTGCACGCGCTGTCGCAGCGTGACGCCGATGATCCCGGGCCCGCGCGCGATGGATTTCACGCGGGCGAGCCGGTCGGGGGCGGGGGTACGCGCGGGAGCCGGCGCCGGTGTCGCCGCCTTCTTGGGGACGCGCTTCGCCGGCGCGGCGGCCAGCGACTTCTCGCAGGCATAGCAACGCTGTTTCCGCGCGCTGTTCTCCGTCCCGCAGTGCGGGCAGACAATCATCTTTGTGGCCATGATGCCTACTCGAATCCCCCTTTGGCCTTCAGCAGCTCCGCCGCTTCTTTCGCATTGTGTTTGAGCGCCATCGCCAGCGGGGTGGAGCCGTCTTTGCTCTTATCGTTCAGCAGGGCGCCGGCGGCGAGGAGGCAGGTGATGTTGTCCACGCGGTTATACCAGGCGGCGGTATGCAGCGGGGTGTAGCCGTCCTTATCGTGCGGATTGGGGCTCGGTTTGTACTGCAGCAGCAGTTTCAGCATCTCCGGCGATTCCTGGGTGGCTGCCCAGTGCAGCGGCGTATAGAGATTGTTGTCGCGGACGCTCGCATCCGCCCCGCGCCGCAACAGTTGCCGGGCCACCGCGAGCTTGCCGCCGATGACCGCCAGGTGGAGCGCGGTGACGCCGTCCTTGTCCCCGAAATCAGGCCGGGCGCCGCGCGCCACCAGCAGGTCGATCATCGCCAGATCGCCGCTCTCCAGCGTCGTGAACAGGGGCGACCGCCCGTCCTTATCCTTCGCATTGATATCCGCTCCATGCTCCAGCAGCAGGCTCACCATCTTCGCCTGACCCTGTGCCGCTGCCAGGTGCAGCGGGGTGGCGCCCACGGCATTGGCCGCACGGTAATTGGCGTCTTTGTCCAACAGCAGTCCGGCGATCTCGACCAGCCCCTGGGCCGCCGCCAGATGCAGCGGCGTGTTCCCATCATTATCGATCGCTTCAAGGTCGGCGCCTTTGGCCAGCAACTGCCGCACCACGTTGGGCCGGGCATACAACACAGCCAGGTGCAGCGGCGTGTCGCCATGTTCGTCACGGGAGTCGAGTACAGTGGCGGGAAGGAAGAAATCCATCATGGCGGCCTGCTCATACAGGCGCGCCAGTTCGAACGGAGTGCGGTTTTCTTTGTCGCGCGCGTTCAGGTTTGCGCCCTTCGCCAGCAGCTTCCCGGCCACTTCCAGCCGCCCGCTCGCGGCGGCAATGTGCATCGGCGTCTCGCCGGCGGCGTCGGCGGCATTCACGTCGGCGCCGCGCTCCAGCAGCAGGTCCACCAAATCCGCGCGGTTTGCCGCCACCGCCCAGTGCAGCAGCGTGCGCCCCGCGTTGTCGCGGCGCGTCACGATCGTTTCGCCGCCCTGCAGCAGCTTCGTCAGGTCGTCCGCCGTCATGGTTTCCAGCCGGGGGAGGGCCAGCCAGGTGAGCGGAGTGTCCTTCAGCCGCGCGCTGAAGCCGGGCCACTGCGGATGCTGGCGCCCGTTGCTGAGCACGGCCACGCGTTTCGTCACGTAGTCGTTCAGTTCGCTTATGGTGATAATGCCATTCGCCTCGCCGGCGTCGGCCTTGCCGGTCAGTCCCTCGATCACCGCCTGGGCGAACGCCCCGTGCCCCCAATCGCCTTGCGCGACGGGCGTCTCGTCGGGTTGCGTGGCGTAGAAGGCCCGCAATTGCGCATCGAGCGTCCGCGCCGTCGGATTAACGGCGGAGCGTCCGATATCCGCCAGCATCAGCACCTGCGGGGTGGCGAGGCCGTTAATGACGGCTGTCAGCGCGCGCCAATCCACGCCCGTCTGCCGTGGATCGGCCATATTCACGTCATAGGTGGCCAGGTACAGATTGCCGCCGGCGTCGCGTATGCGATGGGTGGCAAGGTATATGATGACCATATCATTCGGGCCGGCGCTCGTCTTGATGCTGTTGAGCGCGGCGGTGATATTGGCAGCGGTGGCGCCGGCGCCGGTAATGACCTGTACGGTATAGCCCTTCGCGCACGGCGGCTGGATGCGGTGCTCGGTGAAAAGCGCGGCGAAGGCGCCGGCGTCCGACTCGGCAAAACGCAGCGCGGGGATCTCCGGCGCCTTGTAATGGCTGATGCCCACGCACAGTACGAAGAGGCGCTCGACCGCTACACGGGCGCCGGGCAGGTACAGCGTCACCTCCGCCGGCGCGCTGCGCGTCCCCTCGGCATCCACGGCGACGGCGCGCAACAGGAAGCGGGTATCATCCAGCGGCAGACGGAAGGGCAGCTTGACGTCGACCTGCAGTTTCTCCGGTTTGTCGAAGGTCATCGCCTGCGCCACCGACGGCGGGCATGGTTTGCCGTTGACCGTCAGCTCGATTCGCGCGATGGGGCCCTGGCCCGACGCCTGCAATTGCAGGTCGATGGTCGGCGTCGTGATCTCCGTCCCGTCAGCGGGCGCGACGAAGGCGAGGTTGGGCGGCAATTGCGCCCCGTCGGGTGCCGGCTCCTCCCCGCGAGCGCAAGACGCCAGGCCGGCCGCGAGGATCACTGCAACGGCCATCATCAGCGTCATGCCGTGAAGAACGGAAAAAGGCTTCCGCATCGTGGGAACCTCCTGCATCCTATTGTATGACAGGTTGTGGAAGACGGCAATGCATTACCCCGGATTATTCATGAAGCGCCTGCGCGCCCGTAAAGGGATGCGGCTACCGGCGCTTCATGAATAATCCGGGGTAAAGAAGGAGCCGCAACTGAAATTACGGATAGGGTGTCTTTTCCATCATATACATCATAGCAATCAAAAAGTAAAAAACATCATTTTGTTATGATAAGATCTCTCCTTCCGAAGCTGACAGGGGAAAAAGCGCCTGCCCGCCCTGCAGCGTGAAACAATAATCGATTCGCATAGAGAACATAAGTATTATTATACATACGTTTGTTATGGTTGTCAATACCGCTTTTCGTTTTCCTCCCTTTCCGTTCCCTCACTCGAATTGCCGTCGAAAGGCGGCCAGCTCCTCGCGCAACGCGTCGAGCTCGCGGCGCAGGTTTTGCACTTCATCCTCCAGCGCGGTCAGGCGGTCGGTCCGCGAAAGGGACGATGCGGCGGCAGCTTCCGTTTCCTCGGGAATGACCGGCTCGCCGGCAAGCAGGTGCGCCACGCGGGCTTCCCGCCGTCCCGCCTGCAGGGGAAGCTGCACGATCAGCGGCTCAGGACGCGTCATCAATCCGCGGACCACCTCGTCCGCCTCCGCCAGGCTCAGCGTGACGTTCAAGCGCTCGATATGCCCGCGCAGCTCGCCGGCCGTCTGCGGGCCGCGCAGCATCAACTCGCAGAGCATCGCCGCTTCCGCCTGCGTGAGGTGGTACACCTCTTCGAAATAATGCTGATATTTGGGCACGCGGCTGTCGCCGCCCATGACGATCCACGCCAGCGATTTCCCGCGCAGCGAGACCAGCGTCTCGCCGACCGTTCCGCTGGCGTATTCCACCACCGGGTCGCGATTCGACTTCTGATTGCAGGCGTTCACCAGCGCATTCAACGACAGCGGATACGCATCCGGCGTGGTGATCGACTTCTCCACCAGCGCGCCCAGCACGCGCACCTCGACTTCATTCAATAATGGCTCAATCATATTGGATAGATTCTCCCCCCATCAGGTGTGTTCCTCGTGCGGAAGATGACCAATGTGCACGGTGTCCCACCGTCGGACGGACCATACATGTCGGACATGTTGGACATGTCCGACGGTCGGAGATCGGACGGAACGGACAAAGCGCGTGAGCCGCCGCACTGCGTGGAATACTGGTTCCGTTAACACGGCCAAGGGCGGCTACGCCGCAACCAAACAACAAGATTTGCGCGTAGTGGCGAGAAATCGCGCATTAATAATACAGCAGGGGAGACCGTCATGTCGAAGGAACGAACACCGCAGGATGAGAATAAAGGAATCGCGCCGCGAAGCGCCTTTCCCGCCCGGGTCGATTTGCCGCAACGGGAAGGGGAGATCCTCCAGCACTGGGACGCCATCGATTTGTATCGCCGCGCGCTGGAGCGTGGTGAAGGCGGGCCGTCCTTCATCCTGCACGACAGTCCGCCGTTCAGCGTGGACGGCCTCGAATTCGACCACCTGCTCAACAAGCTGCTGAAAGATTTCATCATCAAGTTCCGCACGATGCAGGGGTACCGCGCGCCGTTTGTGCCGGGGTGGGACACGCACGCGCTGGCCACCGAGATCACCGTGCAGCGCGCCTTCTCGCCCGTGCGCCGCTCGCTGTCGCCGCGCACGCTGCGCTGGTTCTGCACCCGCCTCGCGCGGGAGAGCTGCACACTGCAGCGCGGGCAGCTCCAGCGGCTGGGCATACGCGCCGACTGGCGATATCCCTACCTGACGCAGTATCCGGCATACGAGGCCGCGGTGATGCGCGCCTTCGGCGAACTGGTGGCGAACGGCCTGGTGTATCGCGCCGACAAGCCTGTTCACTGGTGCCCGGCCTGCCGGAAGACGCTGTCGGAGGCGGAGGTCGAGCCGCGGGAGCGGCCGGTGCAGATCGCCCTGATCGCCTTCCCGCTGCTGCAACTGCCGGACGCCCTGTTCGCCGGCATCGACCGCGCGCGCCTATCCGCGGTCATCTGCACGGACAAACCCTGGACACTGCCTGAGGTCGTGGCCGTCGCCGTTCATCCGGACGCAATATACGCGCTGGTGCGGGACGCAGAGGACGAGGAAGGCTTTACCTATCTGGTGGCCGAGGAAAAGGTGGGCGATTTCACCCGCATGACGGCGCTGGCGCAGCCGGAAATCATCGCCGTGGTGCGCGGGGAGGCGCTGGCGAAGGTTGTGCTGCTTCACCCGCTGGCGCGGCGGGCTATGCCGGTGGTGACGGACGGCGCGGTGAGACCTGCGATCGGCACCGGGCTGTGGATGCTGGCGCCCGATCACGATCGGGAAGAATTCGCCATCGCCGCGCGGCACGCGCTGCCGCCGCTGCACCTGGTCGATGCGAAAGGCGTCTTCAGCCGGCAGGCCGGTCAACCCGCCGCGCGGCAACCGATCGTAAAGGCGGAAGACCGCATACTGTGCGCCCTGGACCAGCAAGGCGTGTTGCTGGCGCACCGGGTGGCGGTGCAGCCGGCCCCGCATTGCTGGCGCTGCCGGCAGCCGGTCATCGAGCGCGCCATGCCGCACTGGTTCATTGCCATGGATGGGCTGTCCGCGCGGGCGGAAGCGGCGGGTGGCGCGGTACAATGGACGCCGGCGTGGGGACAGGCGCACATGGCGGAGATGCTGCACGACCGGCCCGACTGGTGCCTGTCGCGGGGACGCGCCTGGGGCATACCCATCCCGGCTTTCTTTTGCGCGAAATGCGATACCCCGCTGCTTTCCACCGAGGTTATCGCCCACGTGGCGGATATCATACAGGCAAGGGGTTCGGATGCCTGGTATGCGCAAGCATCCGACAAACTGCTGCCGGAGGGGACGACCTGCCCGGCGTGCGGCGGTACGGCATTTTATCGGAAGCTGGAGACCTTCGACGTGTGGTTCGAGGCGGCGTGCAGCCAGTTTGCGGTGTTGGAGGCACACGAGGAGTTAATGCGACCTGCCGATCTGGTGGTAGAGCGGCAGGATCAGTTTCGCGGCTGGCTGCAGGGCGCGCTGCTTGCCGGTCTGGCCACGGGCCGCGATGGCGCACCTTACCGCGCCGCGCTCACGCATGGTTTCGTGATCGACCGCCTGACGCCGGCGCCGGCGCGCGACGGCGAGATCATCCCCGAGGCCGTGGATTTAGTCGAGCGTTACGGCGCCGATATCCTGCGGCTGTGGGCCGCCTCGGTGGACCCGCGCAAAGACGTCGTCATCTCCGACGCGGCGCTGGACAACGCAGTGCACCTGTATCGGCGCCTGCGCACCACGGCGCAGTTTTTGCTGCGGCACCTGGAGGATTTCACGCCGGAGATGGTGCAACCCGTCGACGCGCTGACCGAGGTGGACCGCTGGGCGCTGGACCGGCTGGCGCGACTCATCGAGCGTGTGACATCGGCTTCAGAAACTTATGCATTCCACACCGCCTTGCGCGCGCTGCGGGAGTTTTACCTCCGCGAACTGTCCGGCGTGTATTTCGGCGCCGTCAAATCGCGACTCGGCAGGAGCCTCGCCCTCCTGGACGATCCGGCGCGGCGGGCGGCGCAAACCGTGCTCTATCATGCCGTCGATGCGCTGGCGCGACTGCTGGCGCCCACGCTGAGCTTTCTCGCGGAGGAGATTTGGGAGCACCTGCCGCCGGACGAACGCCCCCCGAGCCCGCAACTGGCGGCATGGCCGACAGCGCCGGCCGCGTGGCGCGACGATGCGCTGGCGGTGCGCTGGACGCAAGCGCTTGTTGTGCGGCGCCGCATCTATCAAGCGCTGACCGCGGCCCGCGCCGCCGGGAAAAAATTCTCACCGGCTTCCATAAAAGTCATCCTTTACTCAGCAGGAGAATACCAAAGGTTGCTCGAATCCATGCAGGATACTTTTCCCGCGATCCTCCCGGTGAACGTGATCGAGGTCGCCCACCGCACGGGAACGCCTGCCGACACGCCGTACCACGACGCGGATCTCGCCGTGCAGATTATCCGGATGCCGGGAGCCAGAGGAGGGGACATCGCCGCATAGCCGCGGGGATTGATCCCCGCGGCGGGCCGCACCGGTAACGCGATGCGGAGACGATGACGCACGATTGGTGATTAGACACAACACAATATGGAATACTAACTGATATTCTCTACAGCGTGTCGAGAATTCAGATGATCAGCTTGCCGTTAAGGGCCTGTTTTTCTGGTTCCGGCTTGATGGATCAGGGAATAATACGCGGTATAGTTTACCGACCTGGCCATACACCGGATTCCAGCCCCTCTCACCGGCAGCACTGCTCCACGGAGGGGACGCCGATCTTTTCGAAAATGACGTTTGGCCGGGGAAGAAGCACGGTACACTAAGGCGACATGATTGACGTAGCATGGAGAGCGACAGACGCGCCGGAAAGCCGCACTGCCCGCTCATGGCCATCAGGGACTGAGTCCGGATGGGGCTACGGAGCCGAAAGCGACCGGATGCATACATCAGTCAGAAAGGGGTGTGTGATGACCACCACGCAAATTACGCCAACCCGCCTTCGGGCGATCAAAAAGCGATTGCTGGTCGAAAAGGAACGGTTAGAGCAGGAGTTGCACGAGATACTCGAGCGCACCTCGATTTCATCCGACATCGAACAGGTGACCGAGTTGTCCACCTTCGACGACCATCCGGCAGACCTGGCTTCCGAGACGTTTGAGCGCGAGAAGGACCTGGCGTTGGAAGGCAACATTCTGGACCTGCTGGGAAAGGTCAATACCGCATTGGAGAAGATCGAAGACAGCACCTACGGCTTGTGCGACTCCTGCGGCGTCGAGATCAATCCCAACCGCCTCGAGGCGCTTCCGTGGGCGTCACTCTGCCTGGATTGCCAGGACCGGCTGGAGGGACGATAATCCTGAGCCAACGCGCCAAAACGGCCGGCCTTTTGGTCGCGTGGGTCGCACTGATTGCCGCGGTAGATCAGGGAGTGAAGGGACTTGTCGTGGCTGCATTGCCGGGCAAGTCCCCGATTCATCTTCCGGGGCCATTCAGCCTGGTCTACGTGCAGAACACCGGCGCCGCCTTCAGTCTGCTGAACGGGACACACACGGTCCTGCTGGTGGCGCTGAACGTGCTGGTGCTGGCGTTTTTCCTGTACCTGATCCGACCGTTTTTGTCGCTGCGCGCGGGCCGCGTTGCCGCCGTGCTGGTGCTGGGCGGCGCGCTCGGGAACCTGATCGACCGCGTGTTTCGGCATTACGTCATTGACTACGTGAATTTTTACGTGTCGCCGCGCTTGCACTGGCCGGTGTTCAACCTGGCAGACACGGTCGTAGTGATCGGCGTCGCCATCCTCGTCTGGCAGGTGCTGCGAGGGGAGCGGGCCGAACCCACCGCAGGCGAGGACGACCCAGGAGGGATATCCGCATGAGAAACGTACTCCTTACCATACACAATCCGGGATGGCCCACAGCGTTTGCCATCCTCGTCCTGGAGCTCGTCATCATCGCCCTCTGGCTGGGCTGGCTGCGGCGCCGGAATGCCTACACGCCGGACCACCTGTATACCGGCATCGCCCTGGTGGGCATGACGGCGGTGGTGCTGGCGATCCTGCTGAAGATCGGCCGCGTCGAAATCAAGTCTTATGGCGCCATGCTGATGCTCGGTTTTCTGGCCGGCACGTATGCCGCCATCCGGCTGGGCCGCCGCCGCGGCGTGCCGGCCGAACGCCTGATAGACCTCGGACTGGTCGTGCTGGTAGGCGCCATCCTCGGCGCGCGCCTTGCCTTCGTGCTCATGAATCCCGGGGTGCCCTTCCTCGATCTGCAGGAAGTGCTCCGCGCAGGCCTGGGCGGGCTGAGCTTCCACGGCGGCCTCATCGGCGGGACACTGGCGGGCAGCCTGTATATCTACGCCACCCGGCTCAATTTCTGGCGGGTCACGGATTCCACCGCGCCGGCCATCGCCATTGGCTACGCCATCACGCGCATCGGGTGTTTTTTGAATGGCTGCTGCTTCGGCAAGGAGACCATCCCGCAGTGGGGCATGAAGTTCCCCGACTCGCCGGATATCTTTGCCCGCACGCACTTCGTCTTTCCCGACCAGCTTTACGCCTCCGCCATGGGCTTTCTAATGTTCGGCATCCTGCTGCTGCTCTCACGCGGGAAAAGCCTGGGACGTGCCGGACGACTATTCATGGCGCTGCTGGTACTGGAAGGCATCGAGCGCTTCACGATGGAGATCTATCGTTATCCCGATCCTAACTTCCACGGCCTGCTCACCCCCGCCCAGTGGGTCAGCATCGTTGTTTTCATCATCGGCGTCGTCGGTTTCTTCCTGCTGCCCAAACACCCGGCAGTGGGCGAGCCGCAGCCGGCGGCGGAAGCGATGGTGAAGAACTGAATCACAGAGCCTGAAGGCTCCCGTAGCCTGAAAGGCTCTATTCGCCAGCCCAGGGCAACGCCCTGGGGGCCGGGACCATACACCATCCGAGCCCTGAAGGGGCGCCATTCCGGAACGCTGCCAGTTACAGCGCGGAATGTCGCTCCTTCAGGGCTCTGGTTTTCTTTCGGTAACATTACCCAGGGTGTTGCCCTGGGTTGGCGAATGCGAGCCTTTCAGGCTCGATCGAGCATTTTTTTCATCAGTTCCGAAGTGTTCTTCGCCTCTAGGCGCAGTAATTCTTCTAATAAAAAGGTTTTCCTCTTCCTGCCCCGAACTTCACAACAGCTTGGGATGTAACCGCCTGGCGGGTTTGCCAGGGCCCGCCCTCCCGCGGCCGGTCACCGCGGCAGCGAGGTAACAACCGGTCCTCCTCTGCCGACACACCACTGTTTTGAGGGAGTAACAGCGCCATGCCGCGTCGCGACGATATCCACAAGGTTCTCATCATCGGCTCCGGCCCTATCATCATCGGGCAGGCCTGCGAATTCGATTATTCCGGCACCCAGGCCTGCAAAGCGCTGCGCGAGGCCGGCTTCGAGATCGTGCTGGTGAACTCCAACCCCGCTACCATCATGACGGACCCGGGCATGGCCGATGTCACCTATATCGAGCCGCTGAACGTGGACTGCCTGGAGAAGATCATCGCCCAGGAACGGCCCGACGCCGTACTGCCCAACCTGGGCGGGCAGACAGGGTTGAACATGACCTCCGAGCTGCATAAGCGCGGCATCCTGGAGAAATACGGCGTGCAGGTGATCGGCGTGCAGGCCGATGCCATCGAGCGCGGCGAGGACCGCATCGCCTTCAAGGCGACAATGAACAGCCTGGATGTCGAGATGCCGTTGAGCGAGCCCACCTACAGCGTGGAGGAAGCGGAGAAGATCGCCCTGCAGCTCGGGTACCCCGTCGTGCTGCGTCCCGCCTACACCATGGGCGGCACCGGCGGCGGCATCGCCTACAACGTGGAGGAGCTGCGCACCATCGTCGCGCGCGGCATCTCCGCCAGCCTGGTGGGCCAGGTGCTGGTCGAGGAGTCCGTGCTCGGCTGGGAAGAGCTGGAGCTGGAGGTGGTCCGCGACGCCAATAACAGTAAGATTACCGTCTGCTTCATCGAGAACGTGGATGCAATGGGCGTGCATACCGGCGACAGCTACTGCGTGGCGCCGATGCTCACCGTGAAGAAGGAGCTGCAGCAGCGCCTGCAGGAGATCTCCTACCGCATCGTGGATGCCATCGGCGTCATCGGCGGCACCAACATCCA
>Ga0172368_10008436_pt1 | contig 10510 bp, 9 predicted proteins | sample Lak11m_FD_114540 | JGI IMG/M metagenome (GOLD analysis project Ga0172368, IMG submission 114540) | Freshwater microbial communities from Kabuno Bay, South-Kivu, Congo - kab_022012_11m | ecosystem: Environmental > Aquatic > Freshwater > Lake | place: Democratic Republic of the Congo: South-Kivu...
GCGATGTGCCGCTCCTACATCGCCGGCCTTATCCGCCACGGCCGCGCGCTCATGGCCATCTGCGCACCGACCACCAACAGTTACAAGCGTCTGGTGCCCGGCTACGAGGCGCCGGTGAACCTCGTCTACAGTGCCCGCAACCGCTCGGCCGCTTGCCGCATCCCGATGGTGAGCCCCGACCCGCGCCAGAAGCGCGTCGAATTCCGCCCCCCCGATCCGTCCGCGAACCCGTACCTGTGCTTTGCCGCGATCCTCATGGCCGGCCTCGACGGCATCAAGAACGGATGGGACCCGGGCCCCGCGCTCGACAAGACGAACCTCTTTGACCTCAGCCCCGAGGACCTGGCGAACATTCCCACCGTCGCCGAGTCGCTCGAGGGGTCGCTGCGCGCGCTCGAAGAGGACCACGATTTCCTCCTCCAGGGTGGCGTCTTCACGCCCGACGTGATCGAAACGTGGCTGGCCTACAAGTACGAGAACGAAGTGGACCCCGTGCGGATGCGGCCGCACCCGTACGAGTTCCACCTCTACTTCGACGCATAACCCGGTCCTCTGGAAGAGCAGGGGGCGAAGGGGCGGCCAAACTGGCCGCCCCTTCGCACGTCCCCGACGGTCTTTGCTGTGGGTGCGCTCTCGTCGTGGTGAACGAACAGGAGGGGTGGCCACATGCGGCCACCCCTCCCGGGACGTACGTGCCGGTGCGCTTAGCCGAGCTTCTTGATCTCTTCGATCAGGGCTGGCACGACCTTCTTGTAGTCCTCGACTATGGCGAACTTGGCCGCCCGCACCATGTTGCAGTCGGGGTCCTTGTTGATGGCGATGATGCTCTTTGACCCGGCCATCCCGGCCATGTGCTGGCTGGCGCCGCTGATCGCAATCGCGACGTAGAGTTCTGGCGAAACGACCTTGCCGGTGAGGCCGACCTGGGCGGCCGGGGGGTACCAGCCGAGGTCGCATGCCGCGCGGCTGGCGCCAACCGCCGCCTGCGGCAGCACGCCGGCCAGCTGCTCGAGCATGCGGAAGCCGCTCTCGTCGCCAAGACCGCGGCCACCGGACACGACAACCTGTGCGTCCTCGAGCCTGATGCCGGTGGATTCGGCCTTCTCGAGGCTCAATACCTTCACTTTCGAGCCGCCGGCGCCGCCGACTGCCGCGACCGAGCCGCTGCGGCTCGCATCGGCGGCGAGGGCATCGAAGGACTTTGGCTTCACGGTCGCAATCTGCAGCGCGGACTTCCACGTGTGCTCGGCGCGCGCGTTGCCGCCGTAGCAGCCTCGCGTGGCCCGGAGGCGGCCGCCATCAATCTTCAGGTCCGTGCAATCCATGGCGATGCCGGTTTTCCGGCTGAAGGCCAGGGCTGGGCCGAGGTCGCGGCCGAAACTCGTGGTACCAATGAGCACGACATCGGCGCCCGACTGCTGGATGGCAGCCTCGACGGCGCCGAGGCTGGCGTCGGCCGGCTGGCCGCGGAGGCCGGGATCGGCCGTGTAGACGGCGTCGGCGCCCTGGGCGATGAGTTGCTTTGCTTCGGCGTCGCCGCCGGCCACCACGGCGCTCACACTCCCCGCTCCCTGGCTCGCCAGCCCGCGGGCTGCGCCGAGCAATTCGAAGGAGATGGGCGCGATGCCCCCTTCGTTCGTTTCTGCGACTACAAGAATTCCGGGCATTTTGGGCTTCGGCTCCTTAGATCAGCTTGGCCGCGCGAAGCTTCTGCGCGAGGTTTTGGGCTTTCTCTTCCGGAGTTTCGCCCTCGATGATCTCAACGTTACTCTCGACCTTTGGCACATAAAGCGCGTTGAGGGGCAGCCAGCGGCCGCCCGCGCCAAGTTCAGCCGCGCCAAGGCCGAGGTCGGCGGCACTCCAGATCTGCACTGTCTTCTTGGCGGCAAGCATGATCTGGCGAAGCTGCGGGTAGCGCGGCTCGCCGAATTCGTTCGAAACCGAGACCACGGCCGGCAGCGGCGCCTCGACGGTCTGGAAGCCGTCGTCGAGCACCCGCTGCACTTTCACGTCGGAGCCGTTCTTGTCGATCGCCTTTGCGACGGTGACGACCGGGATGCCCAGGATCTGGCCGACGCCCGCCGGTACCACGCCCATGTCCCAGTCGGCGGCGGAGCGGCCCATCAGAATGAGATCGAACTCGCCGGCCTTCTGGATCGCTTTCGCCAGTGCGACGGCGGTCTGGAAGTTGTCGATGCCTTCGAATCCCGGGTCGTTGAGGAGCACCCCCTCGTCCGCTCCCATCGCGAGCGCATGCTTGATCGCATCGCGCGCGCTCTCAGGGCCAAGGCTGATGACGGTGATCTTGCCGCCCCCGTCGGCGTCGCGAAGGCGGAGAGCCGCTTCGGTGGCCTGGGGGTCGAACGGGTTGACGACGGGCGCGATGCCCTGGGCGGGGATGACCTTCTTGGCTGCCTCGTCAACTCGGAACGACGAGGAAGGCGTTTCGGGGTCGGGGATCTGCTTGACGCAAACGACGATGTTCACGCGGTCGCTGGGCCTCCTGCGGCGCACCGGCCCCTCCACGGGGGCCGGGGAAGTACGTGGGTACCAGATTGAATTCGGGGTAACCCGGGGAAGACTACCACAAATCGAACGTTTGTGAAGCCTTGCACAGCCGCCTGTCGCTGCCGAGCGAAAACGTCCGGCGTAACTGCCGAACGGACATGTCCGCCGAAAAATCGCGGTGCTTCAGCGCCGGCGTTCAAACCACCGCTCGCGGAGGGAACGCTATCCCCTGGCGGCTCCTCGCCGACCACCCTTGGCGCAACCCACTCGTGCGGTCAAAATCACCCGGTACAGAAGCGGACATGTTCATCCGGCAGCGACAGGAAATCGCGCGTGAACGTTCGCGAACGTTGCTTGACGCGCCTCCCGACCGGAACCACAATGCTTGCGCATCTGTCCGGGAGCGGAATCGGCGTGTGTGCGTCGATTGCCCCATCCCCATGATCCGTCATAGACAGAAGGAGGAGTCCGCTTGGCTGAGAAAGCTGCAGCCGCACCCGAAATCCGCCCACTCGTCCCCCACCTCACCCTGGGTGAGACACGCGACCAGGACTACCTCAACGGTAGTCGCTGCAAGTCCTGCAATGCCCTCTATGTCGGCCCCCGCTCCTTCTGCGGGAAATGCAGTTCGCAGGGTCCGTTCGAAAAGGTCCGCCTGAGCGACGAAGGTGAGATCCACGTCTGGTCCATCATCCACCAGGCCCCGCCGAATGTACCGGCGCCCTACATCGCCGCCATCGTCGACCTGACGGGCGGCGGATCGGTGAACACCAACATCCTTGGCATCGAACCGAAGCCGGAGAACCTGAAGTTCGGGATGAAGGTGAAGATGGCAACCGGCAAGGTGTCGGAGGACCGGGACGGTAACTCCTACATCGCCTATCACTTCAAGCCAGTCTAGGCGCACCTGCGCCCTCAAAACGGAGGAATCATGCGAGAAGTAGCAATCATCGGCGTGTCCATGACCAAGTTCGGTCGCTTTCCCGACCGCGACTTTTCCGATCTCGCGGCGCAGGCGGGGCTCGAAGCCCTCAAGGATGCCGGCGCCCAGATGAAAGACATCGAGGCGCTGTTCAGCGGCAACCTCGCCGCTACAAGCGGCTCCGGTCAGCGCATCCTCAAGCAGATGGGTCAGACCGGTATCCCCGTCGTGAACGTCGCCAACGCTTGCGCGACCGGCTCAACGGCGCTTCGGGAGGCGTTCTTCGCGATTGCCTCCGGTGCGTATGACATGGTCATGGCTGTCGGCAGCGAGCAGATGGGCAAGGCCGGACTGCTCGGCGCGGGCCGCGGCGACGCTGCGACCAGCCCCGAAGGTCGCGTCGGCTCGTTCCTCATGCCCGCGGTGTTTGGCATGGTCGGCATGGAGCACTCGCGTGCGTACGGGACGCAGCAGGAGCATTTCGCACTTGCCAGCGTGAAGAACCACTATCACGGTGTGAACAACCCACTGGCCCAGTACCAGAAGGAATCGCCGCTGGACGAAGTGATGAACAGCCGTGTGATCGCCTATCCGAACACGCTCCTGATGTGCTGCCCGACGGGCGACGGAGCCGCCGCGGCCGTCGTTTGCTCGATGGAGAAGGCACGTCAGTTCACGACCAAGCCGATCAAGATCGCGGCGAGCGTGCTCACCAGCGACCCCTGGTCGGATCGGGCCCTGACGCTGCCGGACATCAATACGTTGACCCGTAACGCGGCGAAGATCGCGTACGATCAGGCTGGCGTCGGGCCGGAAGACCTCAGTCAGGTGGAGTTGCACGACTGCTTCGCGACAGCGGAGCTGGTGCACTACGAGAACCTCGGCCTTTGCGGCGATGGAGAAGCCGGCAAGCACATCGCCAGTGGCGCGCCGTGGATCGGTAACAAGATTCCGACGAAATACGAAGAGGATGTGGCTCCCCTCGTCGACAAGACCTACAAGCCGAAGACAACTGCGGTGGTGAACGCCAGCGGCGGCCTGCTCTCAAAGGGCCACCCGATGGGCGCTACGGGCGTCGCAAACGTGGCGGAAATCGTCTGGCACCTGCGCGGTCAGGCCGGCGCTCGCCAGGTCGAGAACGCCAAGGTTGGCCTCGCCCACGTCATCGGTCTCTGTTCCGCCTGCACAATCCACATCCTGCAGAAGTAGGGACGGGAAGTCCGGACAATGCACGGGGGCGGTCCCATGGACCGCCCCCTTCTTGTGCGGCCGTTCAGATGACGAGATGGTTCGCGACGACCTTCGGCGCGCTCGGTGCCCGCAACTTTCTCATCCTCTGGCTGGGAAGCGTGCTTTCGTTCATCGCGTTCTTCATGTCGACGGTCGTGCAGAGTGTCGTCGCGTTTGACCTGACCGGGAACAACCGGTCGGTCGGGACCGTGGTGTTCGCGCAGGGGATCGCCCAGCTGGTGCTTGGGCCGCTGGGCGGTGCAATGGCGGATCGCATCTCCCGGCGTGCGATGCTCTTCGCTTGCCAGGCCGTGATCACCGTGGCGTTTGCTGCCACTGCTGTGCTCCTCGGGCTAGACCGAGTCACCATCATCCTGCTGGCACTGGGGTCGTTCGTGATCGGGTCGGCCTTCTCGTTCCTCGGGCCTTCGCGGCAAGCGTTCGCCATAGACCTGGTCGCGATGCGACAGCGCGGAAACGCGATGGCGCTCAACCAGGTCGCGCTCAACGGCTCGCGCATCCTGGGCCCGCTCGTGGGTGGCGTGTTCCTGGCCGTGACCTTCCTCGGAGCGACCGGGGCCTACGCGGGGATGGCCGTGCTCTACATCGGCGCCCTTGCCAGTACGGCCATGCTCCCCGACTCGCGCGCGTCCGCGGCTGCCGGACGAAGTGTCATCGGCGACATCGTCGTCGGTGTCCGCTATGTGGCACGCGAACCCGGCCTCGGAATCCTGGTCCTCACCTTCGTACTGGTGCTGATGGCCGGGTTCCCCTATGTCACGGTCCTGCCCGGAATGCTCGAGAACGAGCTGGGGCGAGGCACGGACAGCCTGTCGCTGCTCTACGGGGTCTCGGCTGCAGGCGGACTGCTGGCGAGTCTGCTGGTCGCTGGCATGGCGGATTCACCCCGTGCCCAACTCGTCTACCGGGTGGCCGGGATGGCGTTCGGAGTCACGCTCGTGCTCTCAGCGCTTTCACCGAACTTTCCGGCGCTGGTGGGCGCGATGCTATTGCTCGGCATCGCCACCGGCGCCTTCCAGACCCTCAACGGCGCGCTCGTCGCTCACATGGCCGAGCCTGGCTACATGGGCCGCGTCATGTCGCTCACCTTCATGGCGTTCGCCGGCTTCCAGGTCGTCGCACTTCCGGTCGGCTTCCTTGCCGATGCGGCCGGTGAGCGCGCAACCCTCGGGCTTCTCGGCGCGGTGGTCTGCGCAATCGTGATTGGCTTTGCGCTGCTGCCGAGTGGTGCTGCCAGCCAACGACGCGGACGAGGCAGCGAACCGGGCCCCGTTCGTTGAGGCGCGCAAGCGTTGCGCCTCCCAGTCAGGGCCGCAGCGCGATTTTCAGCACCCCTCCTTCGCGCTTGCGAAAGAGGTCGTAGCCCGCGGGGGTCTCGGCGATCTTCATCGAGTGGGTAAGGAGCGGCCGAAGGTCGACCTTGCCGTTCGCGATCACCTTCATCAGCCGGTTCAGCCGCTCCGTCCCCACCGGGCAGTAGCTGGTCACGATCTTGCGGTGGAGGAACGATCCGCTGGTCGCAAGCGTGAGCGTCGGGAAGGCGCCATAGACACCGACGGAACTCACGGTCCCGCCAAAACGCGTCGCAGCGCAGCAGTTCTCAAACGTCGTCTGGTGGCCGAGCGCCTCGACGGCGATGTCGGCGCCGCGGTTCGCAGTGAGCTGCATGATCCGGGCCACGGCGTCGGCGGGCTCGACAACAACATCGGCGCCCATGCGCCTCGCCATCTCCTGGCGGGCCGGGATACCTTCAACGGCGATGATCAGCCCGGCGCCGAGCAGGCGTGCACCGGCCGTGGCGCAAAGACCTACAGGGCCCTGGGCGAAGATGGCCACGGTGTCTCCCATCTTGATCTGTGCCCGCTCGATGGCAGCGAATCCGGTCGACATGATGTCCGAGGCGAACAGAACCTGTTCGTCCTCCAGGTTGTCCGGGATGTGGGCAAGCGTGGTCTGGGCGCCGTTGACGAGGAAATACTCGCCCTGGGCGCCAAACACCAGGTTCCCCGGTGCGTTGTAGGTGATGCAGGCCTGGTGCTCTCCCTCCATGCAGCGTGGGCACATGCCACAGCACTGGAGGCAACTCGCGACCACGCGGTCGCCAGCTTTGAAAGCGGTCACCCCTGCGCCCACCGTCTGCACCACGCCGGTCGCCTCATGACCCATCGGTATCCCCGGCGGGATCGGCATCTCATCCACGAGGTGGATGTCGCTGCCGCAAATCGTGCTCAACGTCGTCTTGATCAGTGCCTGGTTTGGTCCGGGTTCGTCGGGATACGGGATCTGGGTCATGGCCACCTGGTGCTGGCCGGTCTTCACGCAGGTGTTGGACGTGGGCATCGGGTTCTCCCTTTCTGGCGGCAAGGGCGGTTTGCCGCAATGGATGATCGTCGCGAACAGCATGGCCCACCGGGGCCATGATCCACGTCAGGATCCGTTGGAGCCGAGCGGCGCGAGGAATTCGTCGAGTGCTTCCTGTGCCTCTGGCTCGGTCAGGATGGGCGCGTGGCCGACGCCCGGCACCTCAACCAGCCGGCAGTTGGCGAGCGACTCGCGCATGCGGCTCGCAATCGCCGGGTTCAGGACATCGCTCCGGGCGCCTCGGATGACGAGCACGGGGCAATCGATAGCTCGGAATGTTTGCCACGGATCGGGTGCCGCCGGTGGGGTGGCGAACTTCCGAACGGCGGGGTCCATCTTCCAGATGTAGAGCCCGTTCTCGTCCTTGCGCACGTTCCAGCGAGCGAATTCGGCGACACGGTCGTCGGAAAGGCCAGCCACCATCGGCGCGTAGTTTTCCTTGTGGTACTTCACGACCGCGCGCAAGTCCTTGAAGGCTTCGGGAGCGTGACCGACATAGGCGAGGATCCGCTGTGCCCCCGCCGGGTCGATCTCCGGGCCAACGTCGTTCAGTACCGCCCGGCGCACGCGGCCGGGGTGGGCGGCGGCGTAGTTCATTGTGATGAGTCCGCCCATTGAGGTTCCCACCAGCGCAAACTTCTCGAGGCTCAGCGCCTCGCGCACAGCCTCGAGGTCGGCGAGGTAGTTCTGCATGTGGTAGCCGTCGGGCGGTCCCCATTCGCTTTCACCGCGGCCGCGGACATCGAGGCAATAGACGTGGTACTTCTGCGCGAGGTGGGTGGCAATCGCGTCGAAGGTGTGGGCCTGTCCCGCGAGTCCGTGGATCATGATCACCTGCGGCGCCGCCGGGCTTCCTTTGACGACCAGGTGATGACGGAGGCCGTTCGCCTCGACGAAGAGGTCGCGGGCAACGACTGGAGGGGCCATGGGCTTTGTCCTCTCAGGTTCGGCTGGCGGCGATTGTATTCCGTTCGCCGCCGGACTTCACGCTCGACGGCTTTGTCTGCTACAGCGGTTGGCGCCCGGCGAACCCCGCCTGTGGCGTGTGCCAGTAGCTGATGTCGGGCTCGCCGAGCATGTAGCACAGGCAAACGACTTCCCCGTGGCGCTCATGGCGGAAATCAATCAGTCCTTTTTCCGGGTCCTTGACTTCGATTCCCCAGCCATCGAGTAGCGCGGCGGCGCGCCTCAGAGACTCGTTGTGCACCTCGACCTGGTTCTCCCCGCGGTCTGCCCAGGGGTTGGCCAGGAGGTTCCCATCTCCGGTAGCGCCCCTGGCGTCGGCGCCCGCGGCTGCCTGGAAGGCGCGCAGGTGGAGGAAGGCGTCTCGAACTTGCTCCAGAACCGGGATCACCCGCGGCAGCATCGCCCTTGCTTCCTCGACGCTGTAGAGCCGCATCTGGCTACACGAACAGGTGGAGTGGCATCTGCGTCGGGTCGACAGTCGCGCCGCTCTCCAGGTGGCCGAAGCCGTCCAGCTCGGTCTCGACTCCGGGGCCGATAACGACATTTCGTCCGACGTAGAGGCCAGAGGGCATCGTGACGCGCTTTCCAACGATGGTGATTCCAGCGTGGACGATGTCTGGCCTCCTGAAGTTGGGCACATTCGCATCGCCTTCGCCAACCACGCAGTTCCGTCCGACTGTTACTTCTTTGTCGAGGATGGAGCGATCGACGACGGCGCCGGCTCGGATGAGACACCGATGTTGAATGACCGAGTCGCGCACCTCTGCGCCTTCCTCGACAATCACTCCGGGTGAAATGACCGAACGGAGCACGGTCCCTTCGATTCTGGCGGCCGGCGACACGAGCGCGTTGTGGACCGTGGCCCGCGGGCCCACGTGCGCCGGGGCAAGTGGCACGCCGGACGTTCGCATCCGCAGATTAGGGTCGTCAAGGGGAAGCGGCGAAACTGGCGCCAGGAGGTCCATGTTTGCCTCCCAGTAGGACTGGACCGTGCCGACATCGCGCCAATAGCCCTGGTACTGGTATCCGAACACGCGGCGCGTCCGGTACATACGGGGGATGATGTCGCGCCCGAAGTCATGCGAACTCTCACGGTCCATGTCTGCGTCGGCCTGGAGCTGCTCGACCAGCACGTCCTTGTTGAAGCAGTAGACGCCCATCGACACCCAGGGGGACCGCGGGATTGCTGGCTTCTCCTGGAACTCGGTGACGCGGCCGTTGTGGTCAAGGTCCAGCACGCCGTAACGGTGCGCCTGTTCGAGCGGAACCGGGTAGACACCCACAGTGACGTCGGCGTCCTGGCTACGGTGGTAGGCAAGCATGTTTCGGTACGACGTCAGGTAGATGTGGTCGCCTGCGAGGATGAGAACCTCGCGGGCCTGGGATTCCTCGATGAAGTAGAGGTTCTGATAGACGGCGTCGGCGGTGCCCTGGTACCAGTCCATGTCAGCCCGGCCCAGGTACGGCTGCAGCACCTGGATGCCGCCCTCAAGTGTGTCGAAACCCCACGCCCGGCCGGACCCGATGTGATTCACCAGGGAGCGTGGCCGGTATTGCGTGAGGACGCCGACTTTCGTGATCAGGCTGCTGGCGCAGTTGCTCAGGGCGAAGTCGATGATGCGGTACTGTCCGCCGAACACAACTGCGGGTTTCGCGCGCTGTTCGGAGAGCACCGACAAGCGGTCGCCCTGGCCGCCCGCAAGGATCAGCGCGAGGACGTCGATCATGTCCACTCCCGTTGCCGCTTTGTGGTCATTTTACGCGCGGGAGTGCTCACCGTAACGCGGGCGAATGGGGGAACCGGTTCGGGCCGGATGCCCCTGATTCCGTCGGGAACGAGGGCGTTAGGAGCGCATGGCCGCGGCCTGCGATCTGACCACCATGGCGAACGCGCAATCGCGGCAAATTACCGTGGCAAACCGGGTTGGACGTCCGCCACCGCCGCCTTCGACATCGGCGACGACAAGTTGCGAGTGGGCGCGCGTGACGCGCCCACAGAGTGGGCAGGGTGCGTGGTTCCTGTGGCTTCGAGTCATCTCCCTAACTCCAAGCCCCGCCGGTTTCCATGATGGCGGTTCTGCCCGGTCGTGAGTATCGGTGAAGCTCCCTACGGGAACGCCCGCGCCATTTACGAAGAAGCCACTGCTCTCACACGGGGCCATCTGCGAGCAGAGACAAGAGTGCTTCCCGGGACGTGCCCATCGCAGTCACGAACATGGGTGTTGCTTCCCCGGAACGCAACACCCCCGCAGCCAGGTCGCGCGCGCTGGCGCTATCGCGCCCGGCCTGGATGATGTCCAGCGCAACCCCGTCGAGGACGGTTCTGGCGCCCGGTCCGAATGACAGGTCATTGGTCGGGGACTCCTGCCCGGTTCCGTGGATCAACTCCAGGGCAGAGATGACGGCAGCGGGTTCCGGGAAACCTTCGAGATTGGATTCACGGAGAGCGAGAAGTGCGCCGGCAAGCAGGTGCTCCGGCTTGAAGATGGCCAGGTTAGCCCA
>Ga0172368_10008437_pt1 | contig 10510 bp, 12 predicted proteins | sample Lak11m_FD_114540 | JGI IMG/M metagenome (GOLD analysis project Ga0172368, IMG submission 114540) | Freshwater microbial communities from Kabuno Bay, South-Kivu, Congo - kab_022012_11m | ecosystem: Environmental > Aquatic > Freshwater > Lake | place: Democratic Republic of the Congo: South-Kivu...
CCGGCAGCGGCAAGACCACCATCGGACGATTGATCTTCAGGTTATATGATGTGAAAAATGGAAGCATCAAAATAAATAACACGGACATCCGCGAAGCAAAAGTCGAATCGATCCGTCGCAGCATCGCCATCGTCACCCAGGATGTGCAGCTTTTCCGCGCAAACGTCCGCGAAAATTTGACCTTCTTCGACCGTTCGATTTCCGATGAAAAGATCATCGCTACGCTCGAAGAACTTGAACTCGGAGATTGGTATCGCAGCCTGCCCAAAGGTTTGGACACAGAACTCGAAACAGGCTCCCGCTCACTGTCCGCGGGTGAAGCGCAGCTTCTCGCATTTACGCGGGTCTTCCTGCGCAATCCAAGTCTGGTGATATTGGATGAAGCCTCGTCACGCCTCGACCCCGCCACCGAACAGAGACTCGAACGCGCAATAGACAAACTGCTGAAAGACCGCACCGCCATCATCATCGCGCACCGTTTGGATACGGTCCATCGCGCAGATAACATCCTGATCCTGGACGGCGGCAAGACCGGCGAATATGGCAGCCGCGAGAAATTAGCGGCAGACCCGTCATCCCGTTTTTATCAATTGCTGCAAACGGGTTTGGAAGAAGTGCTTGCATAATAGTTGTAGGGGCGCAGCAATGCTGCGCCCCTACTGAAATGGAATTTATTATGGAATCAAACTTAGAACAAAAAGTGCCAGCCCTGCCTACATGGAAAGTCATCTGGAAAATGCTGCTGTTCCGCCCCTGGCTGTGGTTTATAGATTTAATATCGGTCTCGCTCATTCGCTTCTGCTGGCAGATCGCGCCCGCCCTGATCATCAAAGCCTTCTTCGACATGGTGACAGGCGATGCGCAATTGACCTTCGGCATTTGGGCAATCGTCGCATTCCTGGCCGCCACGTGGATCGGGCGCGTCGTCGCAAGTTATGGATTTTATTATGCCGACGTGCCGATCTTCGCGGATATGAATACGCTCTTACGCAAGAATTTGCTGCGTTACATTTTGAAACGTCCGGGCGCATCGCAATTACCCGACTCACCCGGAGAATCCGTCAGCCGCTTCAAGACCGATGTTCAGGAAATCCCGCTCTTCGTGATCCTCATCAACGACATCATGGTCGGGCTGGCGATCATCATATACGCAGTATTTTTGATGGCAAAGATCAGCCCGTCGGTGACGGTCATGGCGTTAATTCCCGTCGTCCTAGTCGGCATCGTCGCCAACATGGCAACCAAACGCATTGAACTGTATCGTCGCACATCGCGGCAGGCAGCGGGCAAGGTCACCGGCTTTATCGGTGAATTCTTCGGCGCTGTCCAAGCCGTAAAAATAGCGGCCGCTGAAAAAGGAGTCATTCAGTATTTTCACAAGCTGAACGATGAACGGCAGGTACTAACCGTCCGTGAAAAACTTTTCGACGAAGTGTTGAGTTCGATCTATCGCAACACGTCCACGCTCGGCACGGGAGTCATTCTCATCCTCGTGGGTCAATCCATGCGGACGGGCAATTTCACCCTCGGAGATTTTTCGCTCTTTGTGTACCTCCTGCAAAGCATGGGCGACCTGACAACCTTCGCAGGCATGCTCGCCGCGCGATACAAACAACTCGGCGTATCTGTTCAGCGCATGTATCATTTAATGGAGAACGCGCCTTTGAATGCCCTCGTCGAGCATAGCCCTATTAATTTGGATGGTGAACTTCCAGGCATTACCTACCCGACAAAAACCGCTTCGGACTCACTCCGCAGCCTGTCTGCTGACCGATTGACATTTCACTACCCGGGATCATCCAACGGCATCGAAGACATTTCCCTGCAAATTCAGCGTGGCTCGTTGACGGTGATCACTGGCCGGGTCGGCTCTGGCAAAACGACATTAATACGCGCGCTGTTGGGATTACTGCCGCTTGAATCCGGCCAGATCCGTTGGAATGAAAATATCCTCGCCGCGCCGGGAGACTATCTTGTCCCGCCGCGCTGCGCATACACCGCGCAGGTTCCACGCCTGTTTAGTAACACCTTGCGAAATAATATCTTGCTCGGCATGGATAAAAGCGACGATGAGATTTATACAGCCGCCAAACTCGCCGTGATGGATCGTGACCTGGAACAGTTGGATGATGACCTTGAAACAATGGTTGGCGCGCGCGGAGTGAAACTCTCCGGCGGACAAGTCCAGCGTACCGCCGCCGCGCGCATGTTCATCCGCGAACCGGAACTCGTCGTCTTCGACGATCTATCCAGCGCGCTGGACGTGGAAACTGAGCAGCAGCTTTGGGAGCGAATTTTCGAGAAAGAGAATGTAACCTGTCTCGTCGTCTCCCATCGCCGCCCGCTGCTTAAGCGTGCAGATCACATCCTTGTGATGAAAGACGGCAGGATCGAATCGGAAGGCACTCTTGATTCTTTGTTACAGACGAGTCAGGAGATGCGCGAGTTATGGAAGTTGGAAGAAAGCTAAAACGTAGTAGCGACTTTAATCGCGGGGATAACGACTGAAGTCGTTACTACACATGGAGAAATATCATGGACATCATTACAGGAAAAATCCTGAAATTAAATCACTGGCCCGACGGGAAGATCATCGGGATGGCAAAAAATGTCGCGGAGCAGCTATCAACCCGCGGCTTGGAAAGAGACGCGATCCTCGCCCAACTCGATTCCATTCGGCAGAATCCCGGCAGTTTTCTGGCTGATCCTCTGTTCGCAGACCTCGCCCGGGAATGCATCCGCATCAACCAACCGAAGGAAACCCCCGAAGATGATTTGCGCGATGCGCCGCTCCCCTTCCCCATTTGGGGCAGGGACAATATTGACGTGGAGGCGGTCAAGCAAATGGAAAATTCGATGCGCCTGCCCGTGACGGTGACCGGCGCGCTCATGCCGGATGCGCATGTGGGTTATGGCTTGCCCATCGGCGGCGTGCTGGCGACGGATAATGTCGTGATCCCTTACGCCGTCGGCGTGGACATCGCCTGCCGGATGCGTCTGTCATTGTATGAAGTCTCGCCGATTTTGCTCGGACAAAAGAAAGGCATGTTCGAGGATGCGCTGTGGGATGAGACTGCCTTCGGAATGGGTGCAAAATGGACAGGCAGCAAAAAAGCCCAGCATGAAGTGCTGGATGATGAGGCGTGGTACGCGACGAAGCAATTAAAAGTTTTGAAGGATACTGCGATGAACCAACTCGGCACAAGCGGGACTGGCAATCACTTTGTCGAATGGGGATCGTTCCGCCTGCATGAGCCGATGTTCGGGTTAGGGGCTGGCGAATATCTTGCGCTGCTATCGCACAGCGGCTCGCGCGGAGTCGGCGCGAAGATCGCTGACCGGTTCAGCAAACTTGCCATGGAGAAACACCCCGACCTCGACAAGAGTGCGCGGAATCTCGCGTGGCTCTCTCTCGATTCGGAAGACGGCCAGGAATACTGGCTTTCAATGGAACTCGCGGGGCGGTTTGCTTCGGCGAATCATTACATCATTCACAAGAGGGTTGCAGTAGCAGTCGGGTTGAAGGAAGTTGCGGTGGTGGAGAACCATCACAACTTTGCATGGCATGAAACCCTGCCCAATGGACGGAAAGTTGTCGTTCACCGAAAAGGCGCGACGCCCGCCGGTAAAGGCGTGCTGGGAGTCATCCCCGGCTCGATGGGCGATGCCGGATACGTTGTGCGCGGCAGGGGCGTTGACGAGTCGATTCAATCCGCTTCACACGGCGCGGGACGGTTGATGAGCCGTAAGGCGGCCCTCAACTCGATCAGCAAGTCGGCGCGGGACGAGTATCTCAAACAGCGCGGCGTGACTCTGCTCGGCGGCGGCATGGACGAATCTCCGCAGGCGTATAAACCCATTGACGAAGTCATCTCCGCGCAACATGATCTCGTGGATGTGATCGGCAAATTCTCGCCAAGGATCGTCCGCATGGCGGATGAACCGGGAGATAATTAAAAAGAAATTCCTCTGAATGTAATCAGAGGAATTTCTTTTCCTATTTCCAAAGTCAAACTTAAGCCTGGCCGCCTATCTTTTTGATCTGATCGGACAGGGCCTTCCATATTGGGCACCGGTCATAAATGGCGCTGAACATCAACACGCCGCCGAAAAAAAGAAAAAGCCAACCGGCTTGGTTTACCCAGCCAAGAGCAATTATGGATATACCTGCGCCCATACGAAGGAAACGATCCATGCCTGAAAGACCTGCCGGGGTTAGCTCGCCACCACTAGACAAATCTTCAAAAAGCTTTTGCAGGGCACTCTCAGGCTTTGCGCCCACCTGACGGAGAATTTCCTTTCCGTCGTTGTAAACAATCAGGGTTGGAATGCCATAGACTTTGAGCTCCCGCAGCAAGTTCTGATTTTCATCGACATTGATCTGCCACAAATCCACCCGCCCACTGTATTCCTGCGCGAGTTTTTCCAAAACAGGTTTGACCGTTTTGCAGGGACCGCACCAGGGTGCCCATAGATCAACCACCACCGGACGGGAGGTTTCTCTGAGTTTATCAAAATATGATTGAGAGTCCATAAGGAAAACAAGGGTATGGTTCATCGCCATACCCTTGCTCAAGTAAAAGATGATCTATTTCTTAAGCGTGCTGAGCTTTAACAAAGCGTAAAGCGGACAAAAGCCGACTGCGCCAGTCAATAAAAGGATCGCACCGACAACATAAGCGACAACAGCCGAAATGCCGCTGAGTGCGCCGCCAAATCCCAGGTAAAGCAATACAACACCGGCAACAACACGGATAATGCGGTCTACATTTGATTCATTCAATTTCATTTTAGCCTCCTTGGGGCAAGTAGGGATGGAATTACAATCATTTAGTTTGATGCGGATGTCTCAAATAAGTTACAGTTTTCAAAACCTATTAACAAAGAGAGACTCTTCGGTAATTCTCTTTATTTCAACTTGATTAGTTTTCCGTCAATAACGGTGTTACATACTTCTCCAGCATTTCCCGGCTGATCTCACCAACCCAGGATAGCCGAATGACCCCTTTACGGTCGATCACATAAGAACTTGGTAAAGATTCATTATGAAATGCATTTAGCGCAGACCCATTAAGATCAAACCAAACTGGATAGGTCATTTCATGCTCTTGAACAAAGGTGAGAACATCTTTCTGGGTCTCGCCAGCTTCAACACCAATAATCACAAAGCCGTCCGCTTTATGGGTTTTGTAATATGCCTCAAGGGTTGGAATTTCCGCTTTGCAGGGCGGGCACCATGTCGCCCAATTATTGACCAGCACAACCTGGCCTTGATAATCGGCTAGCGCTTCATTTTGTCCGCTCACATTCTGGAGGGAAAGCTCAGGGGCGGGATAATTTACCTCAACTGGAACAACCGATCTGGAGGCTGACTGCGGCGTGTTGGTATTATTTTTGCCCGGCAACATCAGGAGAGCCGCCAAACCGATAAGCACCAATCCCACGCCCATAATAATATTCATACCAGAGGATTTATTCTTTCTGCGGCGAACATTTTTCTTTGTCATGCAAATCTCCAAACCTTTGAGAAATGATCAGTTAACTGCGCGCATGATCTCTGCGAGTAGATTTTTCTCGGGCAATGCCCCAACTACCACTCCGCGCCCGGCGTTGATGACAGTCTGCGGGACTCCCCTAACGTTGAACTGGTTCGCCAACTCAGGGAATTCTGTCGCTTCGACTCCTTCTGCGCGGATCATGCTTGGGTTTTCCATGGCCATTTGGTGTGCGAGCAAAACAGCCCTCGGACAATGTGGACAGGTCGGCGTCACAAATACCTGCAAATGTAATGGCTTGTCAAGATTCTTTAGGTACGCACGCGTCTCTGCGCTTAATCCTGAGTCGCGGCTTGAGACAAGCACGATGTCATTGATCAGGGTGCTGAACTCGTGCCCGGACGGAATCCCTGAATATTGGATGCCAAAGTCTGTGACAACAGCGCCATCCTTTGCGGCGATGATAATTCCGGGGCTATTCTTAACATTGAATTGTTCAGCGACATCACGATTTTTCTGAACATCATAAACGTTCAATTCGATCTTGCTGTTCGTCGCGGTCACTTCTTCGAGGAGCTGCCGTGTTTCAGCGCAATACTCGCAGTTTTCACTGGATCCAAAGTACATGATCTGAACGGGTTCCTTCATCTGCTCGAAGACTTCTTCGATCTGTTTTATGATCTGGTCACTGAGAATTTTTTCCATGAACTACTCCTAAGCAGTCTCGACCCTGGCAGTCGTAATTTCAAATTTAGGCGGATTCTCCAAATGCTTCTTGACCGCGCACAATTCAGCAGAACGGATCAGCGAATCTCGATATTTATCGGGGAAGTTCCCGGGGACCTGGATTTCCAGGTCGATCTTATCCACCATGCCGCTCATTGGGTTGCTGTGAATGCGTTGTACGATTTGAATGCCTTCGGCTGGAATATTGCGCTGACGGCAGAACCCTAAAACATAAATGCCGGCGCAAGTCCCAATGGATGAAAGAAAGACCGCGAACGGGGTCGGCGCGCTCGCCATCGGCGGCTGGTCGGTCGGCACAGTGAAGTTTCCAAAATGAGCGTCCACGCGTGAACCGCCCGGGAAGTCAACGATTATTTCCATGATAGTTAATACTCCTTGGTTATATGGATCATCTTTACAGTCATTCGATGCGGGAGTCGGGAAAAAGTTGCAAATTGCATAAACATGGTTGTATACTTCCAGCCTGTAACTTTTTCGAGAGAAAAACATCTAATGATTAAACCAATGCCGCCTGAAATATCGTTAGAAGCGCTCGTTGCCGGAGACCGCGCCGAGTTTGCCCGTCTTGTGGATGCATATTCCGATCCGATCTATCGCCTCGGATTAAGGATGCTTGGCACCCCTCAGGATGCCGAAGATGTTCTTCAGAACACCTTCCTGAATGCAATGATCCATCTTTCCAAGTTCGAGGGACGGTCGAGCCTGTTGACGTGGTTGTACCGCATCGCATCGAATGAAGCATTGATGCTGATCAGAAAGAAAAAGCCGGAAATAAATCTGGAAGATGTAAGTTCCAGCGAATCGGATGAAGACTTAAAGCCGCTCCAATTCACAGACTGGAGCGCTCTGCCGGAAGACGAATTGCTTTCAGGAGAAGGTAAACAAACCCTTGATCGCGCCATCCATACTTTACCGGAATCTCTGCGGATCGTTTTTCTTTTACGCGATGTCGAAGGATTATCCATCAAGGAAACTGCTGAGGCATTGAATTTAACTGAAGTCAATGTAAAGACCCGGTTACTGCGCGCGCGCTTATTTTTGCGCGAACAACTCGCATCCTACTTTGGCGAGCGTCTAACCCATGAGGTGAAAAATGACTGAACATACTCACGGCAATTGTGAAAATCTACTGGGTTCATTGTCCGAATATATTGACGGCGAATTGAACCCTGAACTTTGCGCAGAAATCGAAAAGCATCTTGCAGGATGCGAGAATTGCCGCGTCGTTTTGAATACGACCAAACGCACAATCGACCTGGTTCAAGCGCCAACCGAAAACCCCGCCATGCCAAATGATGTCCGTGAGCGTCTGTTCAAACGTCTTAATCTGGATGATTATCTGAATCCAAAATAACGGGGCAATGCGACATAAATGCCGCATTACTCTCGTCTGTTTAAATCAATAAGGACTCTGCAAAAAGCAGAGTCCTTATATTTTTGCTTCATAAATATTAAGCCGCGTTTCCCTTTTTAACCGGGAGTTTTGCGCGCTGCCACATGAACATTCCGCCTTGCATGTCGAGGGCCTTGTAGCCTGCGTCAACCAGGAATTTCGTTGCGGAATGACTGCGGCTTCCCGAGGCGCACACGCAGATGATCTCCTTGTCTTTCGGCAGCTCATTTACACGCTTGTTTAACTCACCAAGCGGGATAAGCTTGGAACCAGCGATATGCCCTTCGCGGTATTCTTCCGGCTGACGCACGTCTATCACAATGGCTTGTTTGCCGGTCATTAGCTTTTCGCTCAACTCCATCGCATTCAGGGATGGCACGGGTGAACCAAATAAAGAAGACAGTAGATTCATTTCATTTTCTCCAAAATTAAATTTGTATCCCTTGTTTGATGCTCAATGACGAAAAAAGTTACAAATTTACGGGAGCGGTTTTTAGGCTGAAATGAAAAGTACTGCCTTTTCCTTCGCCCGGAGACTCAACCCAAATACGTCCGCCATGTGCTTCGACGAGGTGCTTTGCAATTGTCAGACCAATACCTGAGCCGCCGCCTGCATTTCGCGAGCGCGATTTATCCACGCGGTAGAAACGAGTAAAGAGATTTGCAAGATGTTCGGATGGAATTCCAACGCCAGTGTCTTGGACTGAAATATGGATTTCATCATCATGGCGCGCGGCGGAAATGAACACGTCACCGCCTTCAGGCGTGTATTGGATGGCGTTGGCAGCCAGGTTGACCAATACCTGTGTGATGCGGTCTTCGTCAGCCTGGACATGCGGCAGGTCAGCGGGCAGGCTTGAGCGGAGTCCGATGCGTTTTGCCGTCGCCTGGGGAGACAGTCGTTTAAGAGTAGTCTGCACCAGGCTGGTAACTTCAGCGGAGCGGAGATCCAATGAATAGGACCCCGCCTCGACGCGGCTCAATTCCTGCAAGTCGTCCACCAAACGCGAGAGACGGTCTGCTTCATGATGGATCTGATTGAAGGTTTCAGGCGTGGAAGGCAGGACGCCATCAACGAGTCCTTCCATAAAACCTTTGATGGATGTAAGCGGCGTGCGGAGTTCATGAGTCACATCGCCAATGAGTTGAAGCCGCTTGGCCTCAACCTGTTCAAGCTGTGCGGTCATTTGATTGAAGCGTTCCGCAAGCTGGGCGATCTCATCCGAACCGTCCACTTGAACGCGTTCGTCATAATGTCCTTCTGCGATGTGTTGTGATGCGTCAGTGAGTGTCTGAACCGGCGCGACAACGCGGCGGCTTAATATCAAACTGACGATCAGCGCCGCAATAACGGAGGCTGTAACTGCATAAGCAAGAGACTCAAACATGCTGGCGCGAAAATTTTCAAATAGTGTTTTACCGAACCCCTGTCCTTGTCCTTGTCCCTGCCCCATCATGCCGGTCATTGCTGATTGGTTCATCATCCCGATGTGACGGTTATACGCCGCAGGAATGGTAACTTGAATGGTGATCGCGAGAATGCCGATCCCCACTAAAATGACAACGAGATTTGCAAAGAATAATTTTGCACCGAGATGTGTACGAATATATTTCATGGTTTCTTTCTTAGACTGCCTCATCTTCGAAACGATAGCCCACGCCGCGCACAGTGGCAATGAGCGATTCGTTCCCAAGTTTCTGCCGCACGTGCCCAAGGTGAACATCCACCACGCGGATCTCACCAAAATATTCACTGCCCCAAACTTTTTCGAGAAGCTGCTCGCGTGAGAGTACCCGCCCATGATTTTCAGCCAGGGCAAGCAAAAGATCAAATTCAATGGATGTCAACTCGATCGGAGTTTCATCCACGCTGACAGTATGCGCGCCTGCATCAATATGGACATGTTTGAAGGAGAGCACGCTTCTCTCTGCGCCCGGGCCTGTTCCCGCTTTCAGACGGCGCAGCGCCGCCTTGACTCGCGCCACCAACTCGCGCGGACTGAACGGCTTGGTGACATAATCGTCGGCTCCGACAGACAAACCGATGATCTTATCTGTCTCTTCTGTGCGGGCAGTGAGCATGATGACATAGACATCCGATTCGCGCCGTAAACGCGAAAGCAGTTCAATACCGTCAATGCCGGGCAGCATGAGATCAAGGATGATCAGGTCAGGCTTGAAGGAGCGCGCGGCTTTGAGTCCGGCGTTGCCGTCCGCCGCAGTGTAGACCTCGTACCCTTCAGGCTTGAGATAAGCGCTGACTAGTTTAGTGATGGAGGGTTCATCGTCAATAACAAGAATCTTTGCCATGGGGTTATTTTACTTTGATTCCAAATTGCGTTCTTATATCGACGCCCATTAAGGTTTAACCTTATCAACTTCGGACTGCAGGGCGGGCTTGAGGGTCTCAAAGTCCAACCCGTTGGCAGAGGCAAAATCTTTGACGGACATGGCAGGATCAGGCATGGAAACGCCCATGATCGCTTCGATGACTTCCTGAGTCACACCCCACGCAAGCAAATCCCCAAATGTCGTTTTGCCTTTGACAGTATATTCCTCGCTGATTGTAGAAGACGAGACTGCTGATGCAGGAGTCGCCTCTACAACTGGTTCCCCCGCCGGAGCCGATGCATCAACTGTGGCCGTATACTTTTCGAGGTATGCGACCTGCTCAGGTAATAGATTTCCTTTTGCCAGCAGGATATTGGCTGCGGATTGAGGTAAGTAGATTTCCTGGTCAGTAGTGTCAAAGGGCAAGCCTGTGTAAAAGGCAACGAAGAGTCGCACAGAGGCGGTACCGATCTCAAACCCGCTGTCAAGATAGATCACTTCGAGTTCTTTGACGGCGAAAGCGGCCGGATCGCCTTCGGAAATA
>Ga0172368_10008441_pt1 | contig 10505 bp, 10 predicted proteins | sample Lak11m_FD_114540 | JGI IMG/M metagenome (GOLD analysis project Ga0172368, IMG submission 114540) | Freshwater microbial communities from Kabuno Bay, South-Kivu, Congo - kab_022012_11m | ecosystem: Environmental > Aquatic > Freshwater > Lake | place: Democratic Republic of the Congo: South-Kivu...
ACATTTTCATTAAGAGAGAAAATGTCTTCTGGACTTTTCTCTCTTTCTTTCATTCCGCTACGCTTCATTTCAGAAAGAGAGAAAAATTATAATTTGTTGCATTTACTAATTGAACTTAATTATTAATTAAAACATTTTTAATTCCATTTTGGTTTATTAATCAATATATTACTCTTGTTTTAGATAGATTGGATAATGTAAAACAAGTTGAAGCTGGTGGTTTTTGGGTAATTGCAAAAAAATAAAATGACCTCACTAAAATTCCAAGCAATTAAAGGTGTTAAATGGACAGCTTTATCCTCTGTTATTATCGCCTTATTAAGTGTTATTAAAATTTCAATATTAACTAGATTTATAGAGAAATCGGATTTTGGTTTATTTGCAATAGTATCATTTATTATAAGCTTTACTGGTCTATTTCTAGATCTTGGAATTAGTTCTGCTATTATACATAAACAAAACATTACCAAAAAAGAGTATTCAAGTTTATTTTGGTTAAATATAATATTAAGTATCTGTATTTATATTTTAATATTTTTTATAACTCCCCTTATTAGTTCGTTTTATGGATTAAGAGAGTTGCAATCACTTATACCAATTGTTACAATAACTTTAATTATCTCTGCAACAAGTATTCAACACCGAATTGTGATGCAAAAAAAATTAGAATTTAATAAAATTGCAATAATTGATATAAGTTCAAATATTTTAGCGTTTTGCGTTTCAATATTTTTGGCATATCATAATTATGGGGTTTATTCACTTGTATATTCTGCAATTGCAACAACTATAATAGCAAGCATACTTTTTTTCTTTTTTCAAATAAAAACAAACCGATTATCCTTTCACTTTAATATAGAAGAAACTAGACCATTTCTTAAAATTGGTATTTTCCAAACAGGAGGACAAGTTATTAATTTCTTTAATAGAGACATAGATTTACTTATTATTGGAAAATTCTATTCACCAGAAATACTTGGTTCGTATAGTTTGGCAAAACAGTTTGTTTTTAGACCATTGCAAGTATTTAACCCAATAATAAATACTGTTGTTTCGCCACTTTTGGCTAAAATACAAGAAAAACCAGAACAATTAAAAGTTACATTTATTAAAATTTTAACTTTAGTTTCAACAACTAATTTTACGGCTTATTTACTTGTAATTATTTTTGCAAAATATTTAGTTTTAGTATTATATGGTCCAAATTATTTAAATATTGTATTGTTAGTTCAACTACTTTCGGTATATCTTTTTATACGCTCAGTAGGCAACCCAATAGGAGGCTTACTTATTGCAACAGGTAAAACTCACCTCGATTTTCTATGGAATTCGTTAGTACTAATTTTAGTTCCTCTATGTGTTTATTTCGGAACATTAATAAGTATAAATTCAGTGGCAATTTCGCTTATAATCCTTTCACTTATACTTATTATACCTGCTTGGTATGTATTAATTAAAAAAATGATCGATATTAGCCTTAGCGAATATCTGATGGCAATTGTACCAAAATTTAAACAATCTTTTTTATTTATATATAAAAGAAAATAAAAAATTAACAATTGAAATAAAAAAGTTTTTAGCGAGATTAAACAAACATACGGAAGTCCTTGTTTAGCAGAGGAACTAAAAGGAAGAGGACATAAAGTTTCACTACCAAGAGTTGAAAAATTAATTCGATTATCTGACTTACTGAAAAATTGACTACTTTATTTTAGGAATTCCAGTCGGGAAATATTCCACCGTACGCTATAGTCGTTGGTTCACCCGCAAAAGTAATTAAATACAGGTTTGAAAAGAAAATTATTGAAAAATTATTGGAAATTCAATGGTGGAGTTGGGATGAGGATAAAATAAAAAGGAATAGTCGCTTATTTTCAACTCAATTATTATTGGAGTATTTAGATAATATTGTGTAATATGTTATTTTATAAAGATCTAAAATACTTGTCAAAAACGATTCGAAATGCAAAATAAAAATATACTTCACGTTGTTGCCGGAAATTTAAGTGGTGGTGCTGCACGTGGAGCTTACTGGTTGCATCTGGGATTAATTGATTTGGGTTATAATTCAAAAATTTTAATTAATTCTGTAGAATCTATACAAGATATTACCGTTACAAGCATTATAACAAATAAGAAAAATAAACTAATTAATATAAAAAGATATCAATTGGATCAGTTGCCATTAAAATTATACCGAAAACGACAGGGTTTAATTTTTAGTACTGCAACACAAGGGTTTAATATTACTAAACATCCACTATATAAGTGGGCTGATATAATTCACTTACATTGGATAAATGGTGGTTTTATAAATACAAAACATCTGGCTAAAATTCGAAAACCCATGCTATGGACCATGAGAGATATGTGGCCATTTACAGGTGGGTGCCATGTTAGCATGGGTTGCGAGAAATATAAAACAGGGTGTGGCTCATGCATTCAGTTGGGAAGCATACGGGATTGCGATTTGTCGCGTTTTATTATAAAACGCAAACAAAAATATTATCCCAAAAACATGAAAATTGTGGGAATAAGCAATTGGTTGAGTGAATGTGCCCGGGAAAGTAAAGTATTTAAGGAGTTTGATGTACGTACTATTTATAATAACATTAATTGCAACGACTTTTTTCCTGTAAATAAATCGCTATCAAGGGAAATGTTAGGAATAAAAACTAGCAAACAAATTATCCTGGCAGGTGCTCAAAACAGCAATGAAATTCATAAAGGATTCGATAACTTTAAAAATGCTTTAAGACTTTTAGATAAGGATAAGTTTTTTCTGGCGTTTTTCGGTCGGTTAAATAATGAGGCTGCAAAGGAATTAGGATTTGAATATAAAAATTTTGGCGTTTTGCACGATATTATTTCCCTTCGGCTGGTTTATTCTGCTGCTGATGTTTTCGTGGCTCCCACACAAATGGATGCTTTTGGCAAAACCTTAGCCGAGGCAATGGCATGTGGAACACCGGTTGTATGTTTTGATGCTACCGGACCAAAAGATATTGTTGATCATAAACAGAATGGCTATAAAGCAAAACCATTTGAAAGTGATGATTTAAGCCAGGGTATTATATGGGTTTTAAATAACGACAAGCCGACTAAATTATCACAAAGTGCACGATTAAAAGCAGTAACTACATTCGATAGCAAAATAATTGCAAAGCAATATATAAGTTTATATCAGGAGATAGTCTTGTAAATAAAAGACTAAAGAAATATTAATTTATGCAAACCCTTGCAGTTCTTATTACTTGTTACAACAGAGTAAATTCAACACTAAAATGTTTGGAGCATTTATTTGGTGCAATTTTATCTGAAGGTTTTGAATTGGATATTTATTTGGTAGATGATAATTCGCCCGATCAGACAGGTAACATTGTAAAAAACAAATATCCGGCAATAAATGTTATTAAGGGTTCAGGAACTCTATATTGGAATGGAGGGATGCGTCTGGCATGGTTAACTGCAGCAAAAAATAAAGACTACGATTTTTATATGTGGTTAAATGATGATACGTTTTTGGAACAAAATGCCATAACTGTTCTTGTGGATGATTATTTTAATTTGAAAGAAAAAAATATTGAATCAATTTTGGTTGGACCGCTAATCGATCCTGAAACCAAACAAAATGTATATGGAGGGTTTTATAATAATATTAGAGTAATTCCTTCTGGAAAACCTCAAAATTGCAACTCTCTGGTCGGAAACGTTGTATTGGTTTCGAAGAATATATGTAATTCCGTAGGAATTCTTAGTTCATTGTTTTCGCATGGAATTGGAGATACCGATTATGGAATACGAGTATTAAAAAAAGGTTTTAAAATTCATATTGCCAGTAATTATATAGGGACATGCAAATTAAATGATAAAATACAATGGTACGATCCGGAAATTTCTTTTAGCGAAAGAAAAAGATTATTATTCTCAAAAACCGGTGGAAATTATAAAGAATATATAAAGTTCAAAAAAATGCATTTTGGTTTATTGCAAGCAGGTTTATCAATAGCGAAAACCATTACGCGACTTTATTTTCCAAAAATATTTATAAAGTAAAGTTGGTTTGACATAAAATAAATAATTAAATGCAAGTAAGATACATCCATCCTTAATGTCATGCTGAGCGAAGTCGAAGCATCTATTTATTATTTGCATTAGATTACCTTCGGCGAGCAACGTTCTTCAATATGTTCCGAATGACAAGTTATGTCGAACTCACGTTAAAGTAATATAATTACCAAAAGAAGTAAGAACAGAATATGAATTTATTTTTAAAAATAATTTCTGTATTTATAAGTATATTAGTTATTCTAAATATATCTTCTTTTGATGTTTCATTTGGACTTGTTTATTTCTATATTATGGGAGGTGTATTTGTCCTTTTATTATCTCTGAACCCAACTTTAAAAGTAAATAATTATATTATATGGCTCGTTGTTGCAGCAATGTGCAGTATTGTATTTAACAATATACCTTCTTTTTTTAATCCGTATGAACGATTTATTGCTTTTTTATTGGTTATTAGCTTAATAAGTCCTTTATTTAGGGCTCCTTTATTAGAGTCATTCAGAAAAAAGTTATTTAATGTTCTCAATATATTAATAATTGTTTTGTCGGTTGGTTCCATTGTGGGATTATTGTCGGGTGTGTATAAAGGAAAAGAAGGCCGATTTGATTTTACAGGATTTTTTACCCATTCGATGGTTCTTGGACCCATGGCTGGTATTGCAATTATCAGTTCTATTTACTATCTATATACGACAAAACAAAAATCGTTATATTTTGTAATAGCTGCATTAAGCTTTTTGGCTTGCCTTGCTTCCGGCTCCAGAAGTGCTTTGGTTGCTGCTGCTGGTGGGGTATTGTTTTTCTTTTTTAAAATAAATCAGGGTAAATTAACCCGATTTATGCTTTCTCTGTTTGTGGTAGGTGGCATTTTAATATTGAGCTTTCCACTTTGGGAAAATCAAACAGAATCTTTAATGGTTAAAATGAATCTTGCTGAGAGCCAGGGTTCTCTTGCAGGTACTCGCGAAAATCTATGGGCTGCAAGAATTATTGAATTTAAATCGTCTCCGGTTATGGGAATTGGATTTGCTTCTGTGAATCCTGAAGAAACGTTAAGGTTCGATGAAGATAGTGGTAGAATAGAACCAGGGTCATCTTGGCTTGCGATTCTTTCAATGACAGGACTATTTGGTTTTATTCCAATAATTATTCTGATATTAAAATACTCTGTATTTATTTTCAAAGACAAAGTGGATTCTATACAAAAAGCATATTATGGTGCACTTTTAAGCTTGTTTATTTTACACATGTTTGCCGAAGGATATGTTTTCTCGGCAGGAAGTGGTATGTTCTTTTATTTTTGGCTGTTGTTAGGTATTATTGATATGCATAAAAGGAGTATAGAGAATCAATCTTTAACAATTTTCAAGAATAAGAAATTAATATAAAATGTTTTTAAAGATTATTTTATGAATATTGTGGTTTGGTGGAATATTCCATGTAAAGCAATTACTGGTGTTTTTAATGAATTGTCTAAAATAAAGGATGTAAATCTTATATTAATTACCGGACAATTAAATACCAATAGAATTGAAATGGGATGGGAAGATAACAATATAAATGCAATTAATTATATTAGTTTAAAGGATGATGAATGGGAAATAAAAGGTAAAATAATATTAGAAAAATATTCTGAATATTTACATGTTTTTAATGGATTTTATTATCCAAAAAGAATGAATAATTTAATCAGTCTTGCTATTAAGAAAAACATTCAATTTGGAATATTTACCGAGGCACCTAGTAATAACAGTAGAGGCTTTAAGCAGCTTGCGAAAAATATTTATCATAATTATATTCTTCCTATAAGAGCATACAAGATAGCAAAATCATCATGTTTTGTTTTCTGTCTCTCCGGCTCAGATTCACTCGAGCATAGAAAACTTCAGAGGTTGGGGTGGAAAAAAGAGAAGATAATTCCTTTTGGATATTTTTCTGAGGATATTTATAACATATCTCACAGAAATGCGAATTTTACTCCTGAAATATTTTGTCCGGGTAATCTAGTTCCACATAAAGCAGTTGATATTCTTATTAAAGCATTAAAAGTAGTAGAAGAGCAAAACATTGAATTTAAATGCCACATAACGGGTCAGGGTCCTGAAAAAGAAAAATTAATGCAGCTTACTAAAAAGTTAGGCCTTGATGATAAAGTAACATTTCATGGTGTTTTAAATCAGGTCGATTTTAATGATTTACAAAAAAAAATGGATATACTTGTTGCTCCGGGCATAATAGAACCATGGGGAATAAGAATAAATGAAGCCATACAATGTGGACAAGTTGTTATAGTAAGCGACAGAATTGGGGCAAAAGAACTTATAATGTCCTCTGGTGGAGGAAATGTTTTTCAATCCGGAAATTATGTGGATTTGTCAAATAAATTATTGCCTTACCTTAAGTATAATAACCAATTACAAAATGGACAAATCATGAATCTGAAATATAAAATAAAAATAGATCCTAAAAATATATGTCTTTATGTTTTTAAAATATTAAATACATTAAAAACTCAAATTAGTCGTCCTGCACAAACTTGGCTTTAAAATAATGAAACTTCTGCATACCATATCTTCAATTGATATTTCGGGTGGTGGACCCTCTAAAAGTATTTCAGATTTGTGTAGTCAGCTTGTTAAAAAAAATATAGAAGTAAATATTCTGACGAATGTTTCAGATAACCCTTATTTAATAGAAAGCCCAAATACAAATTTACAGCTGAACTTTGTTAAGAGTGAATCTTATAAATTTGCATTAAACAGGATACTCCAAAATGAAAAATTTGATTTGTTACATGGTCATGGAATATGGCAGATGCCGGTACATTACATGTCTCAAATAGCCAGAAGAAAGAATATCCCATATATTGTTTCTCCAAGAGGGATGCTTGAACCTTGGGCATTAAATGCTAATAAATGGAAAAAAAAGTTAGCTTTATGGTTATATCAGTATAAAGATTTGGAAAAAGCGAATTGTATTCATGCTACTGCACAAATGGAAGCTGACAATATTCGGAAGCTTGGATTTAGTAATCCCATAGCTATTATACCTAACGGAATAGATGTGTCTGAATTTCCTCTAATAGCTGAAAAGCAAATCAAAGAAAAATATACTTTACTTTTTCTATCTCGTATTCATATTAAGAAAGGCATTGAATTATTAGTGGAAGCTTGGTCAAAGATTGATAAGAACCTGCGACATAATTGGGAAATTATTATTGTTGGAAATGGGGAAGCAGATTATATTAAATCCTTACAAAATCTCATTAATATTAAAGAATTAGATAGTGAAATCAAAATAGTAGGCCCTCAATTTGGCTCTGAAAAGATTAAAATGTACCACGAAGCTGATTTATTTGTTTTACCAACTTATAGTGAGAACTTTGGGATCGTTGTTGCGGAGGCTTTGGCCTGTGGAGTTCCTGTAATTACAACAAAGGGTACGCCTTGGAGTGACATTAGTACAAATAAAGCAGGTTGGTGGATTGACATTGGTGTTGAACCATTAGTTTTAGCACTTCAAGAAGCTATAACGTTATGTGTAGTAGTTCGCCATCAGATGGGTATAAACGGAAGAAAACTGATTATAGAGAAATACTCCATAGAAACTGTTTCAAATAATATGGTTCAGTTATACGAGTGGGTTATAAATAATGTAAAAAGACCAGAATTTGTTTATTTATAGAAAAAATGTCTAATTACAAAGATTACGGATGGTCGAATAATGAATTAACTTGTGCTCATGGTTATTTAATAAAGCCTATTCTTACATTGCTTCCTAAGGATGGATCACCAATTCTGGATTTGGGATGCGGAAATGGTTCAATTTCTAACTTATTAATTTCAATTGGTTACAATATGTATGGAACAGACGCTTCTGTTTCGGGAATTGAAATTGCAAAACAAAAAAATCAGGAGCGTTTTTTTGTCCAGGATTTAAGCAAAGATGAATTACCAGATTTTTTGAATTCAATAAATTTTAAATCTATTATTTCTACCGAGGTAATAGAGCATTTATACGATCCAATAACATTTATTAAATTCTGTAAAACTGTTTTATTAAAAAATGGTGGAGGCAATCTTATACTTTCAACTCCATACAATGGTTATTTAAAAAATTTGGTTGTTGATTTATTGGGAGGATTCGATAAGCACCATACAGTTTTATGGGTTGGAGCCATATTAAATTCTGGTCTTATAATACTTTGAAGGCTTTACTAAATGAATTTGGTTTTGAAATAGTTAATTTTAAAGGAGCTGGAAGAATCCCTTATTTATGGAAATCGATGATTATTAATGCTAAAATTAAATGAACGAAAAAAAGATTGATTTATCGAAGTATCATAATTCCATGAGCTTAAAAAATCAATTTGCTCGATTGTTATGGAATATAGTTTGGACATTGTTTGCGAGGCCTTTTCCAAGAAGTTTAGGAAATAAATGGAAATTAATACTACTAAGATTATTTGGTGCAAAAGTTCAAAACTCATCCATGGTTTATTCTTCTGTTCGTATTTATATGCCGTGGAAATTGCAAATGGCAGAGTATGCCTGCTTGGCACCCGAGGTTGATTGTTATAATGTCGACTGGATTATTCTCGGAGCCAATAGTACTGTGTCTCAAAAATCATATTTATGTACAGCATCGCATGATATCTATAAAACAAATTTGCCATTGATTACAGCACCAATTATAATTGAAGATCAGGCATGGGTAGCTGCCGATGTTTTTGTTGGTCCTGGTGTAACTGTTGGTCAAGGCGCGGTAGTAGCTGCACGTTCTGTTGTTGTTAAAGACGTTGAGCCATGGACTATTGTTGGGGGAAATCCTTCCAAATTTATTAAAAAAAGAGTTATTCTTTAATTATGGATAAAATTCCGGTAACAGTAATTATTCCAGTTAAAAACGAAGAAATCAATTTGCGAAATTGCTTAAGTCGCTTAAACGAATTTGATCAGATTATTGTTGTTGATTCATTTAGTATAGATAAAACCCCTGAAATTGCATTATCATTAAAAGCAGAATATATTCAATTTAATTGGAATGGAAAATTTCCCAAAAAAAGGAATTGGACATTGCAAAATATCGAAATTAAAAACGATTGGGTTCTATTTCTTGATGCAGACGAATATCTTACAAATGAATTCATTAATGAATTACGTCAAAGAATATTAGAGGATAGTATAAATGGTTTTTGGGTTTATTACCATAATTATTTTTTGGGAAAAGAACTCAAATTTGGCGATAAAATGAGGAAACTTCCTTTGTTTAGAAAAGGAATAGGGGAGTATGAAAAAATTGAAGAAGATTTTTGGTCACATTTGGACATGGAAGTACACGAACACCCTATTGTACAAGGGAAAATAGGAAAATTCAAAAACCATATTGTTCATAATGATTACAGGGGATTAGAACATTATATTTCAAAGCATAATGCTTATTCTACATGGGAAGCAAGAAGATATTTAGAACTAAAACGATTGGGGTTTAATAGTCTGAATAAAAGGCAAAAATTAAAATATAGTTTAATAAACAGTGGGTTTTTGCCAACATTATATTTTGTTGGGGCATATATTCTAAAATTAGGATTTTTGGACGGACAAAGTGGATATTATCTGGCAAAATATAAATCACAATACTTCTTTCAGATTCAAACCAAGATAACGGAAATAAAAAGAAATAACTGTTAATGTTTTCTGTTCATCTATGTTGAAATTGTAAAAAAAAGAACCAAACTGAAGAATTGTTAGGCTATTTAATTCTCAGTTTCTAGTTTTAACAGTTTATCATTTTTACCTTCATGAAGTTTTCAATAATCACAGCAACATTTAATAGTTCAAAAACTCTTCAATTTGCTATTGATTCATTACGAAGTCAAAGTTGTATTAACTTTGAATACCTTGTTATTGATGGTGGTTCAACCGATGGAACTATTGAAATAATAAAACAAAATCAAGATATTATTGCAAAATGGATTAGCGAACCTGATAAAGGATTATATGATGCAATAAACAAAGGTATATCATTAGCAAAAGGAGAAATAATAGGTGTTTTACATTCAGATGATTTTTATGCATATGATAAAGTTTTAGAGGATATAGGGAAGATATTTTTTGATGAAAAAATTGATGCAGTATATGCAGATTTAGATTATGTTAGTTTTGAAAATCCAGATAAAGTAAGAAGAAAATGGAGATCCGGAATATATAAAAAGAATTCTTTTCTGTATGGCTGGATGCCCCCTCACCCAACGCTTTTTATTAAAAAGGAAATATACGAGAAATACGGAATGTTTAATTTAGATTTTAAAACATCTGCCGATTACGAACTAATGCTTAGGTTTATATATAAACATAAAATTAAAATCGAATATTTGCCAAAAGTAACTGTAAAAATGCGTATTGGAGGACTAAGCAATTCCTCTTTAAAACATAGAA
>Ga0172368_10008444_pt1 | contig 10504 bp, 10 predicted proteins | sample Lak11m_FD_114540 | JGI IMG/M metagenome (GOLD analysis project Ga0172368, IMG submission 114540) | Freshwater microbial communities from Kabuno Bay, South-Kivu, Congo - kab_022012_11m | ecosystem: Environmental > Aquatic > Freshwater > Lake | place: Democratic Republic of the Congo: South-Kivu...
GGGGATCGGGCTGGCGATCTGCAAGAAGATCGTGGAGCGGCACGGCGGCCGGATTTGGGTCGAATCGGCGCTGGGGCAAGGCAGCACGTTCTATTTCACCCTGCCGGCCGCGTAAACCTTTAGGGTCTGCGAGACCCTAAAGGTTTGTCACCGACGCACCTCGACGATCACCCCATCCTCGGCCCAATCGTACAACAATTTGGCGTTTTCCATGTTCGTGAGGACGCAGCCGTAGGTCGCGGGTTTGCCCAGGCTGTTCGTCCAGAGGAGCTGCGTGCCCCCGCGCTTGGGGAAGCCGTGGAAGCCGTTCATGAAGTCGGAGGTCGGCACAGGCCGGTAGAACCCGACGAACCAGGGCATCCAGAGATCCCAGTTGTTGGCGTAGGCGTTCGGATCGCGCGATTGCACCTGGAAGATGCCGGGCGAGGTGGGGCTGGACGCGATGCCGGTGCTGATGACCCAGTCCCACTTCACTTTCCCGTTCTCGAACGCCTGGAGCTTCTGGTCTTTGATGCTGACGATGATCCGCTTATGCCCTACCGGCGGCAAAGGGATCATCTCGTCTTGCGAGGGGATCGTGATCTTCTGGCCTGAACGCACGAATTCGCCCAGGCCGGGGTTGGCCTGCTGGATCCACGGGTAGGGGATGCCGTAGGCGTCGGCGATGCTGGAGAGGGTCTCGCCGGCCTTGACCACGTGCTCTTTGGCGTTCTGGTACACGCGCAGCTTGATGTCGCCCCGCGGCCCCAGGATAGATTTCGCCAGCAGCGGCAGCGCCTCCGGCGGGTTGACGTAACGCCCCGGCCCCAACGTTTCAGATTTCTGGCGCAGGAGCTCCTTGAGCTTGTCCTCATCCACCGCCCAGGGCGCGCTGGCGGTTTGCGGCGCGGCCTGCAGCGCCAGCACCCCGCCGATTTCCGCCGGCGTCACTTGCCAGGTCAGCTTTTGGTCGGCCACCGGGTCGTACAGGTGAACATTGATCGCGCCGGCCAGGAGCTGGCGCGCCGCTTCGGCCGCGGCGTTCAGCTCGACGACCTGCGGTTGGAGCGGCACGACCGTCAGTACCAGCCGGCCGTCGGCCAGGATTTGCGCCGCGTGTTGGGTCAGATCGGTCATGCCGCCGGCCAGGTCAATCGCCTGTCCCAGCGCAGAAGGCGTCACCTGAACCTGCGCGCCTGCGATCCGCACGGTCGCATCTTGCGCCGGCTTTTCGAGCGGCGCGATCCGCGGCCGCAGCGTCGCCACCGCCAGGTTGGCGTCGAGCGTCCAGATCGGTGCGATGGCGGCCGGCGTCTGGCGGCGCAGCAGGGCCAGCAAGCTGGCTGGGGCGCGGCCCTGCTCATAGGCAAGCTGCGCCATCCGGCCCGCGTCGAGCTGATAGCCCAACTGCGTCACGGGCAGCGTCCAACGCTGCGCGCCCGCCTCCACGGTGATCGCCCGCGCTTGCCAGTCTTTAGCCAGCGCCAACGCCGCCTCGCCCCTGGACATGCCGCCCAGGTCGCGGCCCATGGCCTGCACGCCTGGCAAGATCGTGTCCCCGGTATACCAGAGCGCCGCGGCCGCGGCTGCCACCAGTTCGCCCAGGAAGATCAACAGGATCAGCCCCCAGAGCAGCGCGTGGCCGCGCTTGCGGGGACGGTTTGCCTTTCGTGTCATAGACTCCGCCCATCCCATCGGTACGATTGTGAGCCGCATTATACCATACTTCCAGGCAAGCCATCCCACCCACAAGCCGAGGGCGCGGTTGTTGAAGGTAAGCGCCTATGGTACAATCGTTTCAGAATCGGTTTGTTATTTATCTATCGGTGAGGAGTGGTAATCATGACCACAACGATGATCGAGTTGCCTGCGAGGTTGGTCAGCCCCTTGCAGGCCCTGGCCGATCAGCAGCAGTCCTCGATTGAGACGATCGTAGAGGATCTTGTGACCGAGTACCTGCGTAAGCAGCGCCACCAAAGATTATTGGACGAGATAGCTCGCTATCAGGCCCGGCATGCGCAGCTAGTTGCTAAATATCGGGGCCAGTTCGTGGGGCTACAGGAAGGTCGGGTCCTGGATAGCGATCTGGATGGCGGAAAGCTGTATGCGCGGCTGTGCCAGCAGTACGGTGATACTCCGATCTTGATTGTGGAGGTCAACGATCGGCCCGAACAAGAATTCAGACGATTGAGCAGGCAAGTGGTCCCATGCTTAGCGTTATCCTAAACGAAGCGAGCTAACCTCATGCACGACGGCGGTTGGTGGTCCTACATCCGATACGACGAAAAACAAGATCGCCCCGAAGTCAGTTGGGCGTTGATCCGCCGCGCGGCGGCTTACGGCCGGCCCTACGCAGGGGGCATCCTGGTGATGCTCGGCGCCATCCTGCTCACCAGCGCGTTGAACCTGGTCCCGCCGCTCCTGACCCGTTCGCTGATTGATACCGCGATCCCGCAAGGCAACTATCGGCTGCTGGCGCTCCTTGCAACGGGCATCGTCGCCATCCCCCTCACGACCGGCCTGCTCGGCGTGCTCCAACGCTATTTCAGCGCGAACATCGGCGAGGGGGTGATCTTCGATCTGCGGGTGGCGCTCTTTGCGCACCTCCAGCGGATGTCGCTCCGCTTCTTCACCAACACCAAGACCGGCGAACTGATGTCGCGGCTCAACAACGATGTGGGCGGCGCGCAGCGGGCCGTCACCGGCACCATCGTGGATCTCATCACCAACCTCGTCACCCTGACGATGACGCTGGCGGTCATGCTCCGGCTGGAGTGGCGGCTGACCTTCCTGGCGGTCGCGGTGCTGCCGTTCTTCCTGATCCCGGCGCGGCTGTTGGGCCGCCGCGTGCGCGCGGTCGTGCGCGAACAGATGACGCTCAACAGCGAGATGAACGCGATGATGAACGAGACGCTGAACGTCAGCGGCGCGCTGCTGGTGAAACTGTTTGGCCGCGGCCGCGACGAGGTTGGCCGCTTCAGCCAGCGGGCGTGGCGGGTGCGCCGGGCCGGCGTCAAACAGGCGTTCCTCATGCGCTGGTTCTTCCTGTTGGTCAGCATGGTCAGCGCGGTGGGCGCGGCGCTGGTCTTCTTCGTCGGCGGCCTGCTGGTGATGAATGAGGCCGGCTTCACGGTCGGCACGATCGTTGCGTTCACCGCCTATTTGGGGATGCTCTATGGCCCGCTCTCAGCCCTCAGCAACGCTCGCATGGACTTCGCCACCTCGATGGTCAGCTTCGAGCGGGTGTTCGAGGTGCTCGACCTGCCGGTCGAGATCGCGGAGCGGCCGGAGGCGACGCGCCTGGATGGCGCCTGGGGCCACGTGCGCTTCGCGGGGGTCTCGTTCAGCTATCAGCCCGGCGAAGACGCGCCCGGCGCCGTGGCGGTCGGCCTGGCCGAGGTGGCGCGCTTCGGATGGCGCGGGGGCAGCAACCCGCCGCCGCTGTCGCAGGAGGAGGGCAAGCTCAGCGTCTCGTCGGCGCGAGGCGGCGCACGCCCACTGGCCGACGAGCGTGCGTCTGCGGAACGCGGAGAGGTGCGTTGGGCGCTGCGCGATGTGTCGTTCGATGTGCAACCGGGCCAACTGGCCGCGCTCGTCGGGCCGAGCGGCGCGGGCAAGACCACCATCACCTATCTGCTGCCGCGGCTCTACGATCCGACCAGCGGCCGCATCACCCTGGACGGCCACGATCTGCGCGACCTGACCCTGGACACCCTCGCGCAACAGATCGGCATGGTGACGCAGGAGACCTACCTGTTCAACGACACGATCCGCGCCAACCTGCTCTACGCCAAAACGGATGCGACCGACGCCGAGATCGAAGCGGCCTGTCGGGCGGCCAACATCCACGACTTCATCGCCGATCTGCCGGACGGCTACGACACGATCGTCGGCAACCGCGGCTACCGCCTGTCGGGCGGCGAGAAGCAGCGCATCGCCATCGCCCGTGTGATCCTGAAAGACCCGCGCATCCTTGTCCTGGACGAGGCCACCTCGTCGCTCGACAGCCGCTCTGAGGCCTTGATCCAGGAGGCGTTGCAACGCATCATGCGGGGCCGGACGAGCATCGTCATCGCCCACCGGCTCAGCACGATCCTCGCGGCCGATGTGATCCTGGTGATGGATGGCGGCCGGGTGGTCGAGCAGGGGACCCATGCCGAATTGCTGGCCCAAGGCGGCCTGTACGCGACCCTCTACGAAACCCAGTTCCGGCAGCGGAACAACAATGAAGCTGGCTGATAATCTCTGCCACGAATTTCACGAATTATACGAATTTCTCTTCGCTTTTCGTGAAATTCGTGTAATTCATGGCAAAAATCCTTACGGAGACCCCCATGCAACCGAGAGAACGATTCATCCATGCCCTGGAGCGCCGGCCGCCGATCCCCGGCCAGCGCGTGCCGCACTTCGAGCTGGTCTTCTACCTGACGATGGAAGCCTTCGGCCGGGTGCACCCGTCGCACCGCAGCTACCGGCAGTGGGATCAGATGGAGGAGAAGGAGCGCGAGCTGCACCGCCGCGACATGGCGGAGATCTTCGTCGCGACCGCCGAACGCTACGAGCACGACGCGATCTTCATCCACCCCAACCCCGGCAGCGTCGAGGAGACGATGCTCCTGATCGAGAAGATCCGGGAACAGAGCGGCGACCGCTATTTCATCATGCGCCACGGCGACGCCACCTTCAGCATCCCGGACGGCGACCGGATGGCCGGCTTCTCCTATCGCCTGGTGGACGAGCCGGAGAAGGTCAAGGCTGAGGCGCAGCAGATGGTGGATCGGGCGCTGGAGAACGCCGAACGTTATCGCAAGCACGCCGACCGGCACGGCCTGGGGCTGGACGGCTTCGCCCTGTGCGCGGATTACTGCCTCAACACCGGCCCCTTCCTCAGCCCGCGGCGCTTCGCCGAATTCATCACCCCCTACCTGGCGAAGTTGACCCAGGGCTACCGTGACCTGGGCTTCTATGTCATCAAGCACACCGACGGCAACATCATGCCGATCGTGGATCAGCTTGTCCAGACCCACCCGCATGCGCTCCACTCGATTGACCCGCAGGCCGGCGTGGATATTGCGGAGATCAAGCGACGCTACGGCGACCAGCTTTGCATCATCGGCAACGTCAACTGCGGCAAGCTGGACACCGGGACTGACGCCGAGGTGGTCGAGTCGGCGCGTTATGCGCTGTCCCATGCCATGCCCGGCGGCGGCTACGTCTTCTCCACGAGCAACTGCATCTACACCGGGATGCGGCTGGCGCGCTACGAGCTGATGCTCGATGTGTGGCGCCGCGAGGGAGTGTACGCATGACCGAGGCTGAGCTGGCGCGTGCCCTGGCGCCGGTCTACGGCGAGGCGAGCGTGGCCGCCGGGCAGTTAGCGCGTTACACCGACGCGTTGGCCGCGCTTATCGCGCAGGCTGGCCCCGGCCCAGCGCGCTTCTTCCGTGCGCCGGGCCGCGTCAACCTGATCGGCGAGCACACCGACTACAACCACGGCTTCGTGATGCCGATGGCGCTCGATAAGGATATCCTCTTCGTGGCACGGCCGCGGGGAGACGCCATCGTCAACCTGTGGAACGTCGAGCCGGCGCGCTTCCCCCCGCGCACGTTCACCATCAGCGCCGACATCCCGCGCAGCCCGCTCGGCGACTGGGCGAACTACATCAAAGGCGCGGCCCAGGCGCTCTGCCAGGCGGCCGGCCGGGAACTGCGCGGCGCGGACATCCTGGCGTCAGGCCCCGCGCCGTGGGGCGTGCCGCCGGCCGCCGGCCTCAGCTCCTCCTCCGCGCTGACGGTCGTCGCTGCGCTCACCATCGCCACGCTGAACGGTCTCGATCTGCCGAAGCTGGCGCTGGCCCCCCTGTGCAGCGAGGCCGAGTGGTACGTCGGCACGCGCGGGGGCATCATGGATCAGTTCATCTCGGTCCTGGCCGAACGCGACCGGGCGCTGCTGCTCGACTGCCGGCCGCAGGGGGGCGGCGTCGGCGAGCCGGTCTATGTCATGCGCCAGGTCCCGATCCCGACTGGACATAAGGTGTTGATTTTCAACAGCGCGGTGCCGCGAGAGAAGACGAAATCGCTCTTCAACGTCCGCGTGGCCGAGGGACGGATCGGGGTGGCCTTGCTGCGGCGGCGCTATCCCGGCATCACCCATCTGCGCGATATCTCGACCGAAACGCTCGGTCTTTCGCAGGCGGAAATCCTGGCGCTGCTCGATGCGCTGCTCCCGGACGAGACGACCCAGGACGCCTTGCGCCAGGCTGGCTTCCTGGATGAACCGCTGGCCGCGATGTTCGCCGACTATCGGCTGGCCGATGATCAGGTTTATCGGGTGCAGCCGCGCTGCCGGCACGTCATCACCGAGAACGCGCGCGTGTTGGCGAGCGAGGCTGCGCTGGCTACGGGCGATGTGCGCCGCTTCGGCGGCCTGATGAACGTCGCGCACGAGAGTATGAGCCGCGACTACGCGGCCAGTTGCCCCGAAGTAGACGCCCTGGCCGGCTTGTGCCGGGCGTGCGAGGGCGTGCTCGGTGCGCGCGTCACTGGCGCGGGGTGGGGCGGCTGCGTCGTCGCGCTTGTGGCCGATGGCTACGAAGCGGATGTGCTGGCGCAGGTCACGGAACGCTATCGCGCCGCGACCGGGCTGCCGGGGGAAGGCTTCGTCTGCGCCTCCGCGCCCGGCGCGGGGGAAGTGGGTTAGGTTGCGCACCCTGAGCGGAGCAGCGTCGTTTGCTGCGCAGTCGAAGGGCCGCCTTGTTCGAGCGTGCCCCCCATCCAAAAAGCCCAAAAGCCAGAAAACAATCGTGTTGACTTTCAAGGGTCTTGCAGGTAGAATGAACACAGTGACAGGGGGGAACTATGGCCGATACAGTGACCTTGGTGCTCGATATCCCAAAGGAAGTTGTGCCGCTCACCGGCGGCCGCGAACGAGACTTGCCGCAAACGCTCAAGAAGCTACTTGCAGTAGAACTTGTGCGCCAGGGCGCAGTTAGCTACGGCAAAGCAGCCGAGATGCTGGGCATTGGGCAGGCGGAGTTCATCACATATCTGGCCGAGCGCCAGGTCTCGATCTTTCAGTTCTCCCCCGACGAGTTGCGACAAGAGGTGCTTGGGTGAACCCGGTTGTCTCCAACGCAACGCCGCTGATCAACCTGGCGCGCATTCAGCGCTTTGAGCTGCTCAGACACCTGTATGAGCACGTCATCATTCCCCCAGCTGTCTATGATGAAGTTGTCATCAGTGGTCAGGATCGTGATGGCAGCCGTGATGTGCGAACGGCTGCCTGGATTTCGCGGATGCCTCCCAAAGATCAGCTTGCGGTTACGGCCTTGACATCCCAACTTGACCGAGGCGAAGCATCCGCAATCATCTTGGCGCGCGAGGTGGATGCCGATCTCTTGCTGATTGATGAGATTCGCGGTCGCCGGGTCGCTGAAAAACTCGGCCTCAAGATTAAGGGTACATTGGGGATTCTGGTGTATGCCAGGCGTGAAGGTTTGATCTCGAATCTCCGTGAAGACCTTATTCAACTCCAGCGACAAGGGACATGGTTGCATCCCAAACTCATCCGAGACATCTTGGAGATGGTCGGCGAAACGCCTTGAAGTACGTTTGTAAGCGCTGAATGGATATTGAAATCCCTGACCTCGGCGTCTTCGGCTCCCAGAGCGGGCTGCGGCCGCTGGTCGCGTGCAGCGATGGCCGCTTCCGCCCCGGCCGTGACGGGGTGGAAGCGGTCACGGCTACCGGCGACGGGAAGGTCGAGTTCATCGCGTTCCGCGACCACACGGTGGCCTATGTCCATTCCGCGCTCGGCTATGGGGCGTACTACCCCGTGCATCCCGTCGCGCTGGAGCGGCCGGTGCAGGCCGTGCTCATGGATCTCGACGGCACGAGCGTCCGCAGCGAGCACTTTTGGATCTGGGTCATCGAGCAGACCACCGCCAGCCTGCTGGGAAATCCCCACTTCACCCTGGAAGAAGCCGACCTCCCCTTCGTCTCCGGCCACAGCGTCTCCGAGCACCTGGCGTACTGCATCCGCAAATACTGCCCCGGCCAGACGGTCGAGGCGGCGCGGGCCTTCTACTTCGCGCACACGCGGCGCGAGATGCGGGCGATCCTGGAGGGCCGCGGCCGGGCCGACGCGTTCACGCCCGCGCCGGGGTTGAAGGCGTTCCTGCTGGCGCTCAAAACGCGGGGGATCAAGATCGGGCTGGTGACATCCGGCTTGTACGAGAAGGCGTATCCGGAGATCGTCGCGGCGTTCCGCGCGCTGAACCTGGGCGAGCCGACCGCGTTCTACGATGCGATTATCACCGCGGGCTTCCCGCTGCGCCCCGGCGAGGTGGGCACGCTCGGTGAGCTGTCGCCCAAGCCGCACCCGTGGCTCTACGCCGAGACCGCCCGCGTGGGTCTCGGCCTCCCGTTCGCGGCGCGCAACGCGGTGCTCGGCATCGAGGACAGCGGCGCGGGGGTCTGCGCCATCCGCCTGGCCGGCTTCCCGACGGTTGGCATAGCCGGCGGGAATATCATCGCCAGCGGGACGCGGGGGGTGTGCGATTTTTACGTCGAGACGTTCGATGAGGTGTTGCGGATCATCGGGTGATGGCTACTACGGGATCGCTGCTGCCAGGACTCACAGCCAAGCCTGGGCCGAAGGGGACCAGACCCCGCGCGTCTGCCCACTCAAGGCGGGATCCAGGAACCGGCGTGCTTGCTCGAAGGCGGCCGGCAAGGTGACGTCACCCAGCCCGACCTCTTGGGCCAGGCGATGATACTTTGGCGCCCAGGCTGCCGGCGGCGCGGGTAGACTGAGCGGCGACGCGCCGGCGCTTTGCGCCGCGAACGTCGCCTGGATGGCCGCGGAAAGCGCCACGGCGTTGACCGGCACGTGCATGGCGATCAATACCATATCCACCAGATCCTTGACGCGTGTACTCTCGCCGCTGGCGCGCGGCCTGGCGTAGGCGTGAATTTTCTCAGCCAGGTGTTGGCTGATCGGGTAGCAGGGGATCGTGACCGGTGGGATGTCGGCGAAAGCCAGCAAGGGCGGCGTGGTCAGGCTCTCGGCCGGCTCGATGACCGGGTCGCCGAGGCCGACATCGACGTGAAAGCTCTCGAATACCCGACTGTCTACTCGCGCAGTCACGTAAAAGCGCAGCCCGCCTCCGTCTGGGCCGGGGAGCGCGCCCGTATCCGATCGCACCGCAAAGGTGAACCAGTCGCCCAAATCGTGTAAGGCAGCTTGCTCCAGAGCTTTGTGAACCTCCATGCGCGAGATGGCGAGCAAGACATCCATATCTTGCGTTGTACGGGCGCTATCACCCAGCCGCAGTTGCAGGGCCAGGCCGCCTTTCAGCATCCAGATGCTCGGTTGCGCAGCCAACAGACGCGCCAGGAAACGATCAAAGGCAACCATCTTGCGCAACCGATTCAGCGCCACAGAGCCACGGGTGCTCTGGGTCAGCAGGCGATCTTCCAATGCGCGCCGAAATGCGTTGCTGCTCTGGTAGGTCATAGCAGGCCCTCCCTGGCCAGCGCCCGCCGAAGCACCTGTCCCAGGCGTTGGCTCCGCCGATCAGCTTCCGTCAGCAGTCGTTCGGTCGCAGTCAAACCTTTTCGAACCGCTTCGCATGCGGCCTGTTCCACGAACTCATCGGACAGCCCGTCGAGGGCGACATCGGCGATGGTGCGCGGCACAGTCGTGATGTGTATGCCCTCGTAATTGGTGATGTCGGCCGGCCCGATTTGATTGGTATGTAGGCAGAGGCCATGCCGACGCCGCGAAGCCGTGCGCGGCACGGTGACATGAATGCGGGCCGGCAGGTTATCAGAGAGATCATATAGCGCCAGCGCGCTGTCGTGTGAGATCACCGAATGTGGGCCGGTCTCCAGCCATGCGATCACCAGATCCTCATAACGGGAGCGCGGGAAATGGGTCAGCCGATAGACGCCGCGGCGAATCCGCTGCAGCCGGCCCGTGGCGGCGGCGTACGCCAGCCGTCGGCGATCCACACCCACGGCGGCGGTCTGCGCCGTGGTGAAGTAGCCGGCCTGAGCCTCAGCGATTTCGTAGAGTGTGTCGAGTGTTTCGAGTGATAGCATGATAGATCGTATGTGCGTGAAGTCCTGATCATAAGGACATTATGCACACATTATAACCGAGTCTTCAAACCTGGCAAATCGGCGCCCGTGGCTTCCATGCTTCGACCTTCCATGTGTGACTTGACCTGATCTGTCTTCGATGCTAAACTGCGCCCAATAATTCACCAGCCGTCGTCATAATATGCTTCCCGCCCGCCGGAGCTTCATTCCCGGCCATTCGCAAATCGCTAACCGTCACCGAAACATGCTTGCCGGTCAGCGAGATTGCATCACCGGTCAGCAAGAAATCACCGACCGTCGCCCGAACAAGCTAACCGGTCGCTGGAATTGCATCGCCGGCCATTCGCAAATCGCTAACCGTCACCGAAACATGCTTGCCGGTCAGCGAGATTGCATCACCGGTCAGCAAGAAATCGCCGAC
>Ga0172368_10008446_pt1 | contig 10498 bp, 12 predicted proteins | sample Lak11m_FD_114540 | JGI IMG/M metagenome (GOLD analysis project Ga0172368, IMG submission 114540) | Freshwater microbial communities from Kabuno Bay, South-Kivu, Congo - kab_022012_11m | ecosystem: Environmental > Aquatic > Freshwater > Lake | place: Democratic Republic of the Congo: South-Kivu...
CGTTGGTTTGGTTGGGGTGTCGCGCAACGGCGCGACGACCGGATTGAAACCGCAGTAAATTGTGCAAATGTATTGCACAACTTGTTCAATCTGAGTTTACCCTAATTCTGTCCCACAGCCCTTCGGCAGGAAAAGCGGGGCGGCGTGTTCGAGCTTTCCGACGGGTTTTTCGGCAGCCTGATGGCATACGCGGTTTTTTGGCGGGCGTGGAAGCGTCGGGAAGTAAAAGAAGAGGTCGAGTTCGGGGGGCCGTGCGATATCGACGCATCTGCCGACGTGAAACCTTAATACCCCCCACCCCCCTTACTTCCACTAATCGATCGACGGGTGAAGTTGGGCGGCCGCGAAAAAACAAAAGACAGCAAAGGCGTGAAATACGATGGTTTGGGCCAAGCCGGAAATCCTCAAAGCAGTACAGATTAAAAAAATCCGAATCGAGCCGTATGAATCGGAATTGGTAGGATCGTGTTCGGTTGACTTCAGGTTAGGAAACCATTTCAAACGGATTAAAAAATCAAAAAAACCGGTTTTGGTGAAAGGGAATCCGGATTACGACCATGACTTGCATGAAGAAGTTTGGGTTCCAGATGGTAAGTTCATCCAACTTAAACCCGGAGAATTGGTTTTGGGAGTCACGCATGAAAAATTGACGTTGGATGACAAGACGTGTGGATCCATTGAAGGAAGAAGTAGGCTTGCAAGGTTGGGTTTGTTAGTCCATGTCTCTTCGGGTTTGATTCAACCCGGCGTCTCAAATCATCAAGTATTGGAAATCGTCAATCTCTCTCCTCACGTTATTCACTTACAACCTAAAACAATCATTTGTCAGATTCTATTCAATGACCTGAAAGGAAAAGCAAAATACAAAGGCGAATTCAAAAACCAGAAAACAGCTTGATTTTTTTGTGGTTTTTTGTTTTTTTATCCTGCTCTCCTTTTTCTTTTCCTTCTTATTCTTTCTTTAATTTCCTTTCATCGTATTTGGAAAATTCTTCTTGGAACCCTATTTTTTTCCAGGTGCCACTGCTTTTCCCGGCCCATAGCAATACTTGAAAGCAATCCGACTCATTTGTAAAGGATTCTTACGAGTTTCACTTGACTTACCAGGTCTCGGAACTGCATTTCAAAACCACACGAGTTCCGTTGAACTTTTTATGCCGCACAAATTGCAAGGCAAATTGTGCTTGCCCTATCCAGCAAACGGCTCAAAAGTCCCGGAAGACTTTCGAGGTTTGTTATATTTTCAGTCGGTTTTTGGCGCGCCGGCTTCCATATGTGATTACTGGAACTGCGGGGTGGGTGGGTGGGTGGGGTGTTTTTTTGCAAGCCTCCCGGTTGTTTGGTTGTTGTTTGGAGTATGGTTTACGGCAAGGGCCGTGCTTTGGACTGTTTGCCTTCCGCCAAGGCTTTGTAGGCATCATAGGGGCGGAGGCCGCTTTGGATGTGGGAGATGTATTTTTCCGCGATCCCGTCTCCGGCGCGGGCGCGAAGGGACTCGGCCACAGCCGCGACGATGATGGCTTCCGGTAGCACGTTCTTGTGTAAATCCAAGTTCATTTCCGAGGTGTGTACCGCCGCTTGTCGTGACTTGATAAACAGAACTTTTTCAGTTGCCTTTGCCACGCCCAGTTTCCGGACCGGAAATCGTATCATATATCGGGCACTGGTTTGGGTGGGGTGTCCTTCGTCTTCCCCTTTCAACCAATGCATTCCCTCGTGTGCGGCAACGTGACCCAAGAGAGCCGGTACTTTGGCGCGCAGCGCGATTTGGTAGGGCACGTACTCGTCTTTTGGAAGCCGGGGCCAAACATGAAACCGTGTATGACCATCTGCCACCATCAGGACGCGCATTCCTTGGCTGTAATGGCGCCGCGTGTTGCGAAGCAACTCACCCAACGTTTCGCGTTGTTCAGTGGGGGGAATGCCGGCGGCGTCCATGGCAAATGCGTAGCCGTGGATGATGTGGCGGAGCTCTAGGTTTGTCCAGTCCCGGCGTTCGTTAGGCTTCAAACTCGCCAACCAGCGGCTGACGTGAGCGAACGGGCGTGTTGGCGTTTGTCTTTTTTTTGCCATGGCGTGGTCGTTTTTTTGGGTTATTTTCATGTCGAGATGATTCATGCGTGGTTGTTTTTTTAATGCGCGTTGTGTAATGGGTCCATCGGACCCTACGCCGGCCCGGGTGGTTTTTCATGAAAGTGGCTTACGTCGACGCGCGCTGGATCCTGGATTCGCGGGGCAACCCCACGGTCGAAGTGGATTTGCAGGCCGGCGGCAAGTCGTTCCGCGCGTCGGTCCCGTCCGGCGCGTCCACCGGCACGCACGAAGCGGTCGAATTGCGTGACGGCGGGCGGGCTTTTCACGGCAAGGGCGTTTTGAAAGCCGTGGAGAACGTCCGGAGAGTCGGCGCCAAGCTCAAGGGCAAGGATTTCAGCAAACAGGCTGATTTTGACGATTTCGTGTTGAAGCAGGACGGTTCGGCCAACAAGCAGAAACTCGGCGCGAATGCCACGCTGGCCCTTTCCTTGGCCGCGGCGCGTGCATTCGCGGGCTCCAAGCCGCTGTACGCGCATCTCGCCGCTTCCCTCAAGCGACAGCCGGCTTTGCCCTTGCCGTTTGCCAACGTGCTCAACGGAGGCAAACATGCCGGCACCTCCCTCAAAATCCAGGAAGTCATGGTAGTGCCGACGGGCGCCAAGACGTTTAGCGAGGCCACGCAGATGGTGGCCGAAGTCTATCAGAGCCTGAAAAAAGACGCCGTCAAGCGTTTCGGCCCTGCCGCGGGCAACGTGGGGGACGAAGGCGGCATCGCGCCGGACGTGCAGAACGTACGGCAGGCGCTGGATTTGGTGTGGCGGGCGGTTGAGGAGAACGGCTACGGGCCGAAGATGGCGTTGGCGTTGGATTGTGCGGCATCCGAGTTCTACGACGCCCGCACCGGCGCGTACTCCGTTGACGGCAAGATCCTGACGGCGAACGAGCTTCTGAACCACTACGTCGAACTGCAGGGCCAGTACCGTTTCGTCAGCATCGAGGATCCGTTTCACGAAGAGGCGTTCGGCGATTTCGCCCGCCTGCGTGCCGCGCTGTCCGGCAAGTGCCAAGTGGTGGGGGACGATTTGCTAGTCACCAACCCGGCGCGCATCGACAAAGCCCAACTCTCCTGTTCCGCGTTGCTACTCAAAGTGAACCAGATCGGCACCTTGTCGGAAAGCATTGCCGCCGCGCAGAAAGCCGAGGCCTTCGGTTGGAACGTGATGGTGTCGCACCGATCGGGTGAGACGGAGGACGCCTTCATCTCGGATTTGGCCGCGGCCTTAGGCTGCGGCCAGATCAAGATGGGCGCGCCTTGCCGCGGCGAGCGCACGGCGAAGTACAACCAGTTGTTGCGCATCGAGGAGGACGGCGTGTTGCTGAAGACCTTCCGGATGCCTTGACGGACGTGGTTCGTCGGCCGTTGTTTTTTTGGCCGAAGAACAGGCCGTAGGGGGCAAGGGGCCGCGGCCGTTTATTTTATCTTTTCCGTCTTCAAAAGCCCTATTAATCCGGCTTCCGAATGTTGGTGTCATGGTCTTTGAACTGCTTTTCAATGCCGGTCTTCTGATCGCCGGCGCGGCCTTCCTCTTGAAAGGCGCTGACTGGGTGACGGACTCGGCGGCGCACGTGGCCGAACGCTTCCACACGACCAGTGTGGCGGTGGGGCTGATCCTCGTCTCTATCATGCTGTCTTTGCCGGAGTTGATCGTGGCCGGCTCAGCCGTCTTGAAGGACCACCCACAGATCGGCCTGGGCACCATCCTGGGCTCCGTCATCATCAACGTCGGCCTGGTGGTGGGCCTTTGCAGCATGATACGCCCCCTGCGCGTCAGCCGCGTCATGTTGTTGCGTGATTTGGTGTTCATGATGGTGGCCACCATCATCGTGGCGGCCATGGCGCTCAAAGACGGCCAGCTGGACCGCGTGGACGGCGCGGTGTTTTTGTTGTTGTTCGTGCCGTACCTCATCAACGTCTACCAGCAGGAAAAACTGTTGGGCAAGAAGGAGGCCAAGAAGGAAGGCGAACAACTCGTCCACACCCTGCGCTTTTTCGGCAAGATCACCGGCGGCGTGGTCAAACTTCATGACGGCGTCTGGGTCTTCATACTGGGCGGCCTGGGTCTCATCATCGGCGCGCAGCTGTTCACGGACGGCCTCATCTACGTGGCCGGGGCGTTCCAGATTCCCGACTTGGTCATCGGCGTGACCCTCGGCGCCCTAGGGCCCAGCCTGCCCAATTTGGCGGCGGCGGTGCAGGCCACGCGCCGCGGCCTGGAGGAACTGGCCGTGTCCGAGACCATCGGCTCGAACATCTTCACGCTGCTGGTCAGCATCGGCGCCTTTGCCATCGTGCAGCCCGTCGTGCTTGAGGCATCCAGCCGCGCCATCACGCTGCCCGCGTTGTTGCTCATCACGTTCCTCTTCATGGGTTTCACCATCAAGGGCCGCGTGACGAAAGCCGAAGGCGCCGTCCTGCTTCTGGTCTACTTGGGCGCTCTGGCGGCCGAATTACTGTACGGCTTCGGCTAGGCCGGGGTTTGATTCAAACATGGCGGCGTGGTTTTTTACCGTTCGTTCTCGGCCCGTAGCCGTCCGGTTTTTTCTCATTTTTGAAGCAATTTGGGCATCAATTCCCAGCCGTCGATGATGGTGCCCTGGTTCGTTTCGTCGAACGGCTGGTTTCCGGCCTTGATGCCGGCGCCGCTCAACAGGTACGGCACGGGGTCGGCTGAATGCGCGTGGTGGATGCACGGCGTGCTATGATCGCCGGTCACGGCGATGCGCACGTCCTTGAGGCTCAAAAGTTCCAGTGGCTTGAAGTAGTGCGCGTCGATCTGCTCGATGCTCGTGGCTTTTCCTTGCGCGTCGCCGTCGTGTCCGAACACGTCGGGGGCCTTGAGGTGGACGTAGACGCCGTCGGATTCCTGCAGGGTCTTGACCGTCATCTGCACGGCGTGCGCGTAGGCTGCCTGCGCCGTGGCCTGCTTCTGCAATCGCACGACGCGCATGTCCATGAGTTGTGCGATGCCTTCCTCCATCGGCATTTCGGACAGGATGGCCCAGTTTCCCGGCAGGGCCTTGAGTTTCTTGTCCGTGCTTTCGGGATCCCGCAACAGCACGCAGTTTGCCGCCAATTGCTTTTCCTGGCGTCGACGGGCGTTGACGGCGCTTGCCTCCAGCACGCGAAATGCTTTTTCGGAGAATTCGTTGACCAATTCGGCGGCACGCCGGGAGCCGGCTTCGTCCTTCCAGGCCCTAGCCTGCGTGATCTGCATGTCGAACGTGCGTTTGGCCGAGCCCAAACCGTCGATGACTTCGTACGCCGGGTCCGTGTTGGTGATGTGGCATTCCAACGGTTGTTGCGCTCGGATGACCAAGACGGCGCGGTGGCCCTTGGTGGCTTTGAATTCGAACGTGGCGCCTTCCAGCTTGACTTTGTTGTTGATTTCGTCGGCCAAGGCATGCGCATCTTTTTCATCCAGGCCGCGGCCGGCGCGCCGGTCTGCCAAGGTCTTGCCGTCGTCCTTGCAGGTGGCAAAATTGGCACGCAACGCCAGGTCCCCGGTCTGGAAGTCCATCTGCGCGCCTTTGGCTTCTAGCAATCCGCGGCCGACGTGGTCGTCGAAGGGGTTCTGTCCCAGCACGCTGCAGACGCCGACGTCACTTTCGGGGGCGATGTTGCGCGCGATGCGTAGATGACCGGTCTGGCCGTTGCGGGCCAGTTGCTGCAAGCAAGGCGCGTGCGCGGCCTGCAAAGGCGTCTTTCCGCCCAAGTCGGGATTCGGCAAGTCGCCGACGCCGTCCAGCACGATGAGTAAGCGCTTCATGGTTTGGGTTCACCGGTTCAAAATTCAGTTTCCGTAGTGGTCGAACTCTTTTGCTTTGACGTGATTCTTGAGGTTAATCTGGTTTCGGGAGACGACGGCCACGGTCCCGCTGTAGCTGGTGACGTATTGGCCCGCCGGCACGCCCGCCACCCGGCTTGTGTGTGTATTGCCGTGGTCGTAGTCCAACCGGTTTACTTTGCCCTTCAATGCTGCGAACAGGTCGTCATCCGGCCATTTGCTCACGGTCCTTACGCTTCGGGCGCCAATCGTTTCGGTCGTCATGCCTAGTTTTGCGGCTTCCTGTTCTATGGCCTGCACGAGGCTGGCGTGCGCTCGTTTGCTCAGCTCGGCCATTTCTTTTTTGCTTTCCAATGTCGGTTTTTCTTTTTCCACTGCCGCAGCGCGTGTCCGTTCGCTCCGGGAAAGCCATATGACCGGGGGCGTCACGTCTTGAACGTGCAGAAGCAGGCCGTTTGGCTCCAGTATCTCGTGGATGGATGAGAGGATGGCGCCCATTTCCTGGGGTCCCCCGCTATGGATGACGGATTCACCAACGACCATGTCGAAACGGCGGTTGCCGAATGTCTTTTTCAATTCGAACATGTCGGCAATCTGGTTTTTGCCGGATTCCGAGCCGGGGTGTGCGTCCGATTCGGTGACCTCTATTTTCACCTTGTTGCCCACTTGACGCAGGGACTCCTTGACGGCGGGCAACAAGTGCCGGCTGAAATGCGCCTGCCCCCCGCCGATGACTAGGATGTGCACGGCGGGTTTTTCGAGGCGGTCTACTGCCGCCGCGATTAGGGGCGCCACGGCCGCCCGGTATGCCGGGCCGAAGGCGACACGCGCACTCACGACGCCTCCGTAGAGGTGGTGCCACATCGCTTCCATGGCTTGAGTCTGTTTCGGCGGCCAATAAATAGCCGCTGCTTGTCAGCCCAACCCCGTCCTTTTAAGCGGCCTCCGCCACAAAAAAGTCCATGAAGGTCAGATGCAAGAACTGCCGGCTTGAGTTCAAAGCCGATGACAACTCCCGCGTGGACCGCTGCCCCCGTTGCGATTCGGACAAGCTGGAAAAGACGCGCGAACCCGTCGAGCCGAAAGTCGAGAACCGCCCTGGTGATCGCCAGATCGGCGCCACCGGGCATGAAGCACCCAAGGTCTATTCTTCCGGCGGCTCCGTCGTCTACGGCGACACCAAGGACGCCTGGAAAAGCTATCATTCCAACCCCGTCGGCGGCGCCGGCTGCCCCCACTGCGGCGGCACGTCGTTCGAGTTCAACTACAAGCGCAAGGAAAAAATTTGCAAGAAATGCGGCGAGATAATGTCCCTGCCGCGGCGCATGGCTTAAGGGGTTAGGCAAATCATGGTCCTGGCCGTCATCACCAACGTCCTGCTTTTCCTGACTTTTTCCATCTTCGGCCAAGTCACCAACATCTTGTCCAACCCGCTTTCGGACGACTCGGCGTGGTGGCTCGTCGTCGTGGGTTTGGCCGCCGTCATGGTCGTCCTTTGAGTCCCGGGTTTCTGGCCATGCCTGACGTTCTTGCAGAAAATACGTTCGTGGCGGTTAATCGGGACAATCACGCAAACGGCAACGCCACCAAAATCATCCTGCTTTCCGGCTTTTCCGACCAAGAATTGCATGCCGTGATTGACGCGTACCGTTTGAACAAGGCCATGCCGAAGGCGATTTTTGCCACCGTCACCGAGCTTTCGCAGGAGTTCAAAGTCAAGGACCTCCTTTCGGAACTCATGCGCGAGCGGGATGAGATCGAGAAGGCGCGAAACGTCGAAAACCAATTATAGTCCCATTTCCGTGTTTCTAGCGTGGACCGACCTCAACTATCTTTGATTAAGTCCTATCGGGTTGTCGGCGTACAACATACTGCGGACGGGTTGCGCCGCACGCTGCGCTTTCTCCACGCGGGCGCTCCTCTGGCCGAAATGACGCGATCGTCAAGATTCGTAGTGATTAACGAAACCCGCGACATCAATCCTTCTGCTCCGAGCAAATGCGAGGGTATGCGCATCGGTGTGGAACTTTCAAAAAAGGAGTTGGAACTGGTTACTCGGAACGTCCGGTCGGGTGTCGTTCCGGCGCCCCACGACCCGGATCACTTTTGGCATGTTATTGTCCAATACGCATCGAGGGAAGGGTTAGAGCTCGTCCCAGTGGACGATCATCGGATGAAGGCGTTTTACCCCGCGGCCATGGAAAAAGCAAAGCGGCTTCGGGAAACCGGACAATCTCAACGCGCGGACGCGTTAGAGCACCGCGCTTTGGAGTTGTACATCCCCCGACGTGAGCGGCTGATGTCTCGGCGCATTGCAGAAGAAGGACTTGAAATCAGTCTCGTCGGGCGCTACCATTCAGAGCACATAGCGCGAATACTGAATCAAAAACACGGTCTTTCGGCTTTCCCGTTGACGACCGCTTCGGCAATGACTGAACTCATGCTTCAGCATTTGCCCGAGTTCAAACGCTTCGGCCGCGCTCGGGAAGAGTACGATGCGCGACATCCACTTTAGCGCAACTTTGCATACCATGCCGACGGTTTGGTTCGGCAGATCTCGCCGTACCACTTCTTCGCCGTCTTGGTCTTCAGCTTGTTTTTGACGCCGTCCCGCCATTTTTGGGCTTCTAGATGTCCGGCCGCCATGTATTCCTGTGCCGTAACCGCCATTTCCAAAAGGTCTGCATCCTTGACCACCGCTTTCAATGCAGGTGCCAGGGGTTTTTCAAGCTCAAGGCGGGTCCTGGCCGGTGAATCGGCGCGCTGGTCTGCCGAGGCTTTTTCGTCATCCGGATGCGCGTAGCGTTTGGCCACCTTGTGCAAATCCAGCGTCCGCGCCTCGTGCGCGTCGTGAAAGAGCGCGGCGACTGCCGCCACGTTGCCATCCAGGCCTTCCTCCAGCGCCAGCGCGTATGCGATGCACGCCGTGCGCCAGGAATGCTCGGCCACCGTTTCCGGGTGCCTCACCTTGGCGGACCACCACCCGCTGCGGGCGATGCGCTTGAGTTCGCCCAATTCAAAAAGCCAATCCGCGACGGCCATCGGGTCTTTCAGGCCGCGGACGGCTTTAATGCTTTAGGCTTAGTCACTCTTCTTCCTGTTTTTTGCCCAGGTAATACCAGAGCAGGTATACATGCGCCAACACGGCGTGACACCCCCCACCTAATGCAAAAACCAACGGGAAAAAGTATTAAAACAATTATGTGCAGAAATCTTTCGTTAAATCATATTTTTGATGGTAAGAAGCTGCAAAACGATGCAGTAACGGGCGGGGTGGAAAGACGTGCCGAGAAGCAAGCAATTGTTGGACGCGCGCCGGCTGCAGGTGCTGGAAGCGCTTTTCGCCAAAGGGGGTCTTCGGCCCAGCCTCTCGTTCTTGCAGGAGCGTACCGGTTTGTCGCGGCCCACGCTTTCCGCGTCGCTGGATTTTCTCTACAACCAGCACGCCATCGTGTCGTACCTTCCGTCCTTGAACTGGCGCAAGATGGGTTTTCCCGTCGAGGCTTTTTCCATGGCCAGTTTCGACCTGTCGGAGAAAAAGACGCTGGATAAGATGGTTGCCTGGGGCCGCAACAACCCGCACGTGCGCTTCTTCGGCTCCATCGCGTCGGGTGAGTACAACATCGTCTCGCGCGACATGTACGCGACGGTTGAGGACTTTCACCGCGACACCGTCAGGCTTTATCACGAGGACGTGCCGGAAGCCTATCCTTTGGTGCGCCGACGTGCCGTGTACTTCTTTTCCGATCCGGTCTACAAGGACGACCGCTTCAGCTTCGCCGTCAGCCAGATCCTCGCCGCGCAGGGGCCCGTTTCCCCGAATAAGAAGATCCAGGCCGCCGATGCGGTGCGTCTCAAGATCATCAAGGCGTTATTCGAGCCGGGCGCCATCCGGCCGCACTTGCGCACCATCCAGCGCGCCACCGGCCTGCACTTGGCCACGATTTCCTCATCGCTTGACTTCCTGCAGAAGGAGAACATCATCTTCGAGTATCTGCCGCGGCTGAATCCCTTGGCCTTCGGCCTCAAGCTTTTCGGCTTTTTGTTGTTGCAGATTCCGCCGGTGCCGCGCGAGCCGTTCAACAAATTGGTCGCCGCAGCGCAGGCCGACCCGAACGTCATGCTCTTTTCCTCCATTGCCGGCAGCCAGTACAACGTGTGCGTCGAATTCCTGCATCCGGACGTCAGCTCGTTCAACCGGTCCTTGCAGCAATACTACGAGGCCGTGCCGGAACTGGTGGCCTCGCCCAAGGAGATCCTGTACGTCACGGAGCCCATCTACAAGAATTACTCCCGCAGCCTGACGGCCCTGAACCTGCTGAAGCGGCAGTTGGGTGTGTGAGCCCCGCGTCTTCGCGGCCGCCTTTTTATGGCGGGCTTTTCCGGCACCTATAAAAAATCCCGCGTCCCTCAAAAGCGCGCCGCAAAACCGGTTTTGTTCGGCTTTTACGAGGTTGACGCTTTTCCCATGGGCCTGTTCGATATCTTCAGCAAGAAACAAGTCGGCTCCGCCACGTTATTCGACCTGCAGTGCGAACTGCATCCGTTCCGCCTCCAGGCCTACCGCAATGACGGCGTCGATCTGGAGATTTCCTTGACGAACCGGCACGACCAACCCC
>Ga0172368_10008449_pt1 | contig 10494 bp, 5 predicted proteins | sample Lak11m_FD_114540 | JGI IMG/M metagenome (GOLD analysis project Ga0172368, IMG submission 114540) | Freshwater microbial communities from Kabuno Bay, South-Kivu, Congo - kab_022012_11m | ecosystem: Environmental > Aquatic > Freshwater > Lake | place: Democratic Republic of the Congo: South-Kivu...
CTGCCGGATCTACACTACAGAAACAGCTGCTTCTTGCTTTGGGACGTCGATAAGCTGTGCTATCTCATCCGTTCTGCAGTGCCTCATATCCGGTTCATGTTCTTCAGTACCGGCTTTTGCAGTCCCGCTTCCTTCAGATCAGGCCTCACGGCCAGCACCCTTGCGGCTTGCTAACGGTTCGGGGCGTCACTCCCGCCCGTAAGGGACTTGCACCCTCTGGAAAATTTAACACCCGTTGTATCCGCCTCAATTATATTTGTATATTTAAACTTTTTATCGAGGCTACGACGGGTGTGCGCTGCATGCTCATGCAGGGCACACACAAGCCTGCAGCCGAAGCCATGCAGGCCAAGTGATACAAAGCAAACGGATACGAATTCTAACAATGATGGAACGAATACAAATTTTTATACAAGTAATCCCTGCACGTCGGCTGCAAGCGGATTATGCACCAGGCGTAACGTAATGACACACTCCTATTCATTCATTTGACGTATTTCTATTTTTTTTAATTTCGAAAGAAAGTATCTGAAGTATAGGTTTTTAAGAGATTTTATTGTATATTTGTAAGGACAATCGGTAATTCTTAGCAATTCTAAAATCATGTAAAATGAAAAAATCAATTCTTGCTATTTCGATAATGGGATTTATTGGAATGGCGATTTTTGCTTTGTTTTTCTTGCCAACATTCGGAAAAGATTCACCAAAAGAATCAATTGAGGCATTAACGGATTATGATCTATATGTTACAATTCTGGATCCGACAATTGACTGTGGAGCAAAGTATTGTAATTTATATATTATTGTTCAAGAATGTTCAAGTTCAACATGTACATCATGTACTTCATCTCCAATCGCCCAAGTACAGTACGATAAAACTATATCATACTATCATTTACGTTATTCGACAAGCATGCCTTATATTAAAGTTAGCTTGGTCGATAACCCATTAGGATCATGTACAGCAGGTTTTAACTCTAACACTTGTTGTGTAGCAGTTGGTCAAAACTGTAGTCTTTATGTCTGCCCATAAATAATCCTTGGTTGACTATTATCGCTACTTGAACATAGATCTTCACAAGTGTTCCATCATTTCTCAAGATCGTGAAATGTTATACTCCCGTATATTTTTTATTAATTTTGTTCGAATTATTTTATTTCTCTATTTCTTTCTATTTTATACAAACGTATTTTGTCAAACCGATTATGAATTCTGGTTTGCTGCACCAGCCATTACAACCCAAACCATCCCGCCAAGTTCAGTCATTGTAACTCAATTAAATCAACCCATTTGTTTGTATATTACAACGGCTGAAGGCCCGGCAATAGTAAAAATCGAGCAACCCGCAAATTCATCTTTCATTCCCATCGTTATAACGGTTACAAATGATTCTGCCAAAGCAGTCAATCTTACACCTTTTCTGAATATCATCGAAAATAAACCCGCAGATACAATTTTAAATTACGGAATGAAGATAACTTCAGATAAAAGGATCAGTGCGATTTATGAAATACAATCTCCTGAGAATGCAGCAACCTATACATTATATGGGAAAAATGCTCTTGGTTATGAATTCATTATTCCTTCCCAAAAACATTTTTCCAATTTCCCGTTCTGCGATCCAGCGGCAAGAAATGTTTTTGATATTGTAGCTACCGACGATTCAACTATTGTTCAAATTATTCCCTCAAAAGACATTGTAGGTCATATAGCTAACGACACTTTTTCTGTTGTTTTGAATCGCGGGCAAACATGGAGTGGGAAAGCTGTATCAGGAGACTCCACTGACCATATTGGGGGCACCATGGTTTTTTCCAATAAACCAATTGCTGTGACAGTAACAGATGATATGGTATTCATCCCAAACACCGAACCAAATGCTTTTGATGTTGCAGGGGACCAGATTTTGCCCCGGAACATAGCCGGGAATGACTTTATAATAAGGGAACCATATGAATTAATTCCATTTCACTCCAGGATAATGGTTTACGCATATGAAGATTCAACTGCTATAACCTATAACGACAGTATAAATATCCAGAGTTTGATAATAGACAGAGGAGAATCTGCGGAATTTATTTTTCCAAGTTATGGTAGTCTTCCATACGGGAATGTTGCATATATACATGCGAACAATCACATTCTTGTATCCGAGTTCACTGGTGCACCGGGGATTAACTCACCACAAGCATCATTTTGTATGATTTCTCCTATAGTTTGTGGCCTTTCCAAAAGAGTAACATTTACACAGACGCCTCCTTCCGGAAATTTATTTCAGTTCAAATTTTTTCTGTTTACAAAAAATGGAAACCAAGGAAATTTCACATATAACCCCATTTGGATAGCGATTCCTCCATCGGCATTTAATCCAGTACCAGGCACCTTTGGCGAATGGGTATCTGCAGAAAGTGGCGGGTATGGAAATTTCCCAATGTATCTTACAGTTCAAATAGAAAATCCGGAATCATTTCAGCTATCAGCCATTTCTTGGGATTTCGGAGCAACCAATGCACATTTCAGTAAATACACATATTTTTCTGATTTTAGTTCTCTAAATCTTGGTCCGGATATAGCTATCTGTCCTGGTGATAGTGTATTACTTGATGCAGGTTATGGACGCAGCTCTTACCTCTGGAGTACGGGTGAAACATCTCAGACCATCTGGGTTTATAGTCCGGGAACATATTGGGTGAACACAACAGAGCCAGATTGTAACCTTAGTGATACCATATTAATTTCTAATTATCCATTAATTCCTATCAATCTTGGACCAGATAAAATTATTTGCATTGGAGATAGTATTCAATTAGATGCTGGTACAGGAAGGAATTGGTATTTATGGAGTACAGGAGATACCACCCAAACAATTTGGGTTCAGAATTCAGGATTATACTGGGTAAGCGTTCCAGATGGGGATTGTATTTTATCGGATACCACTGACATATCTCAAACACCCACACCATTTATTACAAATGTTCCCCTTGTAAAATCGATCTGTTCTGGTGAAGCAACTAATATTCCACTGACTTCCAACCTCTCTGGGACGAACTTCTTATGGACGGCAACAGGTTCCTCTCCTTTAATTTCCGGATACGGTCCCGGAACTCTTAATACCATTAACCAAGTCCTGACTAATACTGGATCTATCTCTGAAACTGTGACCTACACGATTACTCCGTCCATAGGGAATTGCGAAGGAGATTCGGTTGAGTATGTTGTCACCGTAACTCCAGGAGATTCGGTGCTGGTTTCTATTTCAGCTTCAGATGACTCTATCTGTCAGGGAACACAAATATCCTATGTGGCAACTCCAACTCATGGAGGATCTGCACCGAGTTATCAATGGAATGTCAACGGGATCAATCAGGGCACTAACAATTCTGTATTTATTTATACTCCTTCAAATCATGACACGGTTTGCTGCATCCTTACATCTTCCGATACCGTTTGCATCTCCAGCAACCCAGCCACTTCGAATGAGACCATCATGACCGTTTATCCTGATTTACAGGTAATTATTTCCATTTCCACAACAAATAATCAGGTTTGTGAAGGGAGTACTACAACATTTATAGCCTCAACAAGCAATAAAGGAACTTCACCTGATTTCCAATGGAGAGTCAACGCAAATCCTGTAGGCACTAATGATTCAACCTACGCATATGCGCCAATAGGTGGTGACCAAGTCTATTGTATTCTGACATCGAGTGAACAATGCACCTCGAACAATCCCACTACCAGTGATACAATCACTATGATAGTCAATCCATTGGTGCCTGTTGCCATCTCCATCATCGCCGATGTCAATCCCATCTGTGAAGGAATCCCCGTAACGTTTACCGGAGCCGCCATGAATGGCGGCTCTACGCCGATTTACCAATGGCAGGTCAATGGAATCAACACCGGAACAAACAATCCTGATTTCGCCTACACTCCAATTGATGGGGATGTCGTGACGTGTATCCTGACATCAAGTGCTGAGTGTATAACCAATAATCCAGCCACATCAAATTCCATTACCATGTCAGTCGGAGAAGCGCCGGATGTCAGTTTTACAGTCTGTTTTGATACGATTACTACCTTAAATGCAAAGCCATTTAAACTCAAAGGAGGCGAGCCATTGGGTGGTACTTATTCCGGTCCTGGAGTGGATCAAATCACCGGGTATTTCAATCCGGCCATGGCCGGTGTTGGATTAAAGACAATAAGCTATTCCTACACAAATCAATACAACTGCAGCGATTATGCCGTTAAATCAATATCTGTGATGAATCCTTTCCCTTTTACATGTGGAGATTCGCTTACAGATATCCGGGATAATAAAAAATACCCGACCATCCAAATCGGAAGCCAGTGCTGGTTGGCATTAAATTTGAATCACGGCCAGCAAATCGGTGGTTCATCTGCCCAGAGGGACAATTGTCTGGTGGAAAAATATTGCTACAACGATCTTCCGGCAAACTGCACAAATTACGGGGCACTCTACCAATGGGATGAATTGATGCGATATGAAGATACAGAGGAGATCCAAGGGCTTTGTCCTCCCGGTTGGCATGTACCATCTGAAGCAGATTGGAACCAAATATTTGCTGTATATCAGGGTAATGCCTTTGCCGGTAGTCCTTTGCTTCACTCTGGATATTCAGGGTTTAATGTCTTATTAGCAGGCGTTGAATTTTTCAACCAAAGCCATCGGTTCGCTGATTTTGCGTCAATTATGTGGAGTTCAACGTCTCATGGACCGTATAAGGCGTGGAGTCACGGATTGAACGAATATAATTACTCAGTGTCATATTATCCCAGCTATCGGGCCAATGCATTTTCGGTTAGATGTATACGGAAATAACCTATTCTGCAAGCCCAAAGAGGGGCTTACAGCCAAGTACCGCCCGGTGCATAACAGGCCGCTATACGAGCAGGTGGGCATTAGTTGGAAGATTGAATTAATACATGTAATTTAGGTGAGTATTTACGAAACATAAAAACAACTTGAACCCACCCGTCGCATAGCGGCGGGGCGTTATGCACCAGGCGATAGTAAGGAATCCACCTCAAAAGATCGAAATTTCAAATTTCTCGTAATAAGCGAGTTAACATATAATTTGTGTGATGCTAAAATGGTAAAATAATATTTGCATTCCCTGAACATTTTCCCTATCTTTACTTTTTTATTATGAGATAAAAACTCAATCATATGAATGGAAGTTAATACAATTCACACATATATTAAACCATCAAAAAGAAAGGATTAACAGGGAAAAATACGACAAATTGACAACACATGCAACCATTATTACATTGGAATGCAGGGGACATGACTCACCGAGGGTGAAAAGTGTTTTGCGATAAAAAAATAGTCTGAACCTAAATCTATTAACCATGAAAAAAACATTATCAATAATTGGATTAGTCGGAATATTTGCGATTACTCTATATGCAGTTGCAGAGAATTCATTTTCTACTGAGAATAATCAAGGTAGTCCATCCCCTCAGAATTACACTGTCACTGTTAATATTGCGCATCCAGATTGTCCAGCACTTGAATATTGTTATTTTGAAATTGTTTTATATCGAGGAAATTCATTAAATGATTGGCAGGCAATTGACCGGACCGATTACATTTATGGAACGAACTCGTATGTATTTTATGTATCGGTTGATCCGAGTTCTTATACGTATATTGGGACCAAAATGCTATATCAACCCGGCACTTCTTGTAGTGGATATCAACATGATATAAGTGATGTTGACTATTTTGATATTACTCCTTACCCAAATGGAACTTCTTTTTCATTGACGCTTGATCCTTGTAATTAATCTAAAAGTTATTTTTGGATTATCAATTGACCTTGAGGACTTCTGAAAAAGCCCTTTAACTAGAAAATTGAACCCCAGTTATTTAACAACTTCTAAGATAATTGCATTTATATGATTAGATAGCACTTACTTCATGTAAGATATTTGACCCATTTTAGTTAAGTTAATTGAAGACTTTTTTATCGGCATGTATTATTTGTTTTCTTGAACTATTAGGACACGGCCACGAAATTTTTGGTCAGAATTGTCTAAAATCCACTATGCCTTTCAAGTTCATCGAAAACAAAGGTCAGGTTATTAATCAAAACAAAAGACCGAATTCAAAAGTTTTATTTTTAGTAAGCAATCCTGCGGTGAATATTCAATTAAGGGATGGAGGATTTAGCTATGATTCATATATACTTAACCATAAAGGATATCAATTCTCAAAGGCACGGTCCGCAATAGGTATAAAGAATCAACTATCATCAATATTTGAATTCCATCGGATTGATCTCGACTTTTTAGGTCTGAATCAAAATTATGAAATTCTAACTTATGACTCCTCTGATGATTACTTAAATTATTACACGACTGGTACTCCACTTGAAGGAATCACATTTGTTCATTCATACCAGAAAATTATTTATAAAAATATCTATCCGAATATTGATGTGGAATTTATCATGGATGATAAAAATGGATTTAAATATAATATCGTTATCTATCCTGGAGGGGTTATTGAGGATATTCAAATTCGAATATCTGGAGCGACATGTGAGGTATCAAAAGATGGTTCAGCATTATTGAATAATAATTTTAGTCAAATTATAGAAAAGATTCTATCTAGCTTTTACTATCAAGGTGATAAAAAAGTAAATGTTACAACGAAATTCCACAATATCAAAAAAAATATTCTTGGGCTATCGGTAATGGAAAATGTTCCTAATAGCACAATTTTATTTATTGATCCCGTCCCAGAGAGATTATGGAGCACATATTATGGAGGAAATGATCAGGATATAGGTGGTTATTGTACAGTTGATCTATTGGGCAATGTATATCTATGTGGGGAAACAAGTTCTGCAAACAATATTGCCACAGAAGGTTCTCACCAATCAACAATTGGTAGTAATAATGGAGATGCGTTTCTTGCCAAATTTGATTTTGCTGGTCAACGACAATGGGCGACTTATTATGGAGGAGATAATTCAGATGCCGGACATTGCTGTATAGCTAATGCTAATAGTATTTATCTTGTTGGTCAAACTGCTTCGAGCAATAATATCTCTACTCCAGGCTCACACCAACCTTCACTTTTTGGGTCAAGTTTTGATGGGTTTATCGCACGATTCAATATAGACGGAATACGATTATGGGGATCCTATTACGGAGGGCTAAATGTTGATGAGATTTATTCAATTACTATTGACGATAGTTCATTCCTATATTTCTGTGGGAATACACAGTCTCCTTCGAATATTGCTACCCCTGGTTCTCATCAGTCAACGATTGGTGGAATGTATGATGGGTTTTTAGTAAAGTTTGACTCTACAGGACAACGTATATGGGGTACTTATTATGGGGGAACATCACAGGATTATTGCTATTCGGTAGCATCATTTGAATCAGATAAAATCTATCTTGGAGGAGAAACATGGTCAATTAATAATATTTCCACACCAGGATCTTTTCAACCAACTTTAAGTGGACTTGACGCTTTCCTTGTCCGCTTCAATAATAATGGAGAACGTATATGGGGGACATATTTTGGAGGAACGGGTAATGAAAGTGGGAAATCGGTAGCCACTGATACAGCTGGATTAGTCCTGTTAGCAGGCCGTACGAATTCACCATCAGGTCTCACTACATCAGGGTCGTTTCAATCCGTATATGGTGGGGGTAGTAATGACGGATTCCTGAGTTATTTCAATGATAATGGACAAAGACTTATGTGTACTTACTATGGAGGAAGTTCTACTGATTATATCAACGCTTGTACAGTTTCATCAAATGGATCAACATATTTCACAGGAAGGACAGGATCAACTAATAACATTGCTTCCACAAATGTATTCCAGGACACACTTTATGCCGACCTGGATGCTTTCCTGGTAAAATTTGATTATATAACCGGACGACAATGGGGGACCTACTTTGGAGCAGAAAGCTTTGAAGAGGGGAAATCCATTTCTGTTTTTATTGACGATACAATTCCAAATATCTATATCGCCGGACAAACCAGTTCCACCAGTAACCTTTCTACTCTTGGATCACAACAGTACACTTATGGCGGTGGACTCTATGATACTTTTTTGGCCTTATTCAAAGATTGTGAAATCCCCGATTCAGCCGGAACAATTACTGGATTGGACACCGTTTGTATTCCTGCCTTAAGTGTTAGCTATACTGTTCAAGCAATCCCTACGGCGACAACCTATCTTTGGAGTCTTCCAAGCGGGGCAATTATCACTTCCGGTCAGAATACGCCATCTATAACAATAGACTTTGGTATAGGTAGTATTTCAGGGTATATTAGTGTTCATGGAATCAATTCTTGTGGAGAGGGCGATAGTGCCTATTTGTATGTGGTAGTTAATCCAAGGCCAATTCCCACAATAATAGGTTGTGACACTATTTGCGAAGGTTTATCCTGTACCTACTATACCGATTCAGGTAGAAGTCAATATCAATGGGATCTTTCAACGGATGGAACAGTTATTGCTGGGGGAACTCAAACAGATACCTCGGTTGCCATCCAATGGAACTTTTTTGGGAATCAATGGTTATCTGTAAATTACACCGATACAAATGGATGTGAGGCAATTTCGCCTTCAATTTTCAATGTTGAGGTCACCCCTGGTGATTCCATTTCTGTTGATATCTCATCATCCATAGATTCAATCTGTGAAGGATCTTCAGTTACATTCACAGCCCAAACATTGAATACAGGAACCAACCCGTTGTTCCAATGGTTTATCAATGGTGTTGATACAAATCACAATGATTCTATACTAACGTATATTCCAACACAATCAGATACTGTCTTTTGTATCATAACCTCATTTGAACCCTGTCGTTCGAACAATCCGGATATATCCAACACTCAGATTATTAATGTATTACCTATTTTACCCGTTTCGATCAATATTTCAGCATCCGAAAACCCTGTCTGTATTCATGATTCAGTTACTTACACGGGAGTCGCCATGAATGGGGGACTTAATCCGGGATATCAATGGCATATTAATGGGAACCCTATTGGTACAAATGTTTCTAACTATTCCAATGTTCCTTCCAATGGAGATCAGGTTTACTGTCTATTGACCTCTACCGAACAATGCACAACTAACAACCCAGCCACCAGTGATACGATCACTATGATTGTCAATCCGTTGTTACCTGTTGGAATTACTATCTCTGCATCCACCAATCCTGTTTGTGAAGGATCATTGGTCACATTTACATCAATCTCAACCAACGGTGGCAGTTCCCCAAATTATCAATGGCAAGTGAATGGAATAAATACCGGAACCAACAGCCCAAATTTTACATACAATCCAGTCAATGGTGGTCTCGTTTCCTGCACTCTGACATCGAATGCAGAATGTGTCACAAATAATCCGGCTACATCAAACACCATCAATATGTCGGTTGGAGAATCTCCTTATGTAAACTTTGCTATTTGTTTTGATACAATCACAACATTAAACGCCAAACCATTTAAACTCAAAGGAGGCATCCCATTGGGAGGTACATATAGTGGAAATGGGACAAGTTGGACAAGTGAGACAGGTTGGACATTTAATCCCTCCAACGCTGGAACAGGAATACATTCGGTCACTTATTCCTTTACGAATCTTTTTAACTGCAGCAATAATGCAACCAGAACAATATCAGTGGTTAATCCTGCACTTCTAACATGTGGTGATTCACTTACAGATATCCGGGACAATAAAAAATACCCAACCGTTCAAATCGGCAGCCAGTGCTGGCTGGCGATGAATTTGAATCACGGCCAGCAGATCGGTGGCTCATCAGCCCAGATGGACAATTGCATGGTGGAAAAATATTGTTACAACGATATTCAAGCAAACTGCACTCAGTACGGGGCACTTTATCAATGGGATGAATTGATGTGTTACGAAGATGCTGAGGAAATCCAGGGACTTTGTCCTCCGGGCTGGCATGTACCTTCTGAAGCAGATTGGAATCAATTATTTGCTGTTTATCAAGGTAATGCATTTGCCGGTAGCCCATTGCGTTACACTGGATATTCAGGTTTTAATGTATTATTAGCAGGCGTTGAATTTTTCAACCAAAACCATCGATTTGCTGATTTTGCGTCAATTATGTGGAGTTCAACGTCTCATGGACCTTATAAGGCGTGGAGTCACGGATTGAACGAATACAATTACTCAGTGTCATATTATCCCAGCTATCGATCAAATGCATTTTCGGTGCGATGTGTACGGGATTGAAATATACTGCAAGCCCGAAAGGGGGCTTGCAGCCAAGAACCGCCCGGTGCATAATCGAGTAGGTGGCCGGTGAGCAAAAGCTCACCGGTTCACCTCTCACACCACCCTGCGTACGGGTCACGTACAGGGCGGTTCAAACGCCATCAACGTTTCTCAAGATAGAATTCCAGAAAAGAGATATAGCCCCTGCTTCTCAGGCGATCGAGGGTGATCGTA
>Ga0172368_10008453_pt1 | contig 10488 bp, 4 predicted proteins | sample Lak11m_FD_114540 | JGI IMG/M metagenome (GOLD analysis project Ga0172368, IMG submission 114540) | Freshwater microbial communities from Kabuno Bay, South-Kivu, Congo - kab_022012_11m | ecosystem: Environmental > Aquatic > Freshwater > Lake | place: Democratic Republic of the Congo: South-Kivu...
AATTGGAGTGCAGCATCTGCACCTGCTTCTACTGATAATATCGGAGTGTATGACTATACAAATGGTAATGACCCCATTATTAGCTCTGCCACAACTGTAAACAATCTTGTGGTTGGTTCAGCTGCCAGTCTTTCAATCGGAGAAGGATATTCTCTTACAGTAGGAGGTAATTTGCTTAACAACGGAACTTTAAGTGTCGAATCCAATGGCATGGTAGCAAGCGGAACCGGAAGCCTGATTACTTCTGGTACAAATTCTTATGGCACATCCTGTACTACAAAAGTGGAACGATATGTAGATGGAGGAACCAACGGATACCAGCATTTTGTCTCTCCTCCTGTCAGCGATGCAGCCGGATCAAATATTATTGATGCCTCTATGGGAAATTACAATGTTTACACCTATAACACATCAGCATCTGCCTGGGATAGAATTTACTCTGCCGATAACCTCACATCAGGAAAAGGCTATTCTGTTGCATATAATGGCAATAAAACAATTAATTTTAGTGGTACATTAAATACAGGAGATATTAATATTGCTGTTTCGAATAGCGGAACAAAATATAATTTACTCGGAAATCCTTATCCTTCACGTCTGGATGCAGATGCTTTTGTATCAGATGCAGACAATTCCGAAATAGCAGGTTCTATATATTTCTGGGCTGATGATCATACTGCCGGCTCGGGGTATGCCTCCAGCGATTATGCAGTGTGGAATAAAACAGGTGGTTCGGCTGGTGCTTCAGGTGGTGGTACTTCCACTACTCCTAATCAATATGTAGATGTCGGACAAGGATTTTGGGTTTATGCCAACACTTCAGGTTCTGTAACATTTAAAAACAGCCATCGTGTTCATACCAATCCGGCTACATTCTACACACCTGAAACAGACAACACTCAGAGAATCTGGCTTAACCTGACCAATACTGATAACAATCTGTCGAATAATATACTTATAGGTTTTCTTAATGATGCCACAAAAGGCAACGACAGATTATATGATGCACCTAAACTGAGGGGAAATGCCAATATTGCATTCTATTCATTAATTGAAAATGAAGATAACGAATTTGTGATTCAGGGTCTTCCACCTCTGACAGTAAACACATCTGTTCCTATTGGATTTTTTGCGGGTATAGATGGTAATTATACAATTTCCATCGATTCACTGGACAATTTTCCCTTTGATATGACAATAATACTGGAAGACCTAACTACACAAAAGAAGATAAATCTGAGGAAGGAAGTTAATTCATTCATTACATCACAGGGAGAGCACAACAACCGCTTTGTCCTTCATTTGGTGCAAAATTCAACAGATATATCTGAAAAAAATATTGAAGGTGCATCCTGTATTCAACAATCAGGGAAAAATATTTTGTTAAATCTTCATGGCAATAAATGCTGGTCAGTAGCTATTTACGACATACTTGGTCAAATTGTATATTCTAAAAACAATCTTTCAGGCTTACAAACAATCAATCCAGAGTTAAACAATTCCTGCTATATAGTAAGAATTAGTGATGGTGTAAATGTATTATCAAAAGTCATCAGATTTTAGGTCAGGAAAAAATAGGTAAATAATCACTTATACATTGAACCAAAATGTCAATAGTACGACCTTAAAAAGAAAAAGCCTCTGTATCTATTTAATTTACAGAGGCTATTAAATTGTCTTAGTGATCCTGCTGGGATTCGAACCCAGGACCCCCTGCTTAAAAGGCAGATGCTCTACCTGCTGAGCTACAGAATCAATTAAATGAAGGTGCAAAGGTATGCTTTTTTATTTACTAACAAAATAGATTGTAATTATTTTTTATTTGGCAGATTCCTTATTTATATATTTTAAAAGCGCATTATCTGTAAAATAATAAAAATATATTTTACAATTTTGAAATCCAAGGCCTTCTCCCGACCGTGTAAACAAATTAGGTTTGGTAAAGTTTCTTTGAATAAATTTCCCCTCCGATAAAACACCATTTATGATTAATTTTATTATCTGGTATCCTCTGAATGAATAATCATTGGGTTCTACTTTGTATTTCTCACGGTACTTCATTATAAAACTGAAATTGTTGGTATCAGAAAAATCAAGAAATTGATCGGTATAAAAACCTGAATTAAACATATTTAACATCGAAGTTTCAATGGAAGGATAATGAAGCCAATCGTATGGCGCTATTATTTGAATTTCTTTATCAACATAGCCAATCAGATTTGTCAATATTGAATTGATAGCCACCATGTCATTTTTGATGGTGCATAAAAATAAATTGTTGCTGTCTTTAAGATTGTTCAGGTACGTAGTATTGCTCCAGTTTGAAGCATTAATAATTGCAGAATTATAACCTGTAAATTGAATATTTACTGTTTTTTCTTTAATCAGGTTATTTATTTCTTCCAATTCAGTTTTATTCGAGCAAATTAAAAACAGGTTATATTTGTTATAGTTTTGAGCAATATGTTCAGCAATTGCATTTTTAATTAAATTTTCTGAGGGACGATAACTAATAAAATAGGGATTATGCTTCAGATTATCTTCATCAGCAATAAATGGAGAGAGTACAATGATTTTATTATTAACAGAATAAGTTTTAAGGGAATTGAACTGATTTTTATAAAAAGGACCAATCAGGAAATCAATATTATTTTTTTCAAGTTTATTAAAAAAGTCGGCTGGTAAAGTGTCGTATTGTGAAATATCATACACAAATAACTCAAACTTTATGTTTGATTTCGATGCAGAATATTCGTCTAAGAATAATAAAATTCCTGAATAAAAATCTTCGGATAATTTAGAAATACCAGATTGTTTGAAGTCTTCAGTCAAAACTTTTTCCAGTTCAAAAGGCAAAGCCAAGGCTATTCTGTAAATTTCTTTTTGCAGGAAAGGATAATTGCTGTCAGGTGGAATTTGAATGCATTTTCTTTTATTATAATCTTTGCTCCAATAAAGTTTAATATCATTTTCAGCCAAAATATTTTGCGATACTAAAAATAACAAAACTCCAATAAAAGGTAGTGTTTTCATCTTATTCCCATTCAATTGTGGAAGGAGGTTTTGAACTGATGTCATAGACAACCCTGTTGATACCCTTGACATGATTGATAATTTTATTTGATACTTTTGCTAAAAACTCATGTGGAAAAGGAAACCAGTCAGCGGTCATACCATCGGTAGATACCACAGCTCTTAAAACTATAGTGTTTTCATAAGTTCTTTCGTCCCCCATAACGCCTACAGATTTAACCGGTAAAAGTATGGTAGCCGCCTGCCATATCTGGTCATAAAGATTGTCTGCTTTAAGCTCATCAATATAGATTTTATCAGCATTCTGCAAAATCTCTACCTTTTCAGGTGTGATTTCACCTAAAATACGTATTCCTAATCCAGGGCCGGGAAAGGGGTGCCTTTTATAAAGATGTTCTGGTACTTCAAGTTCTTTGGCAACAAGCCTGACTTCGTCTTTAAATAAAAGTCGGAGTGGCTCTACTATTTTTAATTTCATTTTTTCAGGTAAACCACCAACATTATGATGAGATTTGATGACTGCTGCGGGTCCACTTGCTCCTGCACTTTCGATAACATCGGGATAGATGGTTCCTTGTCCTAACCAATGTGCGTCTTTTATTTTTGCTGCTTCTCTTTCAAATATTTCAATAAATGTTTTTCCAATGATTTTACGTTTTTGTTCTGGCTCTGTTATCCCATTTAAAGAATTGTAAAATTCTGCTCTGGCATCTACTGCAATGATCTGCAGGTCAAGTCTTTGATAATTGTCTTTAACTTCTTCAAATTCATTTTTCCTTAAAAGTCCGTTATCAATAAAAATGCAAAACAAATTTTTACCAATTGCTTTTTGCAGCAAGGTAGCAGCTACTGTAGAATCAACCCCACCGCTTAAACCCATTATAACTTTATCGTTTTTGAGTTTATGCCTAAGTTCGTCAACTGTTGATGAAATAAAATGTAAAGGTGTCCATTCAGTTTCACATTGGCATATATTTCTCAGAAAATTTGAAAGAATATTTTTCCCTTCTGTCGTATGATAAACTTCTGGATGAAACTGTAAACCATAGAAATTATTTTTAGGATATTCAAATGCAGCAATTGGAATATCAATGGTTTTTGCTGTTAAAACAAAATTTTCAGGTAAACTTAAAATCGTATCGCTATGCGACATCCAAATTTGAGATTCAGGTATATTTTTCAGCAGTTTTCCATGATTTTCACTGGGTAAAAGTCGTGCTCTGCCAAATTCACGAATATGTGATCTTTTTACTTGTCCACCATGTTTTTTTACCATTAGCTGTGCACCATAGCATAATCCCAGAACAGGTAAATTTTTACAATATTCTACAATATCAATTTCCGGGGCATTGTCTTCAAGTGCTGAATATGGACTCCCTGATAAAATAATTCCTTTGGTATTTTCATCTGTTTCAGGGAGATGATTATATGGGTGTATCTCAGAATAAACTTGCAGTTCTCTGACTTTCCTGGCAATTAATTGGGTGTATTGTGAACCAAAATCAACTATGATAATTTTTTCCATTTTAACTGTGTTGATTGTATTTATTTAACTTTTCTTTCAGAAATTTGATCTTCTCCATAGCGTCTTGTTGTTTCTTTTTCTCTGTTTCAACAATCTGAGGGGGAGCATTAGAAATAAATTTCTCATTATTTAATTTACCATTGACAGATGCAAGAAAACCCTCATAATATTCAATGTCTTTTTTAATTTGTTTAATTTCTTCTTCAGAAATTTTCAATTCAACAGAAGCAAAATATTCAGTTTTTCCTGAAAAGAAAGATGGCAGATGTTGTGGTTTTTCAGGTAAATATTGAATGTCTTTTATTTTAGCCATTTTTATAATCAGTGAATCAAATTTGGATGCTTTTTTATCTTTTTCACATATAAAAACAGAAAACTCTTCTTTAGCTCCTAAATTATTAATATTTCTGAAATCACGTAATGCACTGATAACAAGGAAGGTCTCTTCAAAGTCAAATAAAAGTTGTTCGTTATATGCAGATGCTACAGGCCAGCTCTCATACATAATGGTTTTATTTTCATCCTGATTATTCAGGTGATGCCATAATTCTTCAGTAATAAATGGGATAAAGGGATGTAATAATTTTAATATTTTGTCAAAAAATGATATGGTTTGATGAAAGGTAATACGATCAATAGATTTATCATAGTTAGGTTTAATAATTTCGAGATACCAGCTACAGAAATCATCCCAAACTAATTTATAAAGGGTCATCAGTACATCTGAAATTCTGTATTTATTATAATAATCATTGATTACAGAAATGGTCTGGTTTAGTTTTGCATCGAACCAGTCACAAGCCAGTTTATTGCTTTCAGGTTGCTCAATATTTTGTATTGTCCATCCCTTTACCAGCCTGAAGGCATTCCAGATTTTATTATTGAAATTTCGCCCTTGTTCACATAAATTTTCATCAAAAAGCAGATCGTTTCCTGCTGGTGACGATAATAACATGCCTATTCTGACTCCATCAGCACCATATTTTTCTATCAGCTCTAATGGCTCTGGTGAATTGCCAAGCGATTTCGACATTTTTCTGCGCTGTTTATCACGCACAGTGCCTGTGAAATAAACATTTTTAAAAGGTTTATCTTTTCTATATTCATATCCTGCCATAATCATTCTTGCAACCCAGAAAAAAATAATATCTGGTGCTGTTACAAGGTCATCCGTTGGATAATAATATGAAATATCTGGATTGTTTGGTTCTAAAATTCCATTAAATGTGGATATTGGCCATAGCCATGACGAAAACCAGGTATCAAGTACATCTTCATCTTGTTTCAGGTCAGAAACACTGAAAGTTATTTCCTGATTTTTTAGTTTGAATTGTTTGTAAGCTTCTTCTGCACTTAGTGCTACTTCCACTTCATTGTTTGGAGCATACCATGCCGGAATTCGTTGTCCCCACCATAATTGTCGGGAAATACACCAGTCTTTAACATTCTCCATCCAATGTTTGTAAACATTTTTAAATTTTGAAGGATAGAATTTAATTTCATCATTGACAACATTGTCAAGTGCAGGCTGTGCCAACTGATCCATTTTTAAAAACCATTGCATTGAAATGCGAGGTTCAATGATAGCTTGTGTTCTTTCAGAATATCCGATTTTATTGGTATAATCTTCAATCTTTATCAGTTTATCTTCCTGTATTAGTAAATTTTCTGCTAATTTTCGTGCAGTAAAACGGTCTTCTCCAACAAATAATGTTGCTTCTTTACTGAGTGTTCCATCTTCATTAAAAATATCGATTACTGGCAGTTTATGTTTCAGTCCGATTTCATAATCATTAATATCATGGGCTGGTGTAATCTTTAAAGCGCCTGTACCAAACTCCCTGTCAACATATTCATCAAATATTACAGGCACTACTCTGCCAACCATTGGCACAACAACCGATTTACCATTTAAATGTTTATATCGGTCATCTTCAGGATGGACACATACTGCTGTATCCCCAAGAATTGTTTCAGGTCGTGTAGTTGCAACACTTATATATTCTTCTGAATCAATAAGTTGGTATTTAATATAATAAAGTTTTGACTTTTCTTCTTTATATATAACTTCTTCATCAGAAACAGCGGTTTTAGCCTGAGGATCCCAGTTTACCATACGGATGCCTCTGTATATAAATCCTTTATTATATAAGTCAATAAAAACTTTTAAAACACTATCGCTCAGGTGTTTATCCATTGTAAAACTTGTACGGCTCCAGTCACATGAACATCCCAGTTTTTTGAGTTGTTCAAGTATAATTCCTCCGTGTTTTTCTTTCCATTCCCATGCATAATGTAGAAAATCTTCTCTGTTTAACGAAGATTTTTCAATACCTTTTTCTTTTAACATAGCAACAACCTTCGACTCTGTAGCAATCGAGGCATGGTCTGTTCCTGGCAACCAGCATGCATTTTTGCCAAGCATGCGTGCACGCCTGATTAAAACATCCTGAATTGTATTGTTTAGCATGTGTCCCATGTGAAGCACCCCTGTTACATTTGGGGGAGGTATAACAATGGTATATGCTGACCTGTGGTCAGGTATCGACCTGAAATGATTATTTTTCAAATTCGATTTGTACCATTTGTTTTCAATTTGTGAGGGTTGATAATTCTTACTAAGTTCCATTAAAAAGGTCGAAAAAACGTTTATTACTTATATTTTACAAAATGCAATATTAAGGACGATTATTGAATATTATGGGATTTTTCTGGTTAAAAACAATAAAAAACCCGCTCATAAAATGAACGGGTTTTTAGAAGAAAAAATATTTTTAATTAGTTAATCATAATTTTTCTGGTAGTAAGAATACCTTCACCATTTAGAGTAACAATATAAACACCTTTTGGAAGGTTAGCTATGTTGATGGTCTCGGTACTAATCCCACTTGAGTTCAAATTAATTTGTTTATTTTGTACTGTTTGTCCGTTTAAATTGGTAATGCTAAGGTTGATGTTATGGCTTCCTTTGCTCTCAAATTTAATGTACAATTTTCCATTGCTGTAATACAAATCATTTAATTTGGAGAATTTTTCAGATAAGCCTGATCCATTGACAAACTCATATACCCTGTACTGAAATGTTGCAGAAGTAGGATTTGGGTTTTTCTTCCATAATATTCCAAATGCGGGGGCATAGTTGCCGGGTGTCATACTAACATTAAATGTCAGGTTGAAAGTAACAGTAGTTTTTGCTCCGGGCAGAAGATCAGCCTGAGGAATATAACCACCAATGCCCTGAAGATTTGTAATTGAACTGCCATTGAAAAAACCTAAAACCAACAAACCTGTGTCTTGTGTTGTGAAAGTAACGGTGTGGTTATTGGTCAATTCAAGTTGAAACTGTGTTGATTGACCTAAAACTATTTTCGTGCCTTGTGCAGGTGCTAAAATAGAAGTGATTTCAAGCATATTTGCACTGAAAGAATAATTCAATGCAATCACTAAAACCAATGTAAAAATCAAACGTGTGAAATTTTTCATTTTCTTAAATTTTTAATAATTAGACCTTTCGTTTATGTTTGCAATAATAAATAAATATTTTCATAAAATTCAAAAATCTTTAATGAATTTTTATAGATTTTATTACTATCTTTGATTATTCAATTTTATTTGAAAAATTAAAAAATATTGCGTATGAAGAAGTTTTTAACTATCATATTTTTGGTTATTTCATGTTTTTTTGCAAATAGCCAGACCATGATGCCAGTACCAACTGCAACATCTACATATTCAGGGATGTCTAGAGGTTATTTTTTTACAGCTCCTTGTGATTTTACGATTGTTGGTCTTCGTGTTCCTTCAAATTTGAGTACAGGTAATTCATGGATAGCAGTAATGGACTTTGGAACTACTCCACCACCTGCTTATTCTGGTACTACCAATAGCTTTACTACATTATTTTATGTTTCCAATGTTCCAGGTACATCTATGATTTCGGCTAATATTTCGATAACAAGTGGTCATGTCATTGGTATTATGGGTGTCAGAACATCAGGAACAGCAGGTTTGTCAATGTACTCTGTTGCTGGTCCTTATTCAACAAATATTGATGGCAAAGCAGTGTCATTGGTGCGTATGGGAATGCAGTACGACATGACTTCAAATCCTTTACAGAATATGTGGCAGGAAGCAACCGGTACTATTGCTGTTACGGAAATGTATTATCAGATTGCATCTCCCGGTTTTGATTTAGCCATGTCATCAATTGATTCTCCTATTGTTTTCAAACAAGGTAACAATGATATCTGGGTCACTGTTCAAAATAAAAAAACAGATACAATTAAATGGTTCGATGTTGGTTATCAGTTAGACAATAATACACCTGTTCTGGTGACCAATCATTATCCCACTTTACCTATAAAACCCGGTGCTTATTATAAATATAAATTCCCAACTCAATGTTATTTGCCAAATAAAGGAAGTTATAATTTTAAAACTTGGGTTGCAAATGCTAACGATTCTATGCCGGATAACGATAAAACAAATGATACCATAAAAAAGGTGATTTGTACAGGTATGAGTGGCAGTTATACTATTGGTGCAACAAACTGTGATTATAAAACCTTTAATGAAGCCATTGCAGCATTGCAAACCTGCGGAATCGGGGGACCAATTACATTTAATGTGTCTTCCGGAACCTATAATGAAAGAGTAGTAATTCCACAAATACTTGGTGTAACAGCTTCAAATACAGTAACATTTAAAGGCACTGATAAAGATGCTTGTATATTATCTTACACCAGTACCGGTACATCAGCTATTGCTACAATACTTCTTAATGGTGCTGATTATTTTAGGTTTGAAAACTTAAATATTAAAGCACTAGGATCCAGTTACGGATATGCTGTTCTTTTAAAAAATCAGGCTGACAACAATTACTTTACCAATTGCTACTTAACTGTTCCTACTTCAAGTTCAACTTATTTTATTCCAATATTGGCTTCCAGTTCAGAATCAAGCTATTCAGGTTATGCAAATAATGCCAACTACAATACTTTTGAGAAATGTACCATTAGTGGAGGATATTTCGGTGCCTATATCAATGGCAGTTCTTCATCTTCCTGGTGTGTTGGAAATAAATTTATCGGTAATAATTTTATCAACCAATATTATTGCTGCATTTACAACTATTATCAGAAAGAAGTTACTATTAAAAACAACAAATTAATTATCAATAATTCTTCATTAACCGACAGTTGGGGAATTTACAATTATTATTGTGCAAAATCAAAAATAGATGCAAATATTATTAATCCAGGCTGGATTGGAATGCAGCTTTATTATGAAAATTATTATAGCACTGCTGATAGTTCCTTAATAACCAACAATATGATTTACGGATTTAAAGATCAGGCTGAACAAGTTGGCATCTATCTTTACAATTACAATTACAATATGAAGGTTTATAATAATACGATATATTGCACGGGTACTACTACCAGCACTCCTTATGGAAGATCATGTATTTTCGCCTATTATTGTTATGCATCCTCAATACGAAATAATATATTAATAAGCACTAATACCACATTACTATTAAGTTTCTATCCTTATGCTTATTCTACCTCTTTTGTTGACAACAATGACTATATTTATATGAATACAATTGGTGCAAATATGTTTTATAATAATAGCACCTACTATAAGGATTTAACCGGATGGAAAACAAATACATATAATTTAAATCCCGGCCATGATGCCAATAGCCTTGAAAACATAGACCCTCATCTTTTATCAGCAACAGACCTTCATTTAAATCCAAATTTTCCTCCAATTTATGGAGCAAATATGCCTCTATTAACAAATGATGTTGATGGAGATGCGCGATGCCTGTATGCAACCACAATAGGAGCAGATGAGAGCAAATACCCTGTTCCCACGCCAAAATCAAATTTTGTATCAGACGACACAGTATGCCACAGTACTCC
>Ga0172368_10008455_pt1 | contig 10486 bp, 9 predicted proteins | sample Lak11m_FD_114540 | JGI IMG/M metagenome (GOLD analysis project Ga0172368, IMG submission 114540) | Freshwater microbial communities from Kabuno Bay, South-Kivu, Congo - kab_022012_11m | ecosystem: Environmental > Aquatic > Freshwater > Lake | place: Democratic Republic of the Congo: South-Kivu...
CCCGCGGAAGGTATTCGTCTGGAATTAGTCATCCCCGGCCATCTGCCTTCACCCGGCTTTCCCGTGCGTTGCGGGGTACCGTTGCCGCGCGGAACTGTCGCCGCCGGCACGCCCTGTGCCGTGCGCAACGAGCGAGGTGAGGTGCCCGCAGTTGTCACCGAGACCAGCCACTGGCCGGACGGCAGCGTGCGCTGGGTGCTGTGCGAATTTGTGGCCCGCGCCGTGGAGGAATATCGTTTGCTCCCCAGCGCGCAACCGGGCATGCCCGCACAGCCGGTGCAGGTGGATGGCCAGACCATCTCTACCGGTCCGTTGACCCTCACGCTGGGCGAGGCGACCAGTTCCGGCGTTTTCGCCGGTCTTTCCTGGGCAGGCGGGCCGTCGCTGGGCGCGATGGACCTTTCCGTGAAGATGAACCGCGTGGGCTGGCGCGACCATTTCACTGCGCTGCGCACCGCGCAGGTGATCGAGAAGGCCTCCCCGATCTGTGCGACGGTGCGGCTGGACGGCGATATGCTGGCGGCGGACGGGAGCCGTTTCGGCGCCTGGCGCGCACGGCTGCACCTGTGGGCCGGGTTGCCTTACCTGCTGATGGAGTGGACGCTGACCAATGAATCCGACCAGGCGATGGCCATGCTGCTGGACTGGTCGGCGAACGTCGCGCTGCCCGATCTCGCGGATGCAGTGGTCGATTTCGGCCCCTTCACCTCCGGCTACGATCCGGAGGACATCGGCGTGAAGGCGATGGGGCATTACGGCAAAGTCGATGAGCCGCGCGCGTTGCCGCTCTTCAAGGATACCGAGCTGAGCTGCCGGCAGGAGCGCGACGACCAGGCGCGCATTTATCGTTTCACCACCTGGATCGCCACCTCCGAACGCGCGCCGGGATATGTGAACCTGCGGCATCCGCAAGGCGGATTTGTCGGCGCCATGCGCTGGTTCTCCGAGGAGTTTCCGAAAGGCATCAAGGTGCGCCCGGAATTGTTGACCTTCGCCACGCTGCCGGAATCGGTCGACGCGCTGGCATGGCCGCACGACCGCCCCTTCCAGCGCATGGGCCGCGGCGAGGCGAAACGGCAGACCTTCGCCCTCTGGCTGCACGACGGCGCATTGCCTAGTGAGGAGACCGAGCGCTTCACTGCCTGCGTGAACGACGGACCGCACCTCTTCGACGCGGAGTGGTTCGTCAATACGGAGGTGATCGATGCCGGGCCGCCGCACGTCCACCCCGCGCTCGCCGGCTGGCGGGAGAAGATCGTGCCGGCCATCGAGTGGACCGGCATCAACGCTCCGCGCCGCGGGCACCGCGAATACTGGGACACCTGCTGGGGCAACGACTACCGCGGTCGCACGCACATCGGCCTCATCCAGTATCTCGAGACCGGCGATCCGCGCTGGATGCGCTACTTCGATGCCGCCATCACGCACAACCGCGACGTGGATATCATCCACTTCTGCCCCGAGCACCCCGACTGGGTGGGCGCCTGTCACGAATACGGCGAGGATCACACCGCCACCGGCCCCAGCCATAACATCAGTATGAACGTGGACGGCATGCTCGATCACTACCTGCTCACCGGCGATCAGGACAGCCTGGAGGCCGCCCGCGGCTTCGCCGAGCGCCTGCTGGGCTGCTCCTTCGACCGCTGCGCCCGTGTGGTGGGCTGGCCGCTGGCACAGATCATGCGCTGGCATGGGCAGACCGGCGACCCGCGCTTCCTGCAAAAGGCGGAGCAACTGGTCGCCGCCGCCTTCACCTACACCGAGCCCCGCCGCGGCGTCCTGGCGGAGATTCACGGCTGCTGGAGCTACCGCGGCGCCGTCTCCTTTATGAACGGCTACCTGGCTTTCGGTTTGATCCGCTATCATCAGGCCACCGGCGACGCGAAGGTGCTGTCGCTCATGCGAAAGTTAGCCGACGGCCTCTTCGCGGAGATCCATCCCGCGCCGGGCCGCTTCCGCTACAGCCCCTTCCCGGAGAATAACCCCTGGCCGTCAACCAGCGGGCACAACCCGCTCATCGGCGGCCTGGTCGGCTACCTCTGCCACGCTACCGGCGATGTGAAATACGCCGCGTGGGCGCGCGAATGTTACGACGGCCTCCTCGCTGAAAAAGAGGGGAAGCCCACCAGCATGGACATGCACCAGATCGCGGGATGGATGCTGAAGGCAGTCGTCAATTCACAGGGATAGAAAGGATGGGCAGGAGAGCATGATTCAATACACCCTTGATGAGATCATTGCACTATTGGATGGAATGGCTCCTGGATTCAGGCAATTCATTGATGAAGATAATGGATCATGGGATCTCATGATCGACGATTATGGGAACGTTGTGTATCACCATGTCTTCTCAGAATTAAGCTTTTATGTCGATAAAATGCTAATTACAGAAGGACACGAGGAGGCATTATCGCAGTTATTAACATTTGCAGAAGAATTACTTGGTCCTGGAGTAGACCCCAATCTGGATAATGCCGTTGCGACCTGCTTTATCGAGAGTCTGGATCATTATGTAGCAGCCGGACATTTCCCGGTTGAGCGCATCGAAAAGTATCTTGGTGAGCGATCATGTAGGTATATTCGTGAATACGACGCCTTCTGTGGTGCGGAATGCATTCTGAAGGGTAAGAAAAGATAGAGTTATCACTATGCCTGCTAAACGTCCTTCTGCCGAGGAAATCCGTTGCGCAGCCGGCAAGCCCCTATCCGATATCATCGCTCCCGGACTGCGGATGCTGTTTTGCGGCATCAATCCGGGTCTGTATTCTGCGGCGGTGGGGCATCACTTCGCGCGGCCCGGCAACCGCTTCTGGCCGGCGCTGCGCCTGGCAGGATTGACGCCGCGGCAGTTCACGCCGGAGGAGGAGCGGGAGCTGCTGGCACTGGGACTCGGCATCACCAACATCGTGCCGCGCGCGACGGCCGGGGCGGCGGAATTGACCCGCGCGGAACTCGAAACCGGGGCGCAGGCGCTGGTCGAAAAGGTGCGGCATTACCGTCCCCGCATCCTCGCCATCCTCGGCATCAGCGCCTATCGTACCGCCTTCAACAAGCCGAAAACCACCTTCGGCCCGCAGAATGAGTCCATCGGCGACACCGCCCTCTGGGTCCTTCCCAATCCCAGCGGTCTCAACGCCCACTTCCAGGCGGCGGGGCTGGCGGAGTGGTATCGAAAGGCATGGGGGGCGAGCGAGGAAAGGTTAAATCTGCCGTAACCCTATCGCAACAGCCCCCCAGTGCCCTTAACTGATTAAATCCCGTTCCGCCAGCAGTTTCCCCGTGGCGGTGTGCAGGTTTTCGGCAATCGCTGCCAGGCGCTGTATACGGTCCATCTCCCGGGCATTGACAAGAAAGTCGGCTTCCCAGAGGATCTGGAAGTCGCGACCATCCAGGGCTTCGCGGGTGTGGTGATGGCCAACCAGGTAGCAGACGCGCTCGATGCCTGTTGTATCATAACCCAGCCGGGTGAGGATCTCGCGGGTGATTGCCTCGCCTTCGGCCTCCTGATACGGTCCCGCCGCGGACTCATGCTTGCGCAGCGCCGCCGGGATACCGATATCGTGCAGAGTGGCGGCGAGTATGATCACCTCCCGCTCGCGCAGGTCGTCCACCCCTTCCCCCGCCATGATCTCTTCCGCGTAATCGAGCACCTGCCGCGTATGCGTGATCCCTACCGACCGCTCGCTCAACACCCGCTCCATCTCCACCCAGACCTGATCGTTTATCATCAGCGCCTCCGTGCCATATCATATCATGTGCAGGCAGTGGTATAATAGCCAATGTAAGCGGTCGAGGTAGCGCCTGCGTCACCCACCGTCAACAAAATTTCTCTTTCTCTCCTGGATACAACCGGTTAACTGGAGGAACCTGCGAGATGACGACAGACGATGAATCAGAACACTCTGCGCTCTCCCAGACAGCCGCACCGTCGTATGTCATGCCGCCGCCACCTGAATTGCCGCCTGGATCGAAGCCGGTCAAAAAACGCCCGGCCAGCATTATCGTCATCGGTATCCTGTTCTTTGTCGGCGCCGCAGTCGAAATAACCGGACTGTTCCAATCATCAAAGTTTTCCGACACACTCACGATCATTAATCGGATCGATAGCCTGTTGTTCTGCCTGGTTCAGATCGCAACGGCGATCGGCCTGCTGCAATGCCGCCCACCGGCACGTACGGCCGCGATTGTGATCCTGATCATACGTTTTGTCACCATGGTGCCGTTAACGCTGGTGGAAGCGATGCAATTCGGCGTTTCAGCTGCGATGGCGATTGCGGGGTCTATCATGGTTTTTAGCCTGGTGCTGGTCTATTTCGGCGTATTGATCTTCTTCCTCACCCGTCCCGGCGTGAAGGCGGCATTTGCGGAAGGGAGCGTATGAATATGAGCGATCTCGACGGGTTTGATATGAATGGCCTGCGATCTCGACGGGTTTGATATGAATGGCCTGCGTGTGATGTTGAGCGTTCCCCGTGCCTGCTGACCCACCACAACACGACCGTCGCGCGCTGGCCGATGACCGCTGAGCAAATCACCGCCTACACCACCATGGTGGAAACCTCTCCCAACCGTGCTTTCCTCGTCTATGACCGCACTCCCTTCGGCTGGAACGCCGTACCGGCGGATTCGGGTGAGCGCAGCCAGATCTGGCTGGTGGAGAAGGCGGTGGAGCGAGCATGACCCTGGATCCCAGGGGTTTCCGCAGGTCGCCCGGTGGACAATATCGGCAGAATAGTGTTACATTTTAATGTATATCCCAATCTCTGAAAAGATACAATTTGCCAGGAGGAAGAGCGATGGCGGCTGAGGGTGCCTTTCGGATGGCGGCGTGGCTCCACCGGATCGGATTTTTGCTGCCTCTTTTGCTGATTACCGTGCTGCCGGCGCGCGCGGCGCTGGATCGCTGGGCGATCATCAGTGCCGGCAACGGGAAAGAGATGGCGCTGAGCGACCTGGTGACCGCGGAATTGTCGCGCGCGCCGGGACTGGTGCTGGTCGAGCGGGACGCGTTGCAGCAGGTGACTGACGAGCAGTTGCTTACCAAGGCGATATCTGCCGGTGGAGTGACCAGCCGGCTGCAACTGGGTGAGATGCTGAATGCCGATGCGCTGCTGGTGCTGTGGATGGGCGGAAACGGCGATACCCGCACCCTCACCGTTATGGTCATCCATTGCCCCACCGGCACGCGACTGCGCATCGAGCAGTTCCCCTGGAAGCCGGACAACACGCCGGCGCTGTCCAGTCACCTGCGCGACCTGGTCGGCGACGTGCGCCGGCAGTATGCGGACGGCATCAAGAAGATCATCGGCGTGCCGAATTTTATTTCGCGCAGCTTCTCGCGCGATTACGATCCCCTGCAAGAATCTTACAGTCTGTTGCTGCAGCAGGTTCTGATGCTCGAACCTGGGGTGGCGGTGATCGACACTGGTGAGGCACAGGCCATCGGACGCGAGTTGGCTCTTGGCGGCACTGGGCGCATCGAGCGCATCCTCCCGCTGATGGTACAGGGCGAATTCCGCGTGGAGACGGCCGGTGGCACACCTTCCATCGCCCTGTCGGTGAAGCTCACCGACAAGACTGGCATAGTCGCCACCGCTGACTCCGGTCCGCTGACACTGGCGAAGGCGCCGGAGTGGCTCACCACGACGCTGCCGGCAAAGGTGTGGGCCGGTGAAGCGAACGCGACGCCGCTGTCGCGCAGCGCCCAGGCGCAGCTCCTGGAAGATCGGGCGGAAGTGTTTGCCCGGCTCGGGTGCCTGGATCAGTCCATCCCACTGCGTGAATCCGCTTTATTGCTCTACCCAGACACGCCGAAAGCACGACCGGCCTTGGTCGATGAATATTTCCGCTTATATTATGATATCCTCAATCCGGGGCGGCCTGAGTCATATCTGTGTTATGTTCAAACTGCGAATACTGCCGCCGGGACGGGTGAAACTCCTGATCTCGATCGAACCGTCACCGAGATGGTAGCCGGCTATCTCCGGGCGCTCGATCATGCGGAATATATTTTCCTTCGGCGGCAGACCGGTCCGACTGCTATCGCCTCATCGATGGATACACTCTGTAGTTTTACATATCACCTGCAGGGAATTCGGAGAGATGCAGGGTTGCAGACTATACAGCATCCAGTCGCCATGCAGCAATTAGCCAGGGCGGACCGGGCCAGACAGCGCTTTCTGCTCGAGATCATTCCTGTTATCATGACGTATCCCGAGACCGATTCGACGGTCCTGTTGAAAGAGTATGATGCCAATATCCTCAAATTGTATCATAATATTTCCTTATTAACATTTAGCGCGATTTCGCATGGCGGCACCTCACGGGAGGATTTGCCGTTTATTCGTACGGTGGCCGAGGTAATGCCAACAGGCTATTATCCATTCTGGGTTTTGGAATATACCACCAACAGGGGTTACTATGCTTCTAATTTCACTGAGGCAGACTACTGGGCATTTCTCAACGAATTAATAGGAAGCACCAATGCGCTTGTGAGTTGCTCTGCTAAATTAACGCTGTTGAAGAAGCATTTTCAACAGATAAAAGGCAATAAAGACCAATTGCTGGCGTTGCAAGATGAGATCGAGAAGCTCGGTACGGATTTAAAAGTAATCCCTGCAACTTATCGGGCAATTCATGACCATTCTGTCCTGGTAGACTCCCTCCGTATGGAAGTCGCAAAAGCGTTGGAACAGCTTAATGCACTACCGCCATCCCAGCCTGCACCTGACATGAAGAAAAATATTTGCGCTGTGCAATTCGACAAGATCGTTCTTTCTGATGGCAAACCGTCCGCCTCGCCGACCCCCTTTCACGGGATGCAACTGATTCCCAGTCAGAAATTCGATATTGTCTGGTATATGAATGGCCAGTTATATTTCCACCGCACCGCCGGCATGCTCGAACCCATCCAATGGCCGGCGGGCATGAAAACAGCGCCATTGATCGATGTTGCCTGGGATGGCCTGGTGCTGTGGGCGATGACGGGCAGTGGGGAAATCCGGGAGTTCGATGCGGTCGGCAAGTATCTGGGAGCAGTCACTGGGAAAGATGGATTGTTGGCTTACAGTGCGGGAAGCAGGCTGTACCCGATCGCTCCCGGACGCATCCTCGCCGTGGGTGTGTCAGATAAAGATCAGCGCACCTGGTGTGCCATGGTGACCTGGGATACGGAGAAGCACGCAGCAGCGGTGCAGGTGTTTCACGAAGCCGTAGAAACCCCGATTACCACCGATGGTTTCTTCAAATCGCGGTATGCGCGCAATCCCAAAATGGTCTTCCAGGAGTTTAAAATTTTTAAGCTGGACGGCATCATGCCGGGCGATGGCCCGATTATGGGCATCTCACGCATTCTCGTACAACAGAACGGACGCTGGTATCTAGATCCGCTGACCATCAACCTGCAGACACTGCAGGTTGGCATCTGGAGTCCGCAAACCGGATTGCAGGATCTGACATACTTCGAGCCGGTGATGCTTACCTCTGCCGGAGATCTGCTGGGATTCGACGATGATTATCGTCCCAGCCTGCGGCTTACGGCCGTAACCCCCGGCAAAACGCCGTCATATCATCTGATTACCATAACCAATCCGGCAGCTGTCGGTCCCCAGACCGGATATGCAGATCAGACAGACTTGCTCCACATTTATCTCAATTATCCGTACAGGGAGTACCGCACGCTGCTGTCCGGCGCCGATGGGTGGATCTATTTGTTGGGCGCAAAATTTTACCGCATTGATCCGAAGACGTTGACGGCCCAGCGCCTGGCCACGCAACCGCCGCCGCCGGAGCGGATGCGCCTGCATTATGCCGTCTCCAGCCTGTTGGGTCTGATCGGCTGGAACGATACCGAGATTTACCGCATCACCATCGACGAAACGAAAATTCCGCAGACCGGAGATTGAAGAAAGGGTGGGGCAGGCATACTGACAGAGCCAGATCGTGTGAACTGATCCGGCTCTGTCGTGCAGCGAAAGGGTGACTTACCAGCGTTCGCGCTGCGGGGGGCGCTGGCTCTGGAAGCAATCCGAGCAGTAGACCGGCTTTTCGCCGGTGGGCTGGAATGGCACCTGGCAGGATTTCCCGCACGAGGCGCATACCGCGTCATACATCTGGCGCGGGCCACTCCCGCGGCGACCGCCGCCTTGCGTGCGGCGTAGCGCGCGACAATCCGGGCAGCGTCCCGGCAGATTGGTGAAGCCCTTCTGCTCGTGGAATTCTTGCTCGCCCGCGGTGAACACAAAGGTGGAGCCGCATTCGCGGCAGGTCAGGGTTTTGTCGGTGAAGCTCATGGTGCTTGCACTCCTCCCAAAAAGTAACCGTCACTGGAGCGGTAATTTGGACGGCTGTCACGGGTGCAAGACCAGGCGTGAGGCCAAACCAAACGGCACAATGTCGGTCCAGGGGGAAGACGATATTGGTGTCCTCAAATTCAGTGTAACAGATGATTGCTCAATCTGGCAATAGCTTGATAGCTTTTTGCTAAATTTTCTTACTAATTTCAGGGCTGTTATTCATAAGCCTGGGTAATCGCAAGCCAGGATGATTCATGAACCGCCGGTAACCGTATCCTGTTACGAGTGCGCGAGCGGTTTATGCTGAACCCGGAGAAGAGTCTGGCCTGCGCAATTTCGAGACCTGATCGTCGCATTGCGTAGCGCCGTGGGGCGATTCCGAACATTGACGCCATCATGAAAATCTGCTACTGTAAAGCATCATTTTTGGCCCGGGTGGCGGGATATCTCGCAACAGCCACCACTGACGACTACCCGACCGAGGATGAATTATCACAGAGGAGGGTAGTCATTTGCCAGATACCACGTTAATTTGCAGCGATTGCCATTGTCAATTCACTTTTACCGAAGGCGAGCAAGAATTTTTCCAGTCGAAGGGATTTACTCCGCCCACCCGTTGTCCGGATTGTCGTCGCCGCCGCAAGGCGGAGAAGATGGAAGGCGGCGGTGGTGGCGGTTTCGGCGGTAGCGGTGGCAGCAGCGGCGGCAGCGGCGGCGGTGGTCACAGACGCTCCCGCGGCTGGTAATACATCGCGATCTCTGCGGCGCCCTTCCGATCGTGGTGACCGGGGGGCGCATTTTTCCGCCCGCTGTCCAGCCGTGCGACCATGAGTCGCGCAAGGATTTTGTATGTCTGAAAAGATCAGGATTAACTCCATTGATGGGGCCGAGATGGTGTGGATTCCCGCTGGAACCTTCTGCATGGGCTCCAGCGACGAAGACATCATTGCGGTGATGCAACGACATCCCGATTGGGATGCGCGCTGGTTCGCGCAGGAGCGCCCGCAGCGCCAGGTTGAGGTTGCGGGCTTTTGGATCTACCGCCGTCCGGTCACGGTGGCGCAATTCCGCGCCTTCTGCGAGGTTACCGGGACGTCGATGCCCACAGAACCGGATTGGGGCTGGCAGAGCGACCACCCGATCGTGAATGTGAGCTGGGACGAAGTGCGGCGTTATGCCGAATGGGCAAGCGCGGTACTGCCCACGGAAACCCAGTGGGAAAAAGCTGCCCGCGGTGACGATGGGCGCTGGTGGCCCTGGGGCAATGAGTGGGAACCGGAGCGCAGCGTGAATCCCAGTAATGCCTCCTCCACACAGCCGGTCGGCAGTTGTCCTGCGGGCGACAGCCCCTACGGCGTGCAGGACATGGCAGGCAATGTCTGGGAATGGTGTGTCGCTTCGCCGCACGGCGAATACGATCAGCAACCGCCCCGTACGCCCCAGCGCCGCCCCGTCACGCCCAGCGGCCGCGTCTTACGCGGCGGCTCCTGGCTCAGCGCCTTCGGCGCCTACCATCGCTGCGCCTACCGCTGCTTCGAATGCGACCAGCAGCGCGGGTATCACACCTACCGGCGGCCACATTGCGGGTTCCGGTGCGTCGTGCAAGAAGCATAAGCAAGCCCGTACGTAGTAAGCCACAAAGCCGCAGCGGAGTGGCGTTCGGTTATTGGTAAGCCATTTTATAACCGAACGCCACTCCGCTGCGGCTTTGTGGCTTACTACATACGGGCTTGCTTTGGGCGATCGAACGCACTTTTCGCAATCCCTGATTCTCACTGTCACGTTTTGCCGACAGGTGAAGTCTAACCGGGAAAAGGACGATGGCGACAAGGACCGTAGTGGCCGAGCAGACAGAACGACAACTGATCGCGCAGGCGCGGGCGGGAAATACCTATGCCTTCGATGCCCTGGTGTCCGATTACGCGCCGCGCGTTTATCGCCTGGCGCTTCGCATGCTCGGTGACGCGGAGGAGGCGGAGGATGCCCTCCAGGAGGCGATGATCCGCGCCTACCGGAGCCTTGGCGGCTTCCGCGGCGACGCGGTCTTCGGCACCTGTCTGGATGCCATCGCCGCTCGTGTCTGCCTGACGCGCCGGCAGGCAGCGAAGCAAAGGCCGGAGCAGGTGCCGCTTGACGAATTGCGGATGTCCACCGCTGATGCGGCTGATGAGATGCTGCGGCGCGAAGCA
>Ga0172368_10008456_pt1 | contig 10486 bp, 14 predicted proteins | sample Lak11m_FD_114540 | JGI IMG/M metagenome (GOLD analysis project Ga0172368, IMG submission 114540) | Freshwater microbial communities from Kabuno Bay, South-Kivu, Congo - kab_022012_11m | ecosystem: Environmental > Aquatic > Freshwater > Lake | place: Democratic Republic of the Congo: South-Kivu...
CCTGGCTTGAAATTTATTGCGGAAAAGCAAAGAGAAGCGCTTCAAAATAAGTACAAAAATATTGGTGATCAACAATGAATCAAGAAAGAAAAGAACACATAAGAAATGCTTTGAAGAAAGGAACAAGACTTGATGGCAGAAAACTTACGGAAGTAAGGGAAATGCAAATTCAAACAGGGTTCTTATCAACTGCAGAAGGCTCGGCCAGAGTTAAATTTGGTGATGCTGAAGTTATTGCCGGAGTTAAGATGGCAATCGAGAAACCATTTGATGACACTCCTGAAGATGGTGTATTGATGGTTAATGCAGAACTTTTACCTTTGAGTAATCCTGATTTTGAATCTGGACCACCAAGTATAGAATCAATTGAAACTGCAAGAGTTATTGATAGAGGTATAAGAGAAAGTAAATCAATAAACACAAAAGAACTTTGCGTCAAAAAAGGCGAAAAAGTTTGGACATTAGCAATAGATGTTGTTCCTTTGAATTACGATGGAAATCTTATTGTTATGGGGGGAATTGCTGCAGTTGCTGCTTTATTGAATGCAAGATTTCCTAAAGTGAAAGAAGACGGAACTCTTGATTATCATGAGCACACGGATAAAAAAGTTGCATTGAAAAACATACCAATACCAGTTACAGTTTGCAAGATTGCAGATTTGTTTATTGTTGACCCAACTGCAGAAGAAGAAAACGCAATTGATGCGAGACTTACAGTAACATCTCTTGATGATGGTAAGATCTGCGCATTGCAAAAAGGTGGCGTTGGATCCTTAAGTGTTGAGGACATTAAAAAAATGGTTGACATGGCTATTGATACAGCTAAATTGTTAAGAAAAAAGATTGTAGAGGTGAACTAAATGATGAAAGTTCAGTTGCCTGAAAAAAATGTAACAAAGTATGAGAAAGCAAGAATAATAGGTGCGCGAGCGTTACAAATAAGCATGGGTGCCCCTTTCCTCGTTAAACTAAGCGAGGAAGATCTCAAGAAGGCAAGATATAATCCTGTCGAGATTGCTAAATTAGAGTATGAAGCAGGAGTCATGCCTATGTCTGTGAAGCGAGTAATGCCTAAGGACAAATAATTTTTTTTTGTTTTTTTTAATTAAATTTTTATAGTTGCTTTTTCTGAATTGGTTTATGATTGAATATATTCTCTTCGTATTGGGATTCTTATTCTTAATCAAAGGTGCGGAGTTTCTCGTTGATGGCGCATCCAGTCTTGCGAAGCATTTTAAAGTTTCAGATTTATTCATAGGTTTGACTGTTGTTGCTTTTGGGACATCTTTTCCAGAATTAATGGTTAATATTTCATCTGCGGTGCACTCAGAAGTAAATATTGGTGTAGGAAATATTATTGGAAGTAATATTGCTAATATTCTTCTTATCTTAGGAATTACTGCGCTTATTTATCCGTTGAAAATTAAACAGAATGTATCTAAACATGTTTTGTTTTCTTTAATATCTGTCTTGTTGCTCTTAATTTTTGTTGTGTTTGGAGGAAACTCGCTGAGTGCAATAGCAGGAGTAATCTTAATACTTGTATTTTTGGGATATGTTTATTGGGCATACAAGGGTGATAAGTTTGCTGAAAAAGTTTCAACAAAAAACTTTCATGTTGTAGTCAGCATCTTGTTTTGTTTCTTTGGTGTTGTTGGTTTGATTGTTGGGGGAAGTTGGGTTGTTGAAGGTGCTACTTTTATTGCAAATTACTTTAATATAAGTACGACGCTAATTGGCTTGACAATTGTTGCTATTGGAACGTCGCTTCCGGAATTAATCACTGCGATCGTTGCTGTTAAGAAAAAAAGAACAGATATGGTTCTTGGTGAATTAATAGGTTCAAATATTTTTAACATTTTGTGGATTTTAGGAATCACTTCTTTAATTTCTAATGTTTTATTTACTCCTGAAAATATTGTGAGCTTGTTTGTTTTGTTCTTTGTTTCCTTAATTTTATTTATTTTAACAATGATGAAGAAAAACAGCCTCGGCCTCAAGGCGGGCATTGCTTTTGTACTTTGCTACTTGTTGTATTTAGTATACTTATTTGTGTAATCTCTTGAAAAACTTTATATATTCCTGTTGTTATTTTTGAGTATAAACCAATTTATTGGGGGTGTTTAATAGTATGGCAAAGAAAACAATGAATTTAGGTATGTGGGCATTTTTCGTAGGTATTGTCCTTGCAATAGTTAGTGGATTTTTTGTTTTAAGTTGGGTTCCAATAGTTCTATTCGTATTAGGATTAGTTGTTGGATTCCTTAACGTAACTAAAAAAGAAATGACCTCTTACTTGGTTGCAATTATTGCATTGTTATTAGTTGCAAATTCAAGTGTCGTGGCTCTACAAGTAATACTTGGAAATTCTGCAGCTGCAGTTATCACAAGTATGTTGATAAACTTCAACGCATTTGTTGCTGCATCAGGTCTGATAGTTGCAATAAGATCTATTGTTGAATTAGGAAGAAATTAAATTCTTTCTCTTTCTTTTTTTCTTTTTTTAATTAATTTATTTTAGCGGTTGTGTTTAAGATGAACAAGATTATTACTGAGGATGGGTCTGAATCATTTTTTAATGAAGAATTTCAGGAGTCATATCATTCTAAATCTGGCGCAGTCGAGGAAGCCAGAGAGAAATATGCTAATGCAATTAAAGCTCACGATGTTAATAGTCCTATTATTTTTGATATGTTCTTTGGTCTGGGGTATAATGCTGCTGCAGTAATAGATGAGATAAGAGAAAATAATAATGATTCTTTCATTGAGGTTCACTGTTTCGAAAATGATGAGAATATTTTAAAAAAGATTCTTGAAGTTAATCCAGATTTCAAGAGTTATTCTTTAATTAAAGAATTTGTTAGGAGATTTCTTGAGTCTGATCAGAGACAATTTACTAAAGATAATATTCATTTTTTGATGTATTTTGGAGATGCCACGAAATTAATTAGAGATGTTCAGGATGAGGCAAATTTTGTTTTGTTTGATCCGTTTTCACCTAAGAAGCATCCCGCTATGTGGATTTTTCCTTTTTTGAAAGATGTTAATGGTAAAATGGTAAAAGGAGGAATTCTTGCAACGTACTCTTGTGCGAAGGAAGTTAGAAAAAATTTGGAGCTTGTGGGCTTTACTGTCAAAGATGGTCCAATAGTTGGAAGAAACAGTCCTGGAACTATCGCAATTAAAACTGAGTAAATGCATAAGTTTAATAAATTTTATTTCATAAAAAGATTTATAAATGCTCTAGAGTTTCTTGGTCAATAATGGGGCTGTGGGGTAGCTTGGCTAGCCTTTTAGGTTTGGGACCTGAAGACCCCGGTTCAAAGCAGTCTATCTACGTGTTTATGTGGATTACTGGTGAAAGTCCGGGCAGCCCCATTTTATTTACGCTAATAAATAGCGCCTAAGGAGTGCAAAAATGGCAGGTAAAACAACATTAACAACAAAAAGATTTGGTACAAGATATGGTAGAACTGTTAAGCAAAAAGTTGCGAAAGTAGAATTAGCAGCTAAGGCGACATACAAGTGTCCTTATTGTGCAGCTCAAAAAGTTAAAAAGAAGATGGCAGGAATTTGGGAATGCGGAAAATGTGGCAAGGTTTTCACAGGTAAAGCATACTCTGCAGATAAGTCTGCTAAAAGCGCATTTTAAGTTGAAGATTGAAGAGGTAGATTAACATGGCAGAATACATTTGTTTCAGTTGTAATAGAACTCTTAATGAGTCTCAGATGAAAAAAAGAATAAGATGTGCCTATTGTGGTTCTAAGATAATTTTCAAGAGAAGAGTAATATCTACAAAAGTAGATGCAATCTAAAATGCTTTCAGCCAGCATAACAATAAATGAAAATTTGTCCGAACTGGACAAATTGTTTTCTTTTGAAGACAAGGTTTTTTCTAATGGTCGTGCTAAGTATGATGTTGTTCGCGGAAATGATTTTCTAAAATTTGAAATTGTCGCGGAGGATTCTGTTGCATTAAGATCGGTACTTAATACTGTTACAAAAATTATTACTGTTCACGAAAAAACTAAGAAGGTAATAGAAGATGAATAAAGAAACTGAAGAGAAAATAAATACGCTGTCTGTTTTGGAACAAAATTTGCAGCAATTATCTGCTCAAAAGAGAAATTTTCAAAATCAAATAATCGAATTGGATTCAGCTCTTGAAGAACTTAATATTTCTGGAGAATCATTTAAGATAATTGGAAACATAATGGTTAAAGTGAATAAGGCTTCTTTAAAGGAAGAGTTGCTTTCTAAAAAGCAAATTGTTGATGTTAGAATTAAATCTATAGAAAAACAGGAGAAGAGCATTAAGGATCGCGCTAAAAATCTTCAAGAAGAGATTATGAGTGAGATGGATGTCGTAGAAGAGAAGACTAAGAAGAAAGGTGACTAATTATGAATGAAGATTTAAGGCAAGTTCTCGATATTTTAGATGAGTTACAAGAAGATGGTGCTGTTTCAAAGAATATTAAGCAAAAAGTATTGGGTATAAAAAAAGATTTGACCAATTGTTCTGGTGAAGAGATCTCTTTGAGAGTTAACAAAACTCTTTCTGAATTAGAAGATATTTCTAGTGATGTTAATTTGCCTATGTTTGTTAGAACTCAAATATGGCAGTTAACAAGTATTTTAGAAAAATTATCTTGAATTTTTAATGCTTAATTGATCTTTATTTTCTCTCTTCCAAGATATGTGTTAGGCAAGTAGTATGTATTTTTTTGATTGTCGATTATTATTGTATTTAATAAATTTATTTTGAGAATTGTTCCTTCTATCAGTTTTGTTTTTATTTTATCTCCTACTTTTATTTTATTTTTTAATCTGAAGTACTCGAGTGTGTTTGGAATTACATCAAGCGCATTCAATATTATTCCGCCTATAATTATTATTAAGATTATGTAGATTGCTAGGGTTATTACTGTTCCTATTATTCCTATAGATGTGAGTGCGATTATTACTGAAATTATGTATATTGTGAGTGCAATGCTCTTTGGCAGAACTTTGCCCACATTTGTTTTGCTCTTTTTTATTTTCTTAATGTTTTTATCGACTTCTAATTCGTTTAGTATTTTTGTAAGAGTAATGTCCACTATTTTTCCTATAACAAATCCAAGAAGTATTATTAGTACGGCGATAACTATGTTTGTTACAATTTGATTTATTGTTTGCGATGCAGTTGCCAGTGTTGGTAGCATGATGTTGTTGAGTGTTCTTCTTTTTATAACATTTTCTTTATTATTTAGAGTATTTTTAATAAATTTTATATACTTATTAGTTGTTTTTTTATTTGGTGATAGTTATGGCTCAAAAGAAAAAACAGGATGAATCAAAAGAAGAACAAATAGGTTTTCACAAAGGATCTTTATCAACTTTGGCTAAAGAAAGACAGGAATTAGCAAGAATTCTTGGGATTGTTGAGCAATTGATGCAAATGCACATTGGTTCTCTTAAAGAGCTTGGTGTTGATATTCAAAAAGAGGCTGAAGGCACTTCTTCCTCGCAGCTAGTTTCAAAAAAGAAGAAACCTATTGAGGATATATTATAAACACATCAAACCTTGTCACTGTGCAGTGGCTACAAAATAGAAACATTTAAATAATGTGATTCTTTCTTTTCATTTATGAAAGAAGTAAGTCATGTTAATAATCATAATAATGAAGACAAAAGTTATAGAGTCTTGTTTTCTAAAGATCTAACTAAAGATTTATATGATTTGAAGGTAAAAATTAAATCTATTAAAGAAGATCATCTAATAATTAAAAAACAGAAAAACGATAAAGGAATAATTGAAGTTGTTTCAGTTATTGATGACGACAAGAAGTTTCTAAATGATTTGTCAAGTGTTATCAATAATACAGTAATAGACTCTTTGAAGTGGAAAGTCATTCATGCGTTTTATGGCGCAGATCCTATTTTGAAAAAGTTGTATGTTGCAAGACAGAATCAAATTGAAGACATTTATGGAATAAATTCTATCGAGAACTATCTGGTCACAGCTGCATTAAATGATAGAGGAAAAATTCTGAGTAGAAAACAAGCCATCGATGAGTTTGTAACAGAGGCTGAAATTCATAGTATGATCAGTAATCATCCTGAGAAATATTTACCTCTAGGAACTAAAAGTCCTTTATTTGTTATAAATAACGTGATATATTCTATTAAAAATAAAAGCAAAATTATTATTGAAGAGTATAGACAAAAAAGGCTAGGACGTTTCGCAGAAAAACTTTCAGATTTTTTGTTTGGTTTAGAGAATAAATTACCATCAGATCTATTAGGTCAAAGAATACAAGTATCTGCAGATATGCTTCATGAGAGCACTAAACAACTTAAAAAACTTGCTGATGCTGGTAGTTATTATCCTGAGTGGATTGTTTTTAATTATAAAGATAGTATGGGTAGTATTAATGCGAAGATTGATGAGGCAGTTCGGCTGAATTCTAAGTATAAGACCAAAACTCCTGATGATATTCCTAAAGAAGATAGACTTAAAATGCTTCCAAGAGTTGAAGTTGATTTGATGTTGAATAAGTATCCCGTTCAGACTTTAGTTCAAGATCACAAGTCAGGAATAATTTACAAAGAAGGAGTTATTAGTCATGAAAATTTTTATTTTAATTTTAGGTCCAATGATAGACAAGATAAATATTCTCAAGAGGGTTTAAGTCAAGGTGCTGAGTATATCAGCAATATGGTTTTGCGTTTATTGGCTGTTTCAAGGTCATGTTCATCGTGATTCATTAACAACAAATAATCTTCTTGCTTTAGGAACTGAATTTAATGCAACGCCTTCTTTTATTTTTGCACATCCTAAGAAATCATCTTCCCATTTCATTAAATATATTCCATCTGCTTCATTTATTTGTAGATCATTTCCTTTCAACCATTCATGTTTCTGATAGATATCTAAAGAAATAATATTTTTTTTACAGTGCGGCCCGAAGAATTGCGTTCCTTCTATGCTGAATCTAAATCCGTCTTTTAAGAATTTTCCAAAATATAATCCTGCAGAATCAATTCTTAATTTCTCATAGTTAATCTGGTCGACATCCCTATTTAACAGATAGAATTTTTCTTTATTGCTTCTTAGGAAAACAAGATCTGGTTTTCCTTCATATCCAAATTGATCATAAATTTTTTTAAGCAAAACTTTGATTTCTTTGGAGTTCATTATTTCTAAATTTCTGTTTAGTTTCATCAGACGCCCCACATAGGATTAGTTTTTCTTTTGATGGTTGCAATCTCTTTTAGAACTTCTATTTCTGGTTTGCTTAAGTGTTTAGTTAATTTTTTTATCTTCTTAAATTCTTCTTCATTTATATCTGAATAGTAAATTTCTCCTTCATGTATTTGTCTTCCTGCGGTTACTCCTGGAAGTGATGCAGCAACTTGTCTTCCTCTATCTGCTAAACTGATGTTTTGATTTTCAGATTGCATGCTTTTCATTTCACCAATTCTTTTTCCAGTTTTATCCATCAAATATACTCCTGGTTTTATAGTTCCTTCAATTACTTCTATTCCTGCTATGCAGGGGTTGCTTTGTCTAAAGATACAATTTTTTAGAACTTCCACTTTTACAGGTCTAGTAAGATTTTCTAATTCTTTAGCCTCGATTTTCAATTCTATTTCTTTTCTCCAGGCTTCATAATCATCAATTAATGAGTAAATTACTTCTCTAACAATTATTTTTACGTGTTCTGTTGATTCCTCTTGTGCAATGTTAAATCCGAGTATTGCTGAGTGTAATGGATCTTTTTCGTAATTGGATTCAGCATCAGATATGTCCTTCTTACTTATATTTCCTATACTTGCTTTTCTTATAGGTAATCCTTGATCTCGTAGTAGCTTTATTATTGCTTCAAGACTTCCTAGTGTATCTGCTTTCACTATTATTCCGTCTTTGTCTGTGTCAAATGTTACTTCACTAATTTGATCCATGGCAATTTTTTTTAACTCTTCTTCATTTTGGTTTCTTATTCCAAAGATAGGCATTCCTGCAATTACTTCTTGTGTGAAATCTGGACTAGAAATCTTTACTCCTGTTGCCGCCACAACTTCTTTTACTGTTTTGAATTTTGATTTTTTGTCGCGCATATCTACTAATGGTTCAGGCATAAGTAATGCGCGAATTTTTGCTTTGAAAGGTTCGTTAAGACTTCCGACAATAATGCTTTCTCCTGCAACAAGCGAACCGTCATAAAGAATTACATCAATAGTTTTTCCAAGACCCTTGTCTTCTTTTACCTCTAGAATTACTCCTTTTGCAGGGCCTTCAATATTTAGGTTGAGTGTTTGTTCCAGGAATTTTTGTGACAATCCTGTTATTACCATAAGTAATTCTTCCAAACCTATTTGCTCTTTTGCGGAACAAGGAACTATTGCAACTTGTTTAGTATAACTTTCTACTCTGTCGTACCTTTCTGAACTTACTCCGAACTTTTCATAAATCGCTCCAACTAATTCATATAATCTACTCTCAATGGTTTGTTTTACTTCTTCTTTTTGTTGAGAAAAGCACTCAAGAAAATTATTGTTTTTTTTTACAAATCCGGGCAACAAATCTACTTTATTTGCTGCAATCACAAAAGGGGTCTTAAAGGATTTTAAGATTTCTATAGCTTCTATGGTCTGAGGTTTGAATCCTTCGTTCACATCGATTACAACTATTGCTATGTCTGCAAGGTTTCCTCCTCGTTTTCGCAAACTTGTGAATGCTGCGTGTCCAGGAGTATCGATGAATAGTATTCCAGGAATCGTTATTTTCATATTTAATTTTTCTATAAGTTTTCCGCATCTTTTATTGATAATTTCTAGAGGCATTATTGATGCGCCTATTGCTTGGGTGATTGCTCCTGCTTCTCCTTTTACAATATTGCTTCCTCTAAATGCATCTAGTATACTTGATTTTCCGTGGTCTACATGTCCCAGAACGGATATGATTGGAGATCTTATTCCCATGTTATTTTAGAAATTGTTTGTTTATAAAAAACTAACTGTTTATTTTAAATGGAGGTCTGTTTTTTAGAGGAAGTTTAAGAAAATTTAACAGAAAAATATATAAATGTACGAACTAACGAATAGTGGGAGGGATTTATTATGGTTGAGGAAACAACAAAAAGGTTAGTAGTTTTATTGATAGTCGCACTTATGCTCATTTCTTCGGGGTCGTTAGTCTTTGCATTGAATCCGTCGTTTAGTGTTTCGGCAGAGCCTATGAGTTACAGAATTACTCCTGATGGTTTTGCTAATTACACATTGAATGTGGTTAACTTAAAGAAAACTGATCAGGTTATTAGCGTTCAATTAACGCCAGCAGATGCTACGAATTGGATCATATTCCCTAATTCAATTAATGTTCCTGGCGATTCAGAAAAAGATGTTTTGATTAGTATTTATCCGAAATCAACAACAGGCTTGGGGGTTTATGATTTGACTTTGAAAGTCAAAGATAATTATGATAATCAAGAATTAATTCAGTTGCCACTTCACCTAAGTGTTGATGGATATTATTCTGATTACGTTCCAAACGTTGCGCTCTCTGTGACTGTTCCTCCAACACAAGATCCAAGAGAACCTTTGAAAGTAACTGTTCTAACTAGAAATAGAAATCAACTTGATATTACAAACATGACTATACGACTAAATAGTGCTGTTTTTTCAGAAGAATACAGTATGGCTTTAGGTCCTAGAAAAGAAACAACAAAAGATTTCACTTTCGATTTAAATCCCCTTCAAGAACCAGGAGATTACCCATTTACAGTGGATTTGTATTATCCAAAAACTGGAAAAGTTATCACAACATTTGAGACAACTTTGAAGATTGATGGATATTCTTTAGTTACTCCACAGTATGATACACAGTACGAATGGTTCCTAAAAAAAGAATTAATAAATTTGGAAAACTTGGGAAATGAAGAGAAAGTAAAAGAAGTTTCTGTTTATGCACCTTGGCCAAAAAGATTATTTATGTATTCAGATCCAAAAGCCGAAAAGGTTAAGATTGATGGTAAGACGTATTTGCAATGGTCCACTTCTTTGAAGACTGCTGAAACGATGCAAATAATTGTTTACACTAATTACAGAGTTCCAATTATTCTGTTAGTTGTTTTAATCCTTGGTTCTGCAGCTTACTTTATTTTCAGAAGTCCTATTTTAATTCTGAAAGAAGTGGCAGTAGTCGGAGAAGATGCTGAAGGGATATCTGAAGTAAAGGTCAGAATATTCTTGAAGAACAGATCTAGAGGGCAAGTTCATAATATTTCTGTTACTGATAAACTTCCAGGAATTACAGAACTCGTTCAATCAAATCATCTAGGTTCATTAAAACCGACAAGAATAACAAGGACTCAGAAAAAAGGAACTCTTCTTTACTGGGATTTAGACAGTCTTGAATCTTATGAAGAGAGAATTATAACTTATAGACTTAAGGCAAAACTTAAAATCATAGGTGATATGACTCTTCCAAAAGCTAGAGTTAAA
>Ga0172368_10008457_pt1 | contig 10486 bp, 8 predicted proteins | sample Lak11m_FD_114540 | JGI IMG/M metagenome (GOLD analysis project Ga0172368, IMG submission 114540) | Freshwater microbial communities from Kabuno Bay, South-Kivu, Congo - kab_022012_11m | ecosystem: Environmental > Aquatic > Freshwater > Lake | place: Democratic Republic of the Congo: South-Kivu...
GGCGAGGGCGCGCCCCGAGGCCGCGGACCGGACCAGGGTCGCGTCCAGAGCGAGGGCAACGCCTACCTCAAGAAGGACTTCCCGCGGATGGACTACATCCAGAGCGCTGAAATCCTATAAAACCTTGTCCCGACGCGCGTGCCCTATTGCGCCGTTACGCGTCCTCCACGCCCACCCCCACCATCGCGAGCACGAGCCGCCACGCCTCGGGCGTGACCGGCTGCACGCTGAGCCGGCTGCCCCGCTGCACGACGACCATGTCGCACAGCCGGGGCTCCGCCTTGAGCTCTGCCAACGTGACGAGGCGCGGCAGGTGCCTCACGTAGCCCACGTCCACGCATTGCCAGCGTGGCGCGCCGGGCGTGCTCTTCGGATCGAAGTACGGGCTCATCTTGTCGAATTGGCTCGGATCGGCGTGCGCTTCGGCCACCACCTCGCCGATGCCCGCGATGCCGGCCGGATCGGTGTTCGAGTGGTAGATGAACACGCGGTCGCCGGGGCGCATTGCCCGGATTGCCTGAAGCGCCTGGGCGTTGGTCACCCCGTCCCAAACGGTACGGCCCTCGGAAGCGAAACGGGTGATCGGATAATCGGACGGGTCGGTCTTGGCCAGGTAGTAGTTCGGTTTCATCGGATGCCCCCTGAGTTGTCCAGCGTTTCGCAATGGGGGTAGTGGCGATTCTACCACCATCACCGCTGGCTCATTGTTTTCAGAGGGATGCGCGGACCAATGGCGCTTCGGAAGCCGAAAAAAACTAAAGCCTGGTGTACAATAGCGTCGATAGGTCAGTTGTGGCCCAGGGCGGCTGAAGTGCCGGTTCACTCAGCCCGGCGATCTGCGGACGGTCACCGCAGCCGCGGCGCGCGGGCCGCCATTGGGAAGGATGCAAATGCAGCGATTTTCTGGTTCGAGCAGTTTGGCTTTCAGGTGTGCCGCCGTCGCACTTCTAACGCTGATGGCCGCGGTTGCCTGGGGCCAGGCTCCGCCGGAAGCTCAGAAGCCGGCCGCCGAACCTCCAACGCCCCCTGTTGAACAGGCCGCGACGGAGAAACTTGTCGCCGCCGCCCCTGTTGATCCGAAGACGTTCATTATTGGAGCCCAGGACGTGCTCCTCATCAGAGTGTGGCGCGAGCCCGACTTTTCGGGCAGCGTCGTGGTCCGCCCCGACGGCAAGATCACACTCCCCCTGGTCGGCGATATCGAGGCGGCCGGTTTCACGCCGGATGCGCTCACCGCCAGGATCGCCGAAGTGCTTGGGAAGGTGATCAACAAGCCGGAGGTGACGGTTTCGGTTCTGAACGTCCAAAGCAAGCGGTTCTTCGTTTCGGGGAAAGTGGGCCGGAGCGGCCCGGTTCCGCTTGTCGTGCCCACGACGGTTCTCCAGGCCCTCAGCGCGGTCGGGTTGGGCGATTGGGCTAAAAAGAGCAAGATTGTGATCATGCGCGGAACCCAGCGCATCAAGTTCAACTACGATGAAGTGATCAAGGGCAAGAAACTGGAGCAGAACATCTTCCTCCAGGACGGCGATCACATCTTCGTTCCATAGACTTTTCGCACGAGGACGAGCAAAGACCATGCAACCGCAGTCTCCGCAGGAACAGCCGCTCAGCGTTCCGCGCCGCACCCTCGACGTCGAGGATTACATCGACATCCTGCGCCGCCACCGTTCCTGGATCCTGGCCCCGGCCTTCGCCGGTCTGGTGCTCGGCGTAATTGTGGCTTATTTGTGGCCCGACTCCTACCTCGCCAGCGGCCTGATCCGGGTCGTCCCGCCCAAGGTGCCTTCGCAGTTGGTGCCGACCAATCTGACCGAAGCGATGGTCCAGAAGGTCGCCGGCATCCAGCAGACCATCACCAGCCGGCCCATTCTGACCAACGTGATCCAGACCTACAACCTGTATCCCGACGACCGGAAACGGCGGCCGATGGAGGATGTCATCGAAAAGATGCGCCTCGATATCCGCGTCGGACAGTCAAGGGGCCGCGGCCGGGGCTCCGAGGGCGGCAGCATCTTCTCCGTGTCGTTTTCCTACCCCGACAAAAGGCTGGCGACGCAGGTTTGCAAGGACATCATTACCCGGTTCATCGACGAGAGCACAAGCTCGCGGTCCACACAGACGGTGACCACCACGCAGTTTTTCCGCGAGCAGTTGGACGCGGCGCGCAACGAACTCGAGGAACTCGACCGCAAGATGGCGCTGTTCCGGACGCGCAACATCGGCCAGTTGCCCGAACAGGAACAGGCCCTGTTCAACCGCCTGACGGCGCTGGAAAGCGGCATCCAGAGTATCAACAGCTCGATGAACCGCATCAACCAGGAAAAGCTGCAACTGGAAACCAACATTCGCATGTTGCGCGACCAGGCGGCGGCCCGGGCCGCGCAATCGGCCGCATCGCCGGGCGGAGGGTCTGGCGGCGGAAGCCGCGCTGCCTCGCCCGCCGAAATCCGGCTGGCCGAACTGAACCAGGAAATCGCCCTCATTGAAGCTCAGTTTTTCAATCTCAAGGAAGCCTCCACCGAGACCCATCCCGACGTGCGCCGCCTGCGGGCCTACCTCGAATCGAAGAAAAAGGAGCAGGCCCAGGCATCGGCCGACGCGCAGGCAGCCGCCCTCGAAGCCTCGGCTGGCGCGCCCGTCCGGCCCGGTTCCACGGCTCAGCCGTCAATCCGGGTCGATTTCGAAACTGCCGCGGCCATTGCCCGTGTGCAGTCGGCACTCCAGGCCAAGGACATGGAACTCGAAGACCTCGCCCGCAGGCTGCGCGAAAACCAACTGCGCATCCGCGAGGTGAACAACCAGATCCAGGCCAGCCCTGTCGCCCAACAGGAGTACACCCAATTGCTGCGGCAGCGCGATGTCGCGCAAGATCGCTTCAACAACCTGAATGGCAAGATGCAGACCTCGGCGATGGCCACGGAGGTTGAAAGCCGCCAGCAGGGCGAAACGTTGGAGGTCCTTGAGCAGCCGATCATGCCCTCCGAGCCGTTCTCGCCCAAGCGCGAAGTCATCATGATCGCCGGCCTGGTCATCGGCCTTGCCATCGGCGTCGGCATGGCCAGCGCCCGCGAGATCAGAGACACGTCGCTGAAAAACCTGAAGGACGTCCGCGCCTACACCAGGCTCACTGTCCTGGGGTCGATCCCATTGTTGGAGAACGACTTCGTGGTCCGGCGGCGCCGCCGTCTCGGATGGCTCGCATGGGCGGCCACCTTGCTCCTCGGCATCCTTTTGATGACGGGTTCCGTCGTTTACTACTACACCTCTAGAGCATGACGCCGCGATGAAACTGCATCCCCATCGATCCACAGGAGGTCCAAATCAGTCATGAGCCGAGTCCACGATGCTCTGCGCCGCATGGACCCCAACGCGGGCCAGCCCCAGGTCAGTGGCCAAGCCGCGGGCAACACCCCGATGGCGCCCTCCGCTCCCAACGAACTCCGCGACCTGCTTGACCGGATTGAGATCGTTCCCTTCACGCCGGCCCCGGATGCGTCCCTGCTCGACTCGGCCCGTCCCAGCGAAGCGCCGGGCGAGGAGTTCCGCAGCTTGCGGACCCGTCTGAACCACCTGCAGAGCCTCCAGCCGATCCACAGCCTCGTCATCACATCGTCGTCTCCGGCCGAGGGCAAATCCTTCACCGCCGCCAACCTCGCGCTGGCTCAGGCCCAACTCGAAGGGAATTTGACCCTCTTGGCCGATTTCGACTTCCGCCGCCCCGTCATCCATAACCTGTTTCAGATCCAGCGCAGCCCCGGCATCACCGATTACCTGCGGGGCAAGGCCAAGCTGGACGAGTGCATCAAGCGCATCGAAGGATCCAACCTCTGCATCCTGCCCGCCGGCGAGGCCGTGCTGAATCCACTTGAGCTCCTGAACCTCCCGGAGGTTAAGGTGCTCATGGACCGGCTGCCTTCGATCTTCAACTGGATCATCCTCGACACCCCCCCGTTACTGTTTGCCGCCGACGCCAACCTCCTGGCCACGCTGGCTCACGGCCTGGTGCTGGTGGTCCGCATCGGGATTACGACGATCGACACCGTCACGCGGGCCATCGGCTCGCTCTGCCGCAACAACATGCTGGGCGTGGTGGTCAACGGCGCGCACAAGGGTGAGTTGTACAGCAAGTACACTTATTACCATTCTTATTACTACTCCAAGCCGTCTGAGTGACCGGCGGCCTGGATCGAGCAAACCTACATGAACCAGTCCACAGGCGGAGTTCCTTCCACATCCCGTACGGATGGATTCCCGCTTTGGCTTTGCCGCGCGGCCGCGGGCATGGATACCGGTTTCTGGGGCGCCGTGGCCGTTCTGTCGTGGTTTGTTGGAGCCTCCCTGGCTAGTGGGGGATTCTGGTTTGCCCGCCTCAATCTGGCGGCTGGCCCCTTTTTCGGAGATAAGGTCTTTTATTCAGGAGCCGGTTGGCACACCCTCACCGGTGCGGCTCTCCTGCTTTTGATCTACAGTCTGCTCGGCGTTGCCTACGCGGCACTGCCCGCCTCGCGCGAGGGCTGGCTGAACCTGCTGACCGCGCTCGGTTACGCCGGGCTCATCCACCTTTGCGCCGACGCCTGGCTTTGGAGAAGATTTCACCCCTTCGCCCCCCCCTACTTCGCCCCTCTCGCCGTCGCTCCGGGGCACCTTCTGTACGGTATCGCCCTGTCGCGCTACCCGGCGCGCCTGAAAAGCCTCGCCATCGGCCTGGGTGACCAAGGATCGGTGGCTGCGCTGGCCGCTCCGCCGGCAACGGTTGAAGCGGAGCTTTGCCGGGAAGAAGAACACCCGCCCGTTCACCCTCCAAAGGACGAAACGGCCGGGTCCTCGGCCCGTTCCGCGGAAATGCTCCCACCCGATGGTGGTCCGCCTCCAAGTTCGCTAGAATAGGATCTTTGGCCTTGCGTCCCGGTTCGGTTCCTTGTGAAACGCAACCCAATTCCAGCACGTCTGGTCCGAGAGGCGATGATGAGAAAGGATTCTTTCTGCCTACGATGACTCACAGGCGCGTGAGCCTGAAAGCTGTCCTGTTGTATCTCGCAATCGCCGGGGCAGGCGCGGGTTCATTATCCACAATTCACGGGCAGCAGCAAGCCCCGCCGGCCAAGCCCCCTCAGGCATCAAAGCCGGCTTCGCCTTTCGAGACGGTTCCAGGGACCCAGGAAGCGCCACGTCCCGCCGCGCCGCCCAAACAGCCGGCCCCTTTTGAAACCGTCCCCGCCACGCCCGAGGCTCCCAAGCCAGGCGAACCCAAGCTGCAAACGCCGGTGGCCGAGCCCTCCGACATCGTCGAGTACATTGAATTCCGCGGCGCCCGCCGGGTACCCCAGGATACCCTGCGCGCCTTGATTTTTACGAAAAAAGGCGACCGCTACGACGAGGCCGCGATCCAGCGCGATTTCATGGCGCTCTGGAATACCGGCCGGTTTGACGACATCTCGGTGGAACGCGAGCGCGGCGAAACCGGCGGTTGGGTCATCCGCTTCGTGGTCACCGAACGGCGTGTCGTCCGGACCATTAAGTACGAAGGCGCCAAATCGGTCACCGTCTCCGAGATTCTCGACCGGTTCAAGGACCGGCGCGTCGGCCTCAGCGTCGAACAGCAATACGAACAGGGTAGAGTCCAGCGCGCGGCCAACGTCCTGAAAGAGTTTCTCGCCGAGCGCGGGCGCCAGTTCGCGACGGTGACCCCTGAAATCCGCCAGATCCCCCCGTCCTCGGTTGAGGTCGTCTTCCGCGTGAATGAGGGCGCCAAGGTCAAGGTCGGCAACATCGAGATTCTCGGCAATCAGGTGTACGGCGACAGGGCCGTCCGCCGCGCCATGAAAAACCTTAAGCCGATCGGCATCCCGTACTCGCTGGTCCTTGAGGAGATGTTCCCGCGAACCTTCGATTCCACGAAGCTTGAAGAAGACAAGGATCGCATCCGCCACTTCCTCTATAACGCCAACGGCTACTTCACGGCCCGTGTGACCGATCACAAGTTGACGATGCGCGACACCCGCCCCGGCCGGATCTGGTGGTTTCCGCCGCTCATCTGGCTGAGCACGAAGCCGGGCAAGGCCGCCGACCTCCAACTGACCGTCGAAGAGGGCCGCCAATACCGCATCGGAAAGATCAATTTCGTCGGCGTGAAACTCTTCAAGACGCCCGAAGTGCTGATGCGTCCCATCTTCGGCATGGGCGAAGGAGATATCTTCTCGACCGAAAAACTATCCAAAGGCTTCAAGAACTTCCAAAAGTTCTATGGACAGTACGGTTACATCGACGCCGTGCCTGAACCCGATTTCGATCCCAAACCGGATGGCACCATCGACCTTACGCTAAACGTCGACGAAGGCAAGCAGTTTTTCGTCCGCCGCATCGATTTCCGCGGCAACACCACCACCCGCGACAAGGTCATCCGCCGGGAAATCCTCATTGACGAAGGCGACCTGTACAACACCCAGCTCTGGGAAGTCAGCATCCTGCGGCTGAACCAGCTCGGCTATTTCGAAGCCCTCAAGGTCGAGGATGCCGCCGACCTCACCCGCGACACGAAGAACTCGACCGTCGATATTACATTGAAGGTCAAGGAGCGCGGCAAAAACTCCGTTTCGCTCAACGGCGGCGTTTCCGGCATCGCAGGCTCGTTCATCGGCTTCGGCTATTCCACCAACAACTTCCTTGGGATGGGCGAAACCCTCAGCCTCGACGCCCAAATCGGCGACCGTATCCGTTCGGCCACCTTCGGATTCACCGAACCGTATCTGTTCGACCGGCCGATCCAGGCCGGTTTCACGGTCTACACTCAGCGCTTCAATTACGACCAGGCCCGTGAGGTCTCGCTCTACTCCGGCCGGAACTACATCCCGTTGTATGAAGCGCTCGGAACGCAAAACCTGTTGCGTTATGTGACCAACGGATACGGCTTCACGACATTCGTCAGCTACCCCCTGCGCCGTTCGTTCGCCCGCGTCAGCCTGACCTACGGCATCGACCGCTCCACGATCACGCCGGAAAACGAGAACTCCAACACCTACTTTTCCTATTCGAACTTCCTCAACTTCGACGGTCCGAACCAGCTTAGCGGCATCTTTACCAGCCGCATCACCCCCGCCTACACCTACAACACCATCGACCACCCCATCACGCCCTCGCGGGGCAAGAGTTACTTCGCGTCGCTCTCCTTCGCCGGAGGCCCGCTCGGCGGCAGCGTGAACATGTTTGAACCGACGTTGACCTACACCCACTTCGTCCGCGGGCTAAAACAGGGCCATGTCGTGGGTTGGCGCGTGCTGGGCCGCATGATCACCGGCTACGGCGGCAAGGTGGCGCCCCCCTACAACAGGGTTTACATGGGCGGCGAGAATGATGTCCGTGGATTCGAGATCTGGTCGATTCTTCCGGCGGTCTATATCCCTTCTTCGGCCTCCATCCCAGTGTTGAACCAGGATGGCTCGGCCCGCACCCAGAAAGTCATCGTGGATGGAAAGCTCACCACCGTCGGCGTGACGCAGACGATCCCGGTTTACCAGATCGTCTTCCCCGGCGGCGACACGCAGGGCATCGCCAACATTGAGTACCGGATCCCGATCGTCGGCCCGGTCACCCTCGCGGCCTTCGCCGACGCCGGCATGAACCGCATCACTCTGGGTAACCAACTGCGGCTCAACGCCAGCCGCCTGGCCGACTTGAACGCCTCGTTCCCAACGGCAGGCTTCGAGAATGCGGCCGTCAGAATCCCGTCCACCCAGAAGTTCCGCGCTTCCACCGGCCTTGAACTGCAAGTCATGATGCCCGTGGTCAATGCTCCGTTCCGCCTCTATTGGGCCTATAACCCTTTCATCGTGAGGGATTACTTCACTCCGCCCGTCGCCGCCGACGCGTCCATGTTCCCCAACGCGGCCACGATGAACTACGCGGCGCTGAGCTACGCCTCCACCACACCTTATTTTGAAAGGCGGACCATGTTCCGCTTCACCATCAGCCGCACCTTCTAGACCGGTACCGCCAAACGGCTGCATGCTACCATCGTTATGAGTTTGAGGAGTTCGAAACAGTGAGAATTGACGCAAAGCATCTCGGCCTGGCGGCCCTCGCGCTGCTGACCGCGGCCCCCGCCGTTCAGGCCCAACAGGCGCCCACCAAAGTCGCCATTATCAACATCCAGAGTGCCATCCTCGCCACCAAGGACGGGGAAAAGGCGCGCGAAGCCCTGCGCGTGAAGTTCGAGGCCCGGTCCAAGGATCTTGAATCCCGCATGGCGGACATCAACAAGAAGCGGGAGGCGCTCCAGAAGTCGTCCAACACCCTTTCGGCCGAGGCCCGCGACAAGCAGACCCGCGAAATCGAAGATCTCCAGAAAAAGTACCAGTGGGATGCCGAGGACTTTCAGAGCGATGTCCAGCAGGAAGAACAGAAGCTCGTCGGCGAGATCGGCAACCGTATGATCTCCATCATCGACGAGTATTCGAAGGGCCAGAATTTCGCCCTCGTCCTCGACGTCTCAAGCCAGCAGAGCCCCGTCCTTTGGGCCGCCAGCGGGATCGAGATCACGCGTGACATCGTCGAGCTTTACGACAAAAAGAACCCGCCCAGCTCCGCGGCCCCCGCAGCCACCCCGGTTAAGCCCGCAGGTTCACCGGCCACGCCCGCAGCAAAAAAGCCCGCTGGCGCTAAATAGCAGCCGCGTAGAGCCCATTCCCATCCGGCCGGCGTCTGCCCCAAGCATATGCCGGCCTTCGTTTTTCGTCTTTTCTTCTCTGGCTATTCTCCCGCCCCAAGCTTCGCCGGGACCGGGGGCGATTCCCTAAGCTATTGACAAACCATTGTTTATTTGTCGATGGAGTTTGTTTGGTCGAAGTCTCCCAGCCCCGTCAACCCGCCATGATGTACACTGATCAGCGATGAAACGCCGCCATTTGCTTGCCCTTGGCGCAGGCTCCCTGTTTGCCGCGCCCCGTCCGAAAATCGTGTTTGTCTGCGGTGACCACGAGTATTCCGGGGAGGCCACGTTGCCTTTGATCGCCGCTGAGATCGAGAAACGATACTCAATGGCCTGTACCGTCCTGAAATCGGTCCCTGACCAGAACGGCGAAACCGACATCCCTGGTTTGGAGGCGCTCGACACGGCCCAGCTCGCCGTCTTTTTTCTGCGGTGGCGCCGCCTTCCCGCCGGGCAACTCGAACCTATCGATCGGTATATGAAGGCCGGCAAGCCGATCATGGCGTTTCGCACGACATCGCACGCATTTCGCTACCCGAAGGGCGATCCGCTTGAGCTGTGGAATGGATGGGCGGCCGAAGCCTTTGGCGCGCCGCCCGGATGGGGCGCTGACGGCCACACTCATTTCGGAAGCAAATCCTCGACCGATGTCACGGTCGCCGCGGCGCACCCCATCACCGCCGGAGTCGCCCCATCGTTTCATGCCCGGTCCTGGCTCTATCGCGTGCGGCCCAAATGGCCCCCGCAGGACGCGCAGGTGCTGCTCACCGGCACGGCCGTCAATCCAGATAAGGCAGCTGATCCTAATCCGGTCGCCTGGACCTGGACCAACCGCCACGGCGGCCGCGCCCTCTATACGTCGATGGGCCATCCCGAGGACTTCGCCGCCGAGCCGTTCCAGCGCTTCGTCATTCAGGCCATCCAGTGGTGCCTCAATCCCAAGAAGAAGCCCTCCTGGAAGGGCCCCGTGGCCATCCAGGTCCCCTACCGCGGGATGGTGAAGACCGGCTAGCGGCCGAGCCCGGACTCACGAAAATTTCTTGCCCGAAAAGGCGCCTTCCGTGATGGAGACCAAACGGATTTCGCGCTGTATACAGCGGAAGGTTTACTGATACGGTTCGGAGGAGGCCCAGTGGACCTTTTCAGGGCCGCGCCGGTCGGAGGGGGCGGCGCGGCCACTTGCTTCCATCGTGTCCATTCGCCTGCGACAATGTCAGGTGATGCGACTACTCGCCGTCCTCACCCTCGTCCTGCTTCCCGCAGCCGCTCAGGACAACACCCTCGCCCGCCGGCAGATCTCGGATGGCTGGCGGCTTCTGTTCGACGGCAAGACGATGCGCGGCTGGCAGGACCCCGCCAAGAAAACCGTCCCCGGCTCAGCCTGGGCCGTCGAGGATGGCGCTCTCACCACCGTTCTCAAACCTCGCATCGAGGAAGACCTCATCTCCGCCGGCTCGTTTTCCGACTTCGAACTGGAATTCGATTGGCGTGTCGCCGAACGCGGCAATACCGGCCTCAAGTACAGGCTTCAGCGGGAGATTTTCGTCGACAATTCGACCGTCAAACCTGGGCCGAGCGGCTTCGAGGGGATCCTGGGCCGGGAGATCGCCACCAAGGCATCCGACCGCACTAAACTCGCCGCCGGCGCCAAAGGCTTCGTCTATACCGTTGCCTTCGAATTCCAACTGATCGACGATCAGCGCCACCCCGACGCCCTGCGGGGACCCGACCGCCAAACCGGCGCGCTTTACTCGATGATCCCCGCCGCGTCGAAACCCGCCA
>Ga0172368_10008459_pt1 | contig 10483 bp, 6 predicted proteins | sample Lak11m_FD_114540 | JGI IMG/M metagenome (GOLD analysis project Ga0172368, IMG submission 114540) | Freshwater microbial communities from Kabuno Bay, South-Kivu, Congo - kab_022012_11m | ecosystem: Environmental > Aquatic > Freshwater > Lake | place: Democratic Republic of the Congo: South-Kivu...
GGGAATCACGACCGGCGGAGGTGCGCATACTGTGCATGAATATATTGATACCGACCCGGTTCAGAGGGGAATGAAATGTTTGGCGGAGTTTGTTAAGCGACTGGAATAGAAAAGAGCGACTTAGCAAAAAGTCGCTCTACTTTTTTATTTCAACCCCTTCACTTCAAACACATCGATCGGCTGGCTCTTGCCCTTGACCGCCAGCGGGGCGTAGGGTTTTGCGTTCACCCATTGTTCGACGCGCGCATAGGCTTCTTTGCTGATCAATATTTGATTCTTGCCGGCGTTCTCCTGGATTCTCTTGGTCGTATTAATGCTGTCGCTGATGGCGGTGAACTCGAGGCGTTTCTCCGTGCCGATCCAGCCGAGGATGGCGTTGCCGTAATGGATGCCGACGCCGAAATCAAGATGCGCTTCCGGCGGCAGTTCGGCATGTAGTCTTGCAATTGCCTCGCGGATGGACAGCGCGGTCTTGACCGCGCGCAGAGTATGGTCAAATTGTGGGACGGGTGCGTTATACCAGGCCATGATGGCGTCGCCGAGGAACTTGTCCACAGTACCTTCGTGTTCGAGCACCGCCTCCGCCGCGGCGGCCAGATAAAGATTTAACACAGCCACGAGTTTTTCCGGTGATTGTCTTTCACTATACGATGTAAAGCCGCGGATGTCGGCGAACAAAATGGTGAGGTCCACTTTCTTGCCGCCGATCTGCAGACTGTTCGGATCGATCTGGTCGAGCACAGCGGGCGAGACCATGCGTTCCAGGAGACGGCGTTGGGCTTCGAGCTTCTTGCGTTCGGTCATGTCGTCGAGCACGATGGCTACGCCTTGAGTCTTTTGTCCCGCGTCTTTGAGCGGAGACAGGTTGAAGCGCCAGTCCACGTTGCCGCCGATTGAGTTTTTGTGGCTGATCTCAAGATCGACGATCGGCTTGTCGGTTTGGCGGACTTCGGCCAAATGCGGCTGAAGCTCCCTCGAAACGGGAGCCAGCGCCTCGTCCAGGGAACGACCGATGATCTCCGTCGAAGCGTGGCCTAGTATGTTCTGCGCGGCGCGGTTGGCGAGTGTGATCTGGTTGCCGATATCCGCAGTGATGACGCCGCTGGCGATGGATGCGAACACGTTGTCCATCAGATTTTTAAGCTTGGTCACTTCGGAGAGCGTTTGCTTGAGAGACGAGAACAGGCGTGCATTGTCAATTGCAACTGCAGCCTGGTTGGCAAAAGCCACCAGCAGATCGCGTTCGGCCTCGGCGAAGATACCAGTGCGCATACGATTGTCGGCGTAGATCACGCCGATCAGAACATTCTTGACTTTGAGCGGCACACACAGGATTGAGCGCAGATTGAGCATCATGATGCTCTCCTGCCGGTTGAAGCGTTGATCATCCTGTGCGTTGGTTATGGTGATCGGTTCGCCGCTTTCGATGACGCGTTGCACGATGGTGCGGCTGGTGGCGGCTTCGCTGGACCTGATGGATTCCTGTTCCCAGTTACGCGCCACTTGCGTCACCATCTCGCCTTTTTCATTTCGTAACATCAGGAAGCCGCGTTCAGCGTGCGTCAGACGCACAATGTTATCCATCACGATGCGCAAGACTTCGTCATGTTCCAAAGACGAGTTAACGACTTGCCCGATATTGGCAAGCGCCAGCAGATTGCCATGTTCGGCTTCGAACGATGCAATTTGCTGGCTGACCTTGTGGAGCTTATTTATCAGGCCCGTCAGGTCTTCAACAGTCCTGGGAGGCAACTCGCGCGCCTTTTTTTTCTGCAAGGCATCGCGCAAGCTCCCGGCCTGCAGGCCGAGCGTCAGGATTTGATCGTGGATGGTTGTGGGTTTGGTTTTGTCGGAGCTCATGGCTTACCTTGTGTAATCTTCGCTGGTGAAGACATTTACGATTCGCTGGATGAGGGCACGGATGGTATGCAACAGGATGAAGAAACTTGCGCGTCGGGCGCGGGACAAATTAGCGGGGCGCGGCGTAAAGAGCGCGGACTCGTGTTCAAGCTTTAGCGCTTCGATGTGCGCTTCAGCCGATGGCAGCAGCTTGCTCAACAACGCGGCCCGTTCATTTGGTGTGATGTCCATTGTTTGCGGTTTGCCCAGCCAGCTCAGACTCAGATTAATTGTCGCAAAGGAACGTTCAACCGGCATCAGTTGAAACCAGCGCCGCCAGTTTTCCATCCATGTGGGCGTTGTCAACAAGCTTTGTTCCCAGGATTTTGATAAGTATAACGTCAGTCTGCCAATCAAGCGATAGCGATGTATGACAAATATGATGAGCACCAGGACTAGAAGTGGAGTGAAAATTATCAAACTGATTCCGATTGGAGTTTTGGCAAACGGAGTCGGCTGTGATTTGGTCGGCGTGGCCGCACTGGTTGATGGCGTTTGGTCGCCCTCACTCAGCGGCCTGCGCGGCGGCAGAACGCCCGCGCTATCTGATCCATTATGAGCTGATGCAACGGGGCGTGTCAACGCGTCCTGGTTGACGGTCGGCTCGAACTCCACCCAGCCGATGTTGGGGAAATACACTTCAGGCCAGGCATGTGAGTCGCGTTTGCGGATGATGTACGTATCGTCCTGATCCTCACCCTGAGCGAAGCCCACCGCGAGACGGGCCGGGATTCCGACCGAGCGCAGAAGTAACACTTCGGCAGAGGCGTAATAATTGCAAAAGCCTTTTTTATAATCGAACAAAAACCATAAGATCGGATCGCGGCCTTCAGGTGCTGGCGGCAGGCTGGTGGTGTATTGCATGTTGGCGCGCAAATAATTTGTGACAGCCGAGGCTATATCATACGGCGTTTTATTCCCCTCGCCGATCTTGTCGGCCAGCGCTTTGATATTAGGTTTGATGGTGTAAGGGATTCCTAGATAGCGGTTCTTGATCCAATCAGGATATTCCATTCCGGCGGCGCGCAACTGCTCGACGGTTGGATTGCCGATCTGTGCGCGGACCTGGTAGCTGGTCCCTGTTTGAATCGCTGGATTTGCGTCCCAGGCCATTACATCGTTAACTTTCGTGTCGATGCGCGTTGCCGTAACCGTGCCGGGTTTGTCTATCCACACCGGTTGCGAGGGTGCATACAACAAACTTTGGCTCGGAAGTTGGAGCGTGAATTGCAGGAACGCCAAACCGCGGTTTTCAGCGCTGGGAATTTTCAGGTCGCCGTTGCCCGGCTCAAAGTCCAGGTATGATGCGGGAGTGCTGACCCATTGTCCGTTGCTGTAAAAATCGTAGACGCGTCCGCGCCAGTAATAACGAGTTGAGAATTCCGGCGAGGATAAAACTTTTACCGTAAAGACCGGCGAATCGCCGAGTGCCGCGTTGCGTCCGAGCGCCAGCGCGTCGCCATAAAAATTTGTCCCGCCATTTGCGTAGGGTGAATCGAGCGAAGTGACCGCGTTCGATAAGCGGTCGCGCAGCGGTTTGGTGAATTGGTTCCATCTATCTGATGCAGATTGCCAACTCGAGAGCGAGGTCGGTATGATCCAGGCGATGAAGACGAGGCTGGCAACGGTGGCAAACAAACCGCTGAAAATATTTGGCCAGGCATCTTCGTTGATGAAGACGCGGCGGCGCGTCCATTCAGCCTGATTGCCTCGGTAATAATCGCGGCCCAACAATAACAGCGCCAGCAGGATGTAAACTGCCAGCCACCACGAACTGTAAGTCTGATAGTTATCATAAATTTGGATGAGCAGCGTTGTGACCCCGGCTGGGACAATGGCGGCCAGTAAATTATTGTGCCGTGTCAACCAGTAGCCCGCGCTCAGGCCGAGCATCCAGAATCCCAGACAAATAAATGCAACGAAGAAAAGCGAATCTTTGACCGGCTGGCGCTGGATGAATTGAGCGAGCGAGACAAACAGAATCTTATTCACACTGACAAGCTGATCCATGATGGACAAGTCCTGATCCATTGCTTTGAGCAATTGCCACGGAAGCATGACGAGTGTATAGCCGATCACCAGCCAGATAACGGCGCGTCGTTGAAAACGGCTGATACCGAGCGCCAGCCCGAGTACGGTTCCGGAGGCGGCCAATATCTCGGCAAAATAAAGATACGCCGTCCAGTCAGTTGTGACCAGGCGTGCCGCGGCTACTTGAATGATAAAGAAGAGCAGGGTAGCCGATAACCAATCCCAGGCACGCAAGGATGTTTTCTGCATGATCTGAGTGTACAATAGTTGAACCGTGCTCGTCAATCGTAAGTTAAGGAGTTGCCATGAATTCCCTGTTTGATAACGGCATTCGTTTGATCCTTCTCATTCAAAATCTTTCCTGATACATTAATTGGTTTTTGGATTTCAGGCGGCGCGCCCTGGTTGTTTTTTCATTTCAAAATTGTCAGCTCCAACCCCTTGAGGATCAATCTGATATAATGACCGCCGCTACCGTAAAAAACTTATAATGGGATTCGGATGACTCTCGAACTCGGAACACTTTTACACAAACGTTATCGCATTGTAGAGATTCTGGGCCAGGGCGGCATGGGATCGGTCTATCGCGCTGTGGATGAAAACCTCGGCGTGGATGTAGCCGTCAAGGAAAATCTTTTTACGACAGATGAATATTCGCGCCAGTTCCGTTTGGAAGCGGTGATCCTGGCGAATTTGCGCCACCCTAACATGCCGCGCGTCTCCGATCATTTTGTGATGGGCGATACGAGCCAATACCTTGTGATGGACTTCATCGAGGGCGAGGATCTTCGCCAGCGCATGGAGCGCATGGGTACGATCACCGAAGATGATGCTGTCATGGTCGGTGCGGCCATGTGTGATGCGCTGACCTATTTACACACGCGTAAGCCGCCGATCCTGCATCGCGATATCAAACCGGGCAACGTCAAGATCACGCCTGATGGTCACATTTTCCTCGTGGACTTTGGCCTCGCGAAAGTGGTGCAGGGCAGTCAGGCCACGACCACCGGCGCGCGTGCCATGACGCCCGGTTATTCTCCACCCGAACAATACGGCACCGCGCGCACCGATCCGCGCACTGACATTTATTCCCTGGGCGCTACATTATATGCCGCGTTATGCGGCATGATCCCCGAAGACGGATTGGCGCGCGCCATGGATAACGCGCAACTGACTCCGCTTCGCAAGCGCAATACAAAAATATCCCGCCGGCTGGCTGCCGCAATCGAAAAGGCCATGGCGATTGATCCTGCTGATCGTTTTCAATTTCCTGATGACTTCAAGAAGGCGTTGCTCAATTCAAAATCCAAGACCCAGCATCTGACCGGCGAGTTCACGGTCACTCCACCACCTGATGTGCCGGATGCTCCGTCTGAAGGCAGGAAAGATAAAAAGAGCGAACCCAAGTCTGACAAGCCTGGTGTACCACTCCCGCCTCCACCGATTGACGAAGATAAACCTTTTATTCCACCCAGAAAACGCCGCCGTGGAAATGGTGCGTGGTTTTGGCTTCTGTTATTATTGATCGCGGCTTTTATATCCGTTGCCGTTTTCTTCCCGGATGTTTTACCTGCCAGTTTGCGTAACTCATTGCCGTACAGTAGTAGTCCGATCTCAATTGCGATTCCCCTGCCGACAAATATTCCATCTTCAACCGCTGCGGCTCTCATGTCGACCAGAACGTTTTCACCTGTTCCACCTTCTCCAACCTTCACATTGACTCCAACCAGGGTTGCAGGTGGAGTCGCGACCTGGACTTTAATCCGTAGCGAGACTCCAACGGGGATGCCAACACTTTTGCCCACACCCGTGGGTGGAGGGCTGGGGCAAATTGCATTCGCTTCAGACCGGGCAGGCGGAGCGCCGCAAATTATCTTGAGCGATATTACTGGCGGGCACATCCAGCCAATTACGAACATCCCTGAAGGCGCCTGTGCTCCTTCCTGGTCGCCGGATGGTTTGCGGATCATCTTTGTCTCGCCATGCAACCACCGTTTGGATCTCTCCGAGAATCCTCCTAAAAATACGGCGCTTTACATTATTAATGCTGATGGAAGTAATCTCACGCCGGTGCCTACTGCGCCCGGCGGAGACTTTGAACCGGCATGGGCTCCCGACGGCAATCGCATCGCCTTTACTTCTCTGCGCGATGGACACATGCAGATTTATGTCTATGACTTGATCGATCAATCGGCCAAGCGGCTGACGAATACTTCCACCAATATTGATACCCGTCAGCCATCCTGGTCGCCGTTCAGCAATCAGATCGTATACGCAGAAAAACGTGTTGGCGCTTATCAGATATGGACGATGACGGACAACGGTCAGGGCCAGCAGCAGATCGTCCGCAGTGGACAGGATTATTGGGATTACATGCCCATCTGGTCCCCGGACGGCAAGATGATCCTCTTCAATGAACGCAGTGTCTCCGGCCCCGTCCAGCCGTGGATGATGAGCATTGTCTATGAAAATCGCAATACCGATCAGGCCTCTAGATTAAAACTCGGTTCGCTTCCCATTGAACACGTCCATTATTCGCCGGATGGTTTCTGGCTGGTCTTCGAAAGTCGGGGTGAAGACGGGAACAAAGACATTTACTATATGACTCTCTCCGGTGCGCAACGCACGCGTCTCACCAAAGATCCCGGCGCAGATTTCGATCCCGCTTGGCGCCCGGTCGTTCCATAATCAAAATTTGTGAATTGTAGAGATGATCCAGCGGGTCATCTCTCTTATTCTTACACTCCTCTTATTGACCTCATCCCTCCCGCATGTTATGATTCTTATCGCTATACCGGCACTCTCTTTTAGAGAGTGCCAACTTGTGCGAAGGCATAAATGTACGAACTGACTGAACGCCAAAAAACTCTGCTGATCCTGATCATCCGTGATTATATTGACACTGCTCAACCCGTCGGCTCGAAGCGGCTGGCAGAGCATTACCACCTTGATCTCTCCTCGGCGACCATTCGCAACGAGATGTCCGCGTTGACCGAGATGGGTTATCTGCGTCAGCCGCACACATCCGCGGGCCGCGTGCCCAGCGAGGACGGTTATCGTTACTTCGTCGGACAAATGATTCATCAAGCCGAGTTGCCCGAGTCGGTTCGGCACACCATCTCGCATCAGTTCTATCAGGCGCGCCCCGATGTGGATCAATGGATGCACCTGGCCGCGTCTGTGCTGGCGCATCAATCGCAGGGTGTGTCGGTCGTTACAGCGCCGCGCGCCGATGAGTCCCGCTTCCAGCATGTAGAGTTGATTTCGACTCAAGGCAGACAAGTGCTGATGGTATTCGTGATGACGGGTGGCGAAGTCTCGCAACAAATCCTGACGTTGGCCGAACCCGTCTCACAAGAGCGACTCAGCCAAACGGCCTTGCGTCTTAACGGACTTTTAGCGGGCCAGGCCGTGGAAGGTATCGCGGCGCTTTCGGCTCATGCTGACGTGCTCGAACAGGATGTATTGACTCTTATTATTCAAGATCTGCGTCGTACCGAGGCAAGCGTCTCCGGTGAGCTTTACACCGATGGCCTGACCAATTTTATGGGCGAGCCTGAATTTACCGAGTCTGATGATGGTCGTCGCACTCTGCGTCTGTTCGAGGAACGCTCGACTCTACAAGACCTTATGGCGCGCGCTTCAACGAACAGCAGAGTCGGCGGATTGCAAGTGTTGATCGGCGGTGAAGGCGGACGGGAAGAACTTCGTCAATGCTCAATCGTGCTGGCGCGTTACGGCGTCCCTGGTATGGCGACAGGTACGCTGGGTGTACTCGGCCCGATGCGAATGTCTTACGCACGCACCATCCCAACGGTGAGATTTGTAGCAGGATTGTTGAGCGATCTGGTGAATGATCGCATCGCAGACAAATAAATAAAGAGATTCGATCATTACTCGACGGTCGAATATCGAATTCTAATATCAGCGAATGACGAGAGTGGAAGCATGTCAGAGAAAAAGTATCACAAACATAAAGAGGAAGAAGTTGACGAGACCAAAGCCAAGGCTGTGGCAGCGCCCGAAAGTGGCGGGCCGACTCCGGCGGAGTTTGATGCGCTTCAACAAAAACTGGCTGAGGCCGAGGCGCAGGCATCCGAATTTAAAGATGGCTGGATCAGGGCCCAGGCTGAATTCCAAAATTACAAGAAGCGCATTGAGCGTGACAACGAGTTGACATATGTCTCGATGAAGGGCGACATCATCAAAAAGGTTTTGCCCGTGTTGGATGATTTGGAGCGCGCTTTGCAAAACCGCTCCACGGGTGACGCATGGGCGAGCGGCATCGAACTGATCGCGCGCAAATTGCAGAGTATCCTGGAGTCCGAGGGCGTCATGCGCATCGAAGCGGAAGGCGCGATGTTTGACCCGACCTTCCACGAAGCGATTTCGCATGAGTCAAGCGATGAGGTTGAAAGCGGGCACATCATCGCGGTGGTGCAAAATGGTTATATGTTTGGCGAGCGAGTGATTCGACCTGCACTGGTTAGAGTGGCACAATAAATTATTGCGTAATGCGTGATTCGTAAAAAGCAAAATATAAATTGCACTTTATGAATTACGGATTATCAAAACAAAGGAGCAATCATGGGAAAAATTATCGGAATAGACCTCGGCACAACCAACTCAGTTGCCGCAATCATGAGCGGCGGCGAGCCGCTTGTGATCCCGTCGGCGGAGGGCGAGCGGCTTGTGCCGTCCGTGGTGGCGGTCAACAAAAATCACGAGCGCCTGGTCGGACGCGTGGCGCGCAACCAGGCCATCATCAACGCGCAGAATACAGTTTTCTCGATCAAGCGTTTTATGGGGCGCAAGGCCGACGATGCCGAAGTCGAACGCACGAAGAAACGTGTGCCGTACACGGTGGCTGAAGGGGCGAATGGCGACGTGCGCGTCGTGCTGGATGATAAAGAATATAGTCCGCCCGAAGTCTCGGCCATGATTTTGGCCAAGATCAAAGCGGATGCGGAAGCCTACCTCGGTGAGCCGATTACGCAGGCGGTCATCACTGTCCCTGCATATTTCAACGATGCGCAGCGCAACGCCACCAAAGACGCGGGCAAGATCGCAGGGCTTGAAGTTCTGCGCATCATCAACGAGCCGACGGCATCATCTCTGGCGTATGGGCTGGACAAAAAGAAAAATGAAATCATTGCCGTCTATGATCTGGGCGGCGGTACGTTTGATATTTCAATTCTGGATGTCGGCGACGGCGTCTTCCAGGTGCGCTCGACGAGTGGCGATACTTTCCTCGGCGGCGATGATTTTGATCAACGCATCATGGATTTTCTGGCCGATACCTTCCAGAAAGACAATGGCATTGATTTGCGCGCAGACCGTCAGGCACTTCAACGTTTGAAGGAAGCCTCCGAGAAAGCCAAGATTGAACTTTCGACCACCATGCAGACCGAGATCAACCTGCCCTACATCACGGCGGACGCCAGTGGCCCGAAGCATCTTGTCACCACGCTGACACGCTCCAAGCTCGAACAAATCACCGCTGATCTGGTGGACCGTACCATCGCACCGCTTAAGCAAGCTCTGGCGGATGCAAATCTGCAAGCCGGGCAGATCAATGAAGTGGTAATGGTCGGCGGTATGACTCGTATGCCCGCTGTCCAGGATCGAGTCCGCTCGTTCTTTGGCAAGGAACCACATAAGGGTGTGAACCCGGATGAAGTCGTCGCCATCGGCGCGGCCATTCAAGCGGGCGTGCTTGGCGGCGAAGTCAAGGATATTCTTTTGCTGGATGTGACGCCTCTCTCGCTTGCCATCGAGACTTTGGGCGGAGTCGCCACGCCGCAGATCGAACGCAACACCACCATTCCGACGCGCAAGAGTCAGGTTTTCTCGACCGCCTCTGACAGCCAGACGCAGGTTGAGATTCACATTCTGCAAGGCGAACGCCCGATGGCGGCAGATAACAAGACGCTCGGCAAATTTATCCTGGACGGAATTCCGCCCGCGCCGCGCGGCGTACCGCAAGTGGAAGTCACTTTTGATATTGATGCGAACGGCATTTTGAAAGTCACCGCAAAAGATAAAGCCACGGGACGCAGTCAGCATATTACCATCACGGCCTCTTCCGGCCTTTCGGACAAAGAAGTCGAGAAGATGCGTCAGGATGCGGAAGTGCACGCCGACGAAGATCGTAAACGCAAGGAGTTGATCGAAGCCCGCAATCAGGCGGACAACACTGCGTATGCCGCCGAGAAGGCCTTGAAAGAATTTGGCGATAAAGTTCCTGTGGAAATTCGCAGTGAGATCGAGACCAAGACGGCCGAAGTGAGGGAAAAAGCCAAGAGCGAAGACGTCGCCGCTATAAAGTCCGCGACCGAGGCGCTTGGTGAAGTCATCCAGAAGATCGGCGCGGCTGTCTATCAAGGACAGCCGGATGCTGCCGCTCCGAGTGGCGAGTCCGAACCGAAGCCTGATGGGCCGGATGTTGTTGAAGGTGAAGTAAAAGAATAAAACGGGTTCAAGGTTTGAAGGTTGCAAACTTGCAACCTTCAAACCTTGAACTTTCAATATAAATTATGACCAATCGCGATTA
>Ga0172368_10008471_pt1 | contig 10473 bp, 9 predicted proteins | sample Lak11m_FD_114540 | JGI IMG/M metagenome (GOLD analysis project Ga0172368, IMG submission 114540) | Freshwater microbial communities from Kabuno Bay, South-Kivu, Congo - kab_022012_11m | ecosystem: Environmental > Aquatic > Freshwater > Lake | place: Democratic Republic of the Congo: South-Kivu...
AAAATGAGAGAAGATATTTTTATAAATACGGAAAGAGAAACCGCATTAAATACCCATAGATTACAACGTGTGGTTTCGCACAACACTATTTTATCTGCAAATGAGCAGATAGATTTTGTAACGTTCATCTTTCTCTTTTTTTGCTCATTTACAGATAAAATACTTAATAGTTAAATGGATTATTTGTTCGGCTAATTGGAACACTAAAAGTTAATCCGTTCCAACTAAAGAATTTACAAATAGTTTGCTGTTAAAATTCTGCAAGTCGTTAATTCCTTCGCCAACACCTACAAAAGGAATTTTTATCTTCATCTCTTTGGCAATTTGAAAAACGATTCCGCCTTTTGCTGTGCCGTCAAGCTTAGTAATGATTAAACCGCTTAGCTCAACAGACTTCGAAAATGATTTTGCCTGTTGAATCGCATTCTGTCCGGTGCTCCCATCAACCACAAGAAATGTTTCATTCGGCGCATAATTTAATAGTTTTTGAATTACTCGTTTGATCTTTGATAGTTCTTCCATCAAATTCGTTTTTGTGTGCAAACGTCCTGCGGTATCAATTAGTACAACATCCATTTTTTCGTCGATAGCTTTTTTTATGGTTTCATAAACAACAGAGGAAGGATCTGAACCACTTTCTTTTTGTACAATCATTACATTTGCTCTTTTCGCCCAAACATCGAGCTGCTCATTCGCCGCTGCTCTAAAAGTATCTGCCGCGCCAATAATTACTTTGAGACCGGATAAGTTAAAATTGTGCGCAAGTTTACCAATCGTTGTTGTTTTCCCCGCTCCGTTTACACCAACTACAAGAATTACGAATGGTTTGAATTTATCAAAATCGGGTTCAAATTCTTTTTGTTCAGCAGTTTTTTCTAATACATCAACTAAAGAAGATTTCATCAACTTATAAATTGTTTCTTCATTGCGCACGGTTTCTGCAACTAACTTTGCTTTAACTTCTTCAATTATTTTTAGCGATAAATCCACACCAATATCCGAAGTAATTAAAACTTCTTCCAATTCGGAGAAAACATCTTCGTCTAATTTTACTTTTCCGGTAAGGGTTTCCGTAATCCGGTTAAATATAGCGGATCGAGTTTTGGATAACCCGCTTTTTAATCTATCAAGATTAATATTTTTAAATATGCTCATTCTTCTTCTTTTTTATAAAATCTGATGCTCTAATCGCGTAAGCAAAGAGCGAAATAATTGAGAGAGAAATAATTAGATAGGAGGTAAAAACGTAAACCGCACTATTTTTACTCACTTCAAAAAAGATCATAAAAACGAAAATTGCTATAACAGTTACCGTAATTTTACCCAGAAAATTTGAAGGGAGTACTTTTCCCAAATATTTTGTTAAAAAGATTCCGCTCAGAAATATCAATACATCTCTTCCGATAAGAATAAAGAAGAGAGATTGTTGAATCTCCCCTATCAAATACAATTTGTAAATAAGTACTGCCATGCAAATTTTATCAGCTAACGGATCAATTATTTTGCCAAGCTCGGTTACTTGATTAAACTGCCGAGCGAAAAAACCGTCAGCCCAATCGGTAAATGCACCAATTACCCCAACGATAATCAGCCATACTTTCGTTTCCGGTGAATGGAAATCATTAAGTAAAAACCAGAATGGAATTGCCAGAAGAAGTCTTAAAAGACTCAAGGCGTTCGAAATTGTAATATCTTTTTTAGTTAGTCTCATTTAATAACTGCAAATTTTCCAATCTTTTGACTAAGCTCATTTTTATTTTCATCTAACTGCTTAATTAGAAATAGATAAATACCGCTGGTGACAGTATTCCCATTTTCATCTTTATAATCCCATGATACTCCCCCGTTCCCGTCTTTCTCAAATATATGATTTATTTTGTTCCCCGTCAAAGAATAAATATAAATTTCTGCGAACTGTGGAAGATTTGCAAAAACCAAATTTCCGTTAGATATTTTTGCCGGATTCGGATAGACGAAAACGTTATCTAAATTGAAAGCTTTATCAATTAAAACAACTTCACTACCGGCGCCTTGCTCAATCAATAATGAACCGCTCAGAGTATCAGAGCTTACATTTTTGCACACTAATTTATATTCAATTCCAATTGAGCCAACGCGATTTTTAAGATTTACATCGACACTCTTTTTATCTTTTATATCAATGCTCGTAACCGGATTATCCGGTTGAACCACGTAGTTATTTTTATTTAATGCAGAAGACATTTCAACCGGCAAATTAAATTGCAGATTAATTTTGTAAGGCGAAACGATTACGCTTGAGGTTATAAAAAATTTATTCTCCTTCGCGATGGCATTATAATTAAAGTTGATTGAATCTGTAGAAATGGGTGCGTTGTAATAATCTTTTAAGTCATTTATTATTAACTGATTTTCACCGGACTTAAATTCATTTGAAAATGAAATCAAATAAGAATAGCTTGAAGAAGGTGAAACGGAATTAGGATAAATTATTTCGTCATTCTGACTTCTTAATCCAAACGAATGGAGATTTTCGATCACTGTTTTTATTTTTTCAGAAAACCTTATTTCAACCGAGAACGGTGAAACAGCCTTTGCTTCAATTAGCTTAGCTGCATTATGATGGTAAACTTCAAGAATATCCGAATATTTTTGTTGGGGTAACGAACTACTTTGTACGGCATAGTAATAGGTAGTGTTTAATGTTACTGTTGTATCAATAAAATAGTTTGAGGTAGTTGAGCCAATTTTTTCAAACGCGGCAATATTCTTTGTAGCTCCGCGATAAATATTTGAGGGATAAATTCCATTCCATGTTAGGTAAACTGATGATGAACTATTGCTATACCCAACAACATTCGTCGGGATATTTTGTGAAGAAGACGAAGAAGTAAGAAATTTAATTTTATCTGATTTTGGAAAAGCTAAATCAATTGAAGAACTGCTTGAAAGATAGCCGTTAAAAATAGAATTGCTGTTAGTCGTTTCATCAAAATAGATGAAATTCATTTTTGAATTACTGGAATTTTTAGATAAAATATAACTGTATGGAAAAGCGAAAATCACTAATCGCGGTTGGTTATCTATTTGAACAAATTTAATCGCACTTTTCTTTTTCTGAAACGACGCACCAAATTCTGCCGCCGGATCCACAAATGCGGTGGAGTAAACTAAATTTAGTGAAGGATCGTTCGGATTCGATTTATCCAATTTGAAGATTTCCAATATTTGGAAACTGGCAATATCAATCTCCGGAATAGAGTGCACTAAAACAGCAATTTCATTTTCACCATCTTGATCATAATCTCCAACAGCAATTTGATTTGACGAGCTTTCAAATCCCGTTGAGTATGATAAATATTGAACGAACTTCTTCTCGCTATTTAATTCGTAACTAAAAATATCCCCTTCCCTATCCAAAAACCAAAGTTCGTTTTTTCCATTTTTGTTAAGATCTGTAATAACGCAAAATGGTGAATTTATCTCATTTCCGTAAATAGTACTTGGTGAAAAATTCTTTAAAGTTTGAGTAGAAGTTAAACTTAAATTACTATTTACTTTATAAATTGAAATTGTCGAGTCATCAGTTAGCGCGCCGAGTTCATAAGTCGAATCACCATCAACATCCTGTGCAAAAACCGGCCAGAAAGTTTTATCTGTAAATATTTGAACGCTATCAAACTTGGTTGAGTTTTTTTCTCTTTGTTCCAGCAAGTAACCATTTCGTATCCATAAAGCAAGAATATCTAACTTTCCGTTTCTGTTAAAATCTCCTACAACTTTAGGTATTTTGTGAAACAATGAATCAACTTTGGTGAAGACGCCGGTATCGAATTTGTACAATGAAGTATATTCAGTATTGTTATCATCTCTTAGAAAAAGATAATTCGTGTTAGTGGAATCAACCTGGATCGGTGATTCGAAAAGAGAACCTGCGGGAAGTGAATAGTCTCTTTCTTCAAATCCTTGTAAATGAAAAAAATCATTCGCTGTTGACACAAACGGATTTCCATTATTCAAAATTATTGTTTTATCCCCAAGTTGATTTTCAATCTCGAAATAAATATCATAATCCGAATTCGGTTCAACAATTCCCTTAGGAATAAATCCGTAATGTAATTGTTTTACAAAAAGATTATTTGTTGCGAATCCATCCATCGAAATAAATTTGTAAGCATTACCGCTATTTGATTTTCTGTAATACATTTTTGCAATAGCCGGAGTAGTAGAGTACAAGGATGCAACAAACGTTGGTTGGTCTCCGTAATAAGCCGGAAATATAGAAATAAGTTCTCCTTGCGGTTGTTTTGTAATTCGCTTGAAATTAATTCTTTCTTCTTTTGTTAAACCATTTGTCTGGTGAACAATTAATCTCAACGTAAATACAGTATCATTCCCAATTCGTAAATCGAGAGAGCCAAGATTCTGTTCAAATATTTGATTCTTCTGATTACTTAAAATTGTTTGCCATGAATCGGGATTCAATCCGATTCCCAACAAAAAATCAAAGCTTTGAAAAAAAGGTGAAAGAATAGTTGCTGAAACTTGAATCGAATCATGCGCAGTGGCAAAATCCTGTCCCGGGTAATTAAACTTTATAATCGAAGGAGCCAATGTTTTAACGGCTTTGAAGAGATTAAGTCTTCCGGCTCCGCTTTTAATATCCCAACCCGAAGCGCCGATATCATCGCAAGTTGATTTGATAATCTGTTTCACTTCTTCATTAGAATAGTTTTGAAGTGAGAGAATCAAACCGGCTGCAGCAGAAACAAATGGCGCTGCCGCAGATGTTCCGCTAAATAAAGCATAGTGATTGTTTCTTGCGGTTGTTATAATATCAGTTCCGGGAGCTACTAAATCCAACGTAGAACCATAGTTAGAATTTCCGGAAACATAATCCTCTTGCGTTGAATTTCCAACCGAAATAACTTCATCATAGCTTGACGGATAATGAAGTTCTTTCGAACTATCGTTTCCTGAACTTGCAACCATTATTACATTTTGAGTGTAAGCATATTTAATTACATCACGCAAAACATAAGAGTATGAAACATCGCCAAAACTCATATTAATCACTTTGGCGCCGTTTTCAACTGCGTACAAAATTGCTGCCGCCACATCGTCTTCTTCACCAAAACCATCCGGATCAAACGCGCGTAAATTCATAACTTTTACATTTGGCGCAACACCGGCTATGCCAATTCCGTTGTTTGTTGATGCAGCAATAATGCCGGCAACCGCTGTTCCGTGAGAAAATGTATTTTGATCCATCGGGTAATTATCCCAGGTTAAATAATCGCCGCCGGTAGAATCAAAGGGAAAGCCTGTTCTATCGGTAAAATCCCACCCTTGATAATCATCGATAAAACCATTTCCGTCATCATCAATGCCGTTTGATCGTTTATCATTTCCGAAAGCATCAGTCCCAATTTCCCCTTTATTCAAATAGAGATTATTAATGAGATCAGGGTGGAAAAAATCAATTCCCGTATCGATCACTCCAATAATTATTGAATCGGTTCCTTCGGTAATGTTCCAGGCGTTAAGAGCGTCAATTTTTGATAACGCCCATTGCTGATTAACTAAGCTGTCGTTGGGTGCGGAATCAATTTTATAAACAAGTTGCTTCTGGATATAATCTATTGAAGGAAAAGATTTTTTAAATACTGTCCAAAAAGATTCATCGAGAGCGGAGGGGAAAGAAATTTTTATGATGTTTTTTAGGGAAGGAATTTTATCAGCTCTTCCCATTGCGAACGTCTTTACTTCAATTTCATCCGGAGGAATTATGTTTTTGCGAAAAGCTTTCTGATAAGAATCTTTAATTAAAACTTTGAGTGAAGTGAGATCGGGTGTTTCTTTAAATTTGACAAAAAAAACTTCTTGCGAAAAAATATTGACCGAGAGAAGAACCAGCCAAATGAAGAAGAGTTTATTTAGTTTCATAAATTTCTTTATTGAAAGAAGTATCAACCACAGTCGGATACTTTCCGGAGAAACATGCAGTACAGAAATTTTGTTTATCCTCTTCGTACACCGCTTCCAATAATTCTTCTATCGACATATACTCAACGCTATCAACTCCCAAATACTCACGTATTTTTCCAATATCTTTTTTCATCTTGAATGCAATTAACTCTTCCGAGGAAGGGAAATCCATTCCGTAATAACACGGAAAAAGAATCGGAGGTGATGATATTCTCAAATGAATTTCTTTTGGATTGGCTTCTTTAATCAAATTGACCAACTGTTTTGAAGTTGTTCCTCGCACGATTGAGTCATCAATTAGAACAACAGTTTTTCCTTCGATAACTCCTTTTACAACGTTGAACTTAATTCGAACTCCTATTTCGCGTTTTTGCTGGTGCGGTTGTATAAACGTTCTACCGATGTAGTGGCTTCTAATTAAACCAATTTCTAATTTTGATTTGATATTCAGTTTTTCCAATTCGTTCTGATAGCCGATTGCCGCAGTGTTTGAGCTGTCGGGAACGCTTATAACAATAACTTTTTCTCCATCTTTGTCTTCAACCGGATGAGTTTTAGCAAGAATTTTTCCTAATCTTCTTCTTACTTTGTCAACGTTGTGCCCGAATATTTTAGAGTCAGGTCTGGAAAAATAAATGTATTCAAAAATGCAATGTTTCTTCTTTTCAACTTTAAGATCAAGGTAAAACGATTTTACAATTCCGGTGGCGTTTGCTTCATCATCAATAACAACTACTTCACCAGGTAGAATATCGCGGATGTATTCGGCAGAATTAATATCAAAAGCGCATGTCTCAGACGCTACAATAAAACTTCCATCTTTTTTGCCAAGCGCTAACGGGCGAAATCCATACGGGTCGCGAGCTGCAATCAATGCATCATCAGTAAGAATTGTTAAACAGAAAGCTCCTTCAATTTTATTTAAAGAATCAATTATTTGTTCAACTTGATTTTCCAATTGACTTCGGGCAATCAAGTGAAGGATCACCTCGGTATCGCTTGTCGTTTGAAAAATGGCGCCTTGATTAATTAGAGAATTTCTTATTTCTTTTGCATTTGTAAGATTGCCGTTATGCGCTACGGAAATATTGCCGTTCCGATAATTTACTACGAACGGTTGAATATTTTTTCTGGAATGTGAAGCTCCGGTAGTTGAATAACGATTATGCCCGATAGCAGCATCACCCGCTAAAATAGAAGTCCAAAGAGTATCATCTTCAAAAACTTCGGAGACGAGCCCTTCCCCTTTCACAATGTTAAAAACAGATTTAGCATTCTCGTTTATTTTGCGAACCAAAATTCCGGTTGCTTCTTGTCCGCGATGCTGAAGTGCGTGCAAGCCGTAATAGGTGTATAATGAAGCGTTTGGGTTTCCCCATATTCCAAAAATTCCACAAAAACTTTTCGGTTTATCCATTTGTATCATAGAAATGATTCTAAAAAAATTAAAATTAATGAGTGTAAAATAATAGGATTAAAAAAATAAAAGGTACAAAAAACTTTGTACCTTTTGAGAGTCGGAACGACAGGATTTGAACCTGCGACCCCTACCACCCCAAGGTAGTGCGCTACCGGGCTGCGCTACGTTCCGTTATAAAAAGTGAACTATTTTTTCTAGTGCTGCTTTAATCTCTAACAATTCTGAAACCGGGATTTCACGTATTTCATTTAGATTGATTTTAACTGGAGCATCATCAATCGGTTTTTTAACTTCCAGTAAATTTTTAGCAGTGTGACTTTCCTTCTGATTTCCCAAATTAGAAAGAATGTTCTTAGCGCCTTCAATGGTGTACCTTTTTTCTCTAAGCAAAGATTTAATTTGAAGAATTAACTGTATATCTTTATTAGTAAAAACACGGTTACCGGCGCGATTTTTTTGAGGCTTTAACTGTTCAAATTCAGTTTCCCAATAACGAAGCACATATTGTTCTACTTCTGTTATTTTACTCACTTCACTTATTGAATAATAAAGCTTCTTTAGGTTAAAATCTTTCATAAGCGTCACTTAAAGTTTGGTCGAAAATTAGTTAATTAGCCGGTAATTACCAATAACTAATTTAATTATTCGCCAAAAACTACAAATTATTGCCAATGAGTTTTTTAATAGTGAAAACTGCTGCCAGATAACTTATTTCCTTAAAACCGGAGATATAACCATTTACTGCTTTTGCTGTTATCAGCACTTGTCTAAATTCTTCTCTTTTGGCTAAGTGCGAAAGATGAACTTCCACTTTTGGAATTTTACACTCAAGCAGTGCGTCGTGGATAGCTACTGAAGTGTGAGCGTATCCACCGGGATTAATAATTAATCCGTCGAATTCTTTTTCATTATCTTGGATCAGCGAAACAATTTCGCCCTCGTTATTCGATTGAAAAAACGAAAAGGCAATTTCCGGGAAAGTACTTTTCACCAATGTTTCAATACTATCAAGCGAAAGTTGTCCGTATTTATCCGGATCACGCTTGCCTAATAAATTAAGATTTGGTCCGTTGATTACTAAGATTTTCATTTTTCCTCGTTCATCTGCTCGATAATTTCTCTGATTTTGGGAGTTAAATAAATATTTTCAACGCCAAGGTCTTTTAGCGCTTCCGACAAAATTATCGCTTTTCTTTGGGTGTTTGCCAATTTATTTATTACAATAACTTTACTGTCTTTTAACAGACAATATCCTCCTTTAAAATCTCCTTTTTCAAAACGTACAGACGCACCCAACTGGGCAGCAAGCGCTTTCAATTCATCAATCACTTCTTCAAATTCTTTTTCTTTAATTTTCATTTTTTTTAAAAGGTTGAAAAATTGATAGATAGATCATAGCCATAAATGCGAATAAATGGATTAGCGGGAAACTGCCAAGCACCTTAAAACGTGTAATAACCATTCCAAGAATTGACTTCGGGACAAAAGTATTATAAAATACTTCGGTTAAAATTTTATAATCAAGATATATTAAATAGAATTCGAATGGAGCCAACGTAAGTGTAAGAATTACAATGATAAAAAGCCATCCGTTCGCTCGTAACTTAAGCGCGGTAGTTAAAGTGAACAGAATTAAGGAGACAAAGAAAAGCGAATACGCAACTGATGTTACAACCAGCAGCGGATTTTGAATGTAGAAAATAGCTTGCAGAAATCCATCCGAGATAAATGGTTTCAACTCAAAATGATTGCCTTGAAATAAGTAGAACGTAAGCATGATCCGCGACAATTCAGCTCCCAACCAGATTGCGCCGGATGTTGCGCTTAAATATTGAAATATTTTTGATACTTTTTGCATGGAATATTTTAAAATTTTTTGATGCCTAAAATATGGAAAAAAAATGAGAATTGCTTCAATTGATATTGGAACGAATACGATTTTGCTTTTGATTGCCGATGTAGATTTAAGTACCAAGTCTTTACTAACATTGCATGAAGAAATCAGCATGCCGCGAATAGGAAAAGACTTAAATAGAACAGGATTTATTTTAGAAGAGAAAATTGATGAACTTGAGAAAATTCTTTTTGAGTTCAAAAGAATTACCGATAAATACGATTGCGAGAAATGTTTTATCATTGGAACGCACGCGCTTCGTCAAGCGATAAATAGGAATGAAATTGTTGAAAGAATAATTAAAAATACCGGAATGCGAATAGAAATTGTTCCACCGGATTTAGAAGCTGAATATGCTTTTTATGGCGTTTTAACTGCTGTAAATACAGACGACACTTTTGCGATTGTTGATATTGGCGGTGGCAGCAGTGAAATCATAATTGGTAAACAAAAAAAGCTTCTGGAAAAAATAAGCATTCCCATCGGAGTGGTGACTCTGAAAGATAATTTCATTTCAGCTTATCCAATTTCGTTTGAAGAGAAACAAATTCTCCATACACAAATTGAAGAAGCGATTCGAAAATTAAAATTGAAAAAGTATGCTCCTAAATCAATTATTGGAATTTCCGGTACACCAACTACACTATCAGCAATCATAAAAGACTTGAAAATCTTTGATGTGAAACAAATTGATGGTTCAATTTTGCCATTAAAAAAAATTCAACTGATTGTAGAATTTCTTGGAAATTCGTCTATCGATAAAATCAAAAATAAATATGGGGACATAATCACAAAGCGCGAAGATATTCTTTATGTGGGAGGGAGAATTCTAATTGAAATAATGAATTACTTCGAATTAGCTGAAACGATTGTGAGTACGAAAGGAATTAGGCACGGAGTAATTTACAAGAAATTACTCATTGATAAATAGATTAAACCAACCATTACAATCGCGGCAACCATACTAAGGAGTTTTTTATCAAGAAAGAGTCTAAAAAACTTTGAGGTCAAAAGAATCGTCCAAATCATTAAAATTCCTTCAAGAGATAAGAACAAATAAGCTAAACTTTTTTTAACCCAAAATACGCGATGGAATAAAATTCTAATGCGTAGCGATAGAAAAAAGGTTGGATAAGTGATTATAAATCAAGAAGTTAGTAAATAGGAAAAACGAAGAATACGAAAAAACTAA
>Ga0172368_10008472_pt1 | contig 10471 bp, 10 predicted proteins | sample Lak11m_FD_114540 | JGI IMG/M metagenome (GOLD analysis project Ga0172368, IMG submission 114540) | Freshwater microbial communities from Kabuno Bay, South-Kivu, Congo - kab_022012_11m | ecosystem: Environmental > Aquatic > Freshwater > Lake | place: Democratic Republic of the Congo: South-Kivu...
AATTTCTTTTATAATACTATCAAGTAATACTTTATTATAAACTTTGTCAAAAAAAATTAATGAAAGCGGAATCAACTGATAAGCTTGAATTCTACTACCATAAAAATCAAAATAAAACATATTTCCAAGTAATGACAAGACCATCAATACAATTAAATTAGTATAATCTTTCCTGAATGCAAATATAACTATAAGTGCTATATATATACCTGAAACGATAATATTCATTTTTCTCGCCTGATCATATAAATATATTTCAGCTATTTTATTCATATATGATAATATGATAAAAGAACGCCCGAGTCAAAACGCAATTTAATATTTTATAGATTTCGCCTTAGGGTTTATATTGTTTATATTTAAATATTTTTTAATCAAATACATCATCATGCTTAGTACCAGCCTGACTACTGCCTCAAACATATACTTCTTACTTTTTAAAGATAAAACACGCCTTAAACGATATGAAAACACACACAAACCTTTAATTCTTTTTATATATTGTGGTTGCGTTGAGAGATATTCATCGGATATTTGTCCCCCACTATGAATTATATAATTACACCAAACCCCAGGAGTATATATATAGGACTTTGCAACACAAAGGACTTTAAACAAATAGTCTATATCCTGATTTCTTGTAAGATTTTCATTCCATAATATATTATTAGTAGACAACAAGTTCTTTTTAATTAGCGGGGTAGATGTATATATACTTTTCCCATTTGACATATCCTTAATTAATTCACCATCGTTTTTAACAATCCTTACTTGTTTATCTTTTTCATATAGAAACCGAAAGTCACAAATAGCTATTTCATGTTCAATATTCTCTAAAATATCTATCTGATTTTTTATCTTTTCCGGCTCTAATGTGTCATCAGAATCAAGAAACTGAATATATTTACCAGTTGATAATTTTAACCCTTTATTTCTTGCTGATGGAGCGCCAGCATTATTTTGCTTAATATATACTATTGATAATTCATTACAATTATTTTCGTTTTTCCATCTCTTTATAATTTCTCCAGAATCATCGGTTGAACCATCATCGATAATAATTATTTCAATCGGACGATGTATTTGATCTTTAACACTGTTAAGAGTACGCAGTATTGTCTCAGACCTATTGTATAGAGGAATTATAACAGTAACTATTAGAGATTTAGAATAGCTCTTCATCATAATAGTTTAGATAAACGCAATGAATTAATAGTATATCTTTTTTAAGGAAGGAATTTAGGAAGGATACAATCTAAATAATGAAATATTTTATTTAGATTGTATCTTAAATATATATAGAATGAATCTTTTAATTCTCTCAATCGATAGAATAGATTTTAAATATACAACTGATAAATCAATTATATTAGTAGCATCAAAAACAGATTTCAAATATTTTAACCAATAATATTTGAAATATGCAACACTTCCTATTCGTTGGTAGTATCTACTAATCCAAAACCAGGTATTTATTTCAGAAATATTCTTTTGTTTTTGTGAAAGTGAGGACCATACACTGGATTCATGTACTCTATATGCTGCAGGCATTATATCTTTATGATAATGACTACCTCCATACTGACCTAATACTGATAATAAAAATGTATCACCGTTAAGTATCATGCGCCTCTCTGGGATATTAGTAATATCTACACGTCTAAACATCCAACTCATGGTTAAAATCCAAGCTTTACCAAGGATTAATTCTTCGCTTGAATAATCACGTTTATATTGATCAGGGAGTTTTGATTCTTTTATAATATTGTTATCAGAGTCAACTATAAATGCATCATGGCCAGAAATTATAATTTCAGGATGTTTTTCAAGATAATTATACTGTATTTGTAATTTATGGTCATCACACCAATAATCATCACCTTCACATAGCGCAATATATTTTCCACGACAGGAAGCTAATGCTCGTTTGCCATTCTCTTGTGGCCCTATATTTAAAGGGTTACTTATGATAATAAAATCTATGTTATCATATTGTCTTTTGTATGAATCACATATTTTTAAAGTATTATCATCACTTGCATCGTCTCCTATTATAATTTCATATGGAATATCTGTTATTTGTCTTACAATGCCATCAAGACATTTACTAATATATTTTTCATGATTATAGGTTATTACACGAATACTTATTTCTGGTTCTTTTTTCATTAATGTAAATCTATTCTGCCGTCCTTAAATATTTAGCAGGATTTCCGACCCATATCTCTCCTTCCTTTATATCTTTTAAGACAACAGCTCCCATGCCAATTGTCGCATAATTTCCGATTTTTAGATTTTCTTTAACACATGAGTTTAAACTTACTGTAACTGCATCACCAAAACGCAAAAAAGCTCCTGTACAACTATTTGCTGCAAAAAAACAATAATCTCCTATAATATTATTATGTCCTATAGTACTTCCGACCATGACACGACATCCTTTACCAAGATGGGTTCCTGATGATATTGATGCATTTGGCATAATTACACATCCATGTCCTATTGTTACTGTAGGAGCCACATAAGCCATAGGGTGTATAAAAGTAGCTAATCTTTCTTCAGGTATTTGCGAGTTTTGAAATAGTATAATCCTATCCTTTTGTCCACCAATCTTAAATATTGTATTAATAAAATAATATCCATCACACAGTAATTTTTGAATATCATTCAAGCCACCGAGTACTGGAAATCCTTCGATTTCAGTAATATCATTTTGATCATTGACAAACCCGGAACAAATAATATCCTTATGACCTCGATTATTAGCATCAACAATAGCATGAGCAATTACTGTTCCGTTACCCAAACCACCAAGAATTAAAACCTTTTTCATAATAAATTATTCTTTCTTTATTATTTTCAATCAAACAAGTGTATATTGTTTCAAATAATACTGTATTAACTCTTTCTCGTTAAACATAACAACATCAATAATAGACAATCCAGACTCAAATTCACTATTAAATTGTCTGTATTTAAATATTTTAGGTTTCAGAAAGTGCAAATCAATACCGTATTCTGCAAAATCTTCTTTTGTATACAAAGTGTTGCCAGAATAATTATTTATATATATTTTTGAATCACATAAATTACAAATATTAACGAGTCTCTCAACTCTGCTCTTTCCGTTATTATCCGGATTTATCAAACTACTGAAATAAAATGGAATACTAATATCAAGGTATTCTGATACACAGATAACTGATTTAGCCGCTAAATCACTAATATAGAAAGAGTCAGACAATAAACATCTCTCTATAATAGGCATAACTTCTTTATAGAAAGGGGCTTTTTTATACGCTTGATCAATTTTCTTTATTATTTTCTTAACATCAAGATATTCAATCTCTTTAATAATTTTATTTTGACTTGCCGATTTAAGCGGAATGGTAAAATAATTAATCATACCATTGACAATAATCCTATTCCTGTTTATCCAACCTTTTTTAATAAAATTAACATCATCATAAAAGACAAATTTATCAACTGATTTTATTAATTGAAAGTATCCAATATACGGAAATATGTACGGCTGCATTATAGCTATTCGCATATATTATTATTTCTCTATATTTTTATATTTTTTTATTACTTTCTTAGCACCTATAACCATAGGAGGACCAATAAATTTTCCTTTATTGACTGCTACACCAATACCTTTTTCTTCATATTCAGCCGCTAATCTCAGCAATTCTATAGCTTCGTTAAGCTCTGTTTTTGTGGGCGTAAAATATTTGTGTACTAATTCTATTTCTTTTGGATTAAGTACGAGCATACCCTCGAAACCTAATTTTTTTGCAATAATAAGATTTTTTTCAAGGTCAATTAAATCATGTACATTAATATGAACTGTATCAATCGGAGCCACATTATTTGCTCTTGCAGCCATTGCGATTAATGATCTGGCTACGAATATACTTTTACCTTCTTCATCATGAACACCTTCAATATCTGTTACATAGTCTTCACAACCAAAAGCAATTGCAACAACTCTTTGTGATGCTCTACAAATATCTTGAACATTTAATACTGCTGCGGCAGTCTCAATTAATGGGATGAGTTTAAATGTGCCATTCTTTATGCTTTTTTCATATTCAATTGTATCAAGAAGCTTGTCTATAAAATAAATGTCTTGGCCCGTATATGATTTAGGGTACATAAAACCATCTATTCCATCTATTGTTAATTGCATTAAATCTTTTAAAAGCTGTCCGCTCTCCCTGTCATTTACTCTTGGGAAAACATTAAAATTAGAAAATGTACCTTCACCGACAAACCTTACTATATTATCTCTTGCGATCTGTTTGTTTTTTTCCGGTTTTACAGAATCTTCAACATCGAGTAATAACACATCAGCATCACTTTTTGCTGCGCTTATTAAGAGTTTATCATTGTGTGCAGGAACAAACATAAGACTCCTCATAACAGCTCGCTTTTCTCTGTTCATATGATTTTCATCTTTATTAATACTTTCCGCGTAAATGAAATAACTGGAATATTATTTTGATTAAAACCGACTGTCTCAACATAAACGATACCTCTGTCATTATGTGTATTTGATATTCTTTTTTTTAGCACTTTAGTTTCTGCATGGATAGTATCGCCAATAAATACAGGTGCTATATGTTTTATATTTTCATACTCAAGATTTGCTATTGCTTTACCACTTATATCTGGAACTGTTATGCCCACCACTAATGAGAATACGAGTGTACCAACAACCAATATTTTTTCATGTTGACTGGCCTCTGCATAGTGTCTATTTATATGCAATGGATTGTGATTCATTGTTAATAATGAAAATATATTATTATCACTCTCAAAAATTGTTTTTGTCAATTCGTGCCTAATAACCTCACCGACATCAAATTCTTCATAATAGCTGCCAAGTTTACTTGAGTTCATATTATATAATATTTTCAATGTTAATAATTGACTCAATCTCACTTTCTGTCAATTTGTAATATAATGGCATACATAGTATAGTCTTTGAAATCTTTTCCGATACAGGGCAGGATTTAATATTATCAAATATATTTGAATATGTATTTACAGATGGGTAAAAATATCTTCTGGGATATATATTATTGTTGTTTAATATCTTTTCATATTTCAAGGCTTTTTCTTCTGTTTCAAATATTACAGGGAAATATGAATAATTACTATTTCCCTGTAATATTTTTTGAAATTTAAGCTCTGATATTTTCCTGAAGCTTTCTTTATAGAGATTATATTTATATTTTCTATCTTCAAGTACTTTTTCAAAATACTTTATATTCACCAATCCTAATGCAGCATGTATTTCCGTCATCTTACCATTAAAGCCATCCTCAATAACAGATTTATCTTTATTATGTCCAAAAAAACGTATTCGCTTTAGCTTTTCATGTATTTCCATATTTGAGGATATGCATCCTCCACCCTCTCCTGTATTAAGCAACTTTGTTGCATGAAGACTAGTTGCCGATATATCTCCATATTCAAGTATACTTTTTCCATTATATGTTGAGCCTATGGCATGTGCTGCATCATATATTATTTTTAAATTGTATTTTTTCGCAATAGCTTCAATAGAATCTATATTACACGGGTTTCCAAATACATGCACAGGCATTATAGCTACAGTGCGTTCATTAATGAGCATCTCAATTTTCGCGGGATCAATATTAAGTGTATCAGATTCAATATCACAAAATACTGGGGTACATCCTTCCCACTTTATAGCGCTTACTGTCGCAATCCATGTAAAGGGAGTTGTAATAATTTCTCCTTTCAGTTCAAGAGCTTTTATTGACATCTGTAATGCTATAGTCCCATTAGTGACTGCAATAAAATTATTTATTCCTAATTTTAATGCTATATCTTTTTCAAATTGTTGGACGAATGGCCCGTTATGTGTTAATATTCCACTCGTCCAAATACCTTTCAATAGTTCAACATATTCTTCAAGTGGTGCTAACGTTGGCTGTGTTACATATATTGGTTTGTCAAACATTTGCTTGATTCCTTATAGCCTCTAATATTCTAGCTTGCTGAATATTCTGTTCATATTCATCATGAGGTATAGAATGTGTATTTATTAGATTATATAAATACACCATCATATTCTTAAAATGATTATCTTCATCAACAGTAATAACTTCTTTTTTTTCTTCTGTTTCTATCGTTATTTCAGGTATAAATGAAGGTGTTGCAGTAAATATACGGTTTGCTGTTATTTTTCCTTTGCTACCCCATAATTCCAGGCTACACTGATAATAGTTATCGAATCCAAATGCTATTTCTGCAAATAGATTACTTCCTTTTTGTTGCAGATATGCACCTCCCCAGATATCAACATTAAGATCATAATCAAAATACAAGCTTGACGCTTTAACTACAATATCATTATCCATAAAGACCTGGGCTATTTTTACTGGATATGCACCAGCGTCATATAATGCACCTCCACCAAGAGCTTTTTGATAACGAATGTTATTTTTATCATTAAACGGGGGAAACCCAAAGGAACTTCTGATACATCTCAATTCACCGATTTTTTCATCAGTTACCATTTTTTTAATGATCGATAACTGTTTATGAAATCTAAACTGGAAATTTTCAACCAGTACAAGGTTTTTCTTCAATGCGATATTATTTATACGACATACATCCACGTATGAACAGCCCATAGATTTTTCGACTAGCACATGCAGATTTCTATCAAGCGCTTTTTCTATCCATTCAACATGTATCGAATTTGGTAATGGAATATAAACTACATCTAGTTCATCATTTGCAAGTAATGTGTCATAGCCTGTATATGATTCCGTTTTAAATTGTATCGCAAAATCTTCAGCAGAAACTTTACTTCTGCTCGCAATACCTTTTAGATTATACTTTTCAGGTAAATCAAGTATAGCTGGAATAATTGATCGTTTTGCAATATTTGCGCAACCCAATACACCAATATTTATTATATTTTTCATACGTCAGGCAAATGATATAGCTGCAATCAAACTTCTCGCCTGGATATTCAGGTAATTATTGAATTTAATAAATGTAAAAAGCTGATTAAGAGTCATCCAGATATAATGTGGTGGCAGTTCAAGCGGTATTTCATGTCCAGATATGATGATCATATTTCTATTTTGTTCCTGATAAAATCTCCCACCCTCTTCTGACTGTAATGTATCGAAATATATTTTCTCTGAAGGTGAGTTCAATACGTAATCGAGAAACGGTAATGCCCCTTCCTTAGTTTGACGATAATTTCCTGTCAAACATTGTACAGTGGGAGCAAACTCAATAATATCATGATTGCCACATTCAAGCCTTGCCTGAACAGCAAAATGGATTAATCCATTAATTTCTTTGCAAACAAAAGCACAAATACCTTCCTGGGCAGGTTCGAGCATAGGCTGAGTCCATTTTATTACTTCACGATTTTCGATCTCAACATCCACGGCAATAACCTTAAAATACTTTTTAGTTTCATGATGTAGTGTATAGTCATTGAAAACCCATTTCTTTAAATGCTTTAACGGTATATGTGTAACTTCAAGATCAAATGTGCTTTTAAGATCAGTTAAAAAAGTAATAATATTTTCAATACTATGCAGTGCCCCTTGTTCGGACAAGGCTGATTTCAAGAATGCTTTTTCAGCTAATGTGCGTCTCGTTTCATTTCCTATTAAATTAAATATATCCACAACATCTAAATTAAAACTCCCAAATGGAATCCCTGATATCACTGTACGGGTATCCATATTCACCAGATTATTTTGCCGCATTAAATCCTTAATCTGGGCAAGTGTTAACCATATAAATTCTTCATAGACCGGAACTTCTTCCGTTATTTTAATTATAATATTTCTGTTTCTTTTCTTCAAAAAACGAGATCCCTGCTCCGATTGAAGCTGATCAAGCAGTATTTGATCAGAAGTTGCATTCTGAAAATATTCAAGATAAAATGGTTTCTTCCCTTTATGAACCTGTGTATAGTTGCTCTTTGTTGCCTGAAGTGTTGGTGATATTTGAACATAATTAACGTTTCCGGGTTCTATTTTAGCCTGCACAAGAAAATGCAGTACACCATGAAATTCCTTTACAATAAAACCAAGATATCCAATTTCGGGCTGGTTAATTATTGGCTGATCCCATTCTGTTATATTCCCCCAGTTTGTTGTTACTCTAATGCCATCTATAGAAAAATACTTTCCTGTTTGGTGCTTTATAGTACCAGTTTCTATATCGTAGCTCCATCGAATGAGTTTATCTAATGGAATTTTATCAATTCTTAGATTTAACGCAATATTTCGCGATTTCAACCATTTAACGACCTCATCTGTTTTTATGAATGAACCAGATCTGCTAAAAGCGCTTTTTAAAAACAATAAATGTGATTTCGATACATCTGATAGCATCGGCAACTCTATACTTTTTTACGAATTTGATCAAATAAAATATTTTTTAAATAGATATAACTGTCCAGCTTAGTAAGCTCAGCAATACCTATTGTAAACAAACCCCCAATAAATATCTGCGCAAAAAGTGTTATAATCGGGGACATATTTATACTTAAACCGAATAAGAACACTAATATCCCCATACTAATTGCAAGAATGAACGAAGGGAGTATATCATTAATTTGTTCCATGACCGAATACCCAATAAACAGACCAGACCAATAACTGTTCAAAAATAGTCCTATAACAGAATTTATAATCATCACAACAATCATTATCTTCACACCAAAATATATTGCAACAACTATTGTTGGAATCGCTAGCGTTTTCTTAATTATTTCAAGTCTTAAAAATAAATCAGATCGGCCACGGACATTCAGCATATTAAGATTAAGCGCGTGATGCGGATAAAACATCCCCACAAAACAAAGTAACTCCAGATACTCTGCAGATACCAACCATTTATCCCCAATCAATGTTAAAACCATAGATTTTGAGATTGCTGCCATACCTATCATTAATACAAATGAAATCAGCATTGTACTTTTGATCAGTTTTCTATATCCATCTTTAAGTTTTGGAATATCTTCTCTGATTGATGAAAGAACAGGATAACTAACTCTCTGTATAACATTTGTGATATTCTGAGATGGTAATTGATTAAATGCATCAGCCCTTGTATAATAGCCGAGTTCCATTGCTGAAATATATTTACCAATAACTGCGAGGTAGATATTCTTATATGTTGTATTTATTAAACCCACTAAAAGTATCTTAGAACCAAACCCAAATAACTCTTTTAAAGAATCTAAATTAATAGTAAATATTGGCTTCCAGCCATTCCACACCCAAAGTAATAATGTATTCAGTGCGTTTTTAGTAAGTGTTAATGCAACAAGGCTCCACACCCCAAAACCCTTCATCGCCAATATCAACCCCACAATGCCAGAAATCATTGAGGAAGCAATGGAGATATTAGTTTGTAATTTGAAATCCAATCTTTTTGTGAGCAGTGTTCTTTGGATTAATGAAAGCGCATTAAATATAACTCCAAGTCCTATAACTGGCAATAATATCTGTAGCTGTGGTTCATTGAAAAACGAAGCAACGAATGGTGATATGGCAACAAGAATTATATACCATGCAAGACCTACCGCAATATTAAAATAAAAGACTGTCGAATAATCAATTTGTGTGCAATTTATTTTCCGAATCAAAGCATCCATAAAACCACTGTCTGCAATGGACTGTCCCAACGAGATAAAAAATGAAGTCATTCCGATTAAGCCGAATTCACGAGGAGAAAGAACTCTGGCAAGAATAACTCCAATAAAGAAACTAACACCAAGCACGACAAAATTATCCATAAAACTCCATATAAGGCCATGGAGTGTTTTTCGCTTAATTGACATTATGATTACCGCCTAAACATCATATGAATAAACAAAACGAATCATTTTATTGCATTTATTTTTTATTAAATTACCATAAATAGCTTATTAAGATTACAGTAATTTAATTTATTATAAACAATTACTTTATAATAAATTATCACTATTCTTACCTATAAATATTTCATCTAATTTAATTTTATTAAATGTACTTTTCAATGTCTCTTCTTCTTTTAGGAAATCACTTATTCCTTCAGCTGGCTGATATTCTGGAATGATATTTTTTAAAATTAACTTTAAGCTTTCCACATCGTTACTATTTATTATAAATTTAAGCTCGTCTAATACCTTTTGTAATTTACCCCATGGAATATAGTCTTCATTAGCTTTAAAAATGCGAGGATTTGCTGTCGGTTGAGGACAATTCCCAATGAGTAGTTCTTCATAAAGTTTTTCACCTGGTCGTAAACCGGTTATTTGAATTTCTATATCCCCATCAGGATTCATTTGATCGCGCACTTTGAGGCCAGATAGCTCTATCATACGATTCGCTATATCAATAATTTTGACTGGCTCTCCCATATCAAGCAAAAACACTGTTCCCCCTGTCGCTATCGCTCCTGCTTTAATAAC
>Ga0172368_10008473_pt1 | contig 10469 bp, 9 predicted proteins | sample Lak11m_FD_114540 | JGI IMG/M metagenome (GOLD analysis project Ga0172368, IMG submission 114540) | Freshwater microbial communities from Kabuno Bay, South-Kivu, Congo - kab_022012_11m | ecosystem: Environmental > Aquatic > Freshwater > Lake | place: Democratic Republic of the Congo: South-Kivu...
CGATTTGCGACAGCAAATCATACGCCATACGCGGATGCTGGCGCACAATCGCCCACTCACCCGAATCCAGTTTCCCCGGTTTCAGTAAAATCCGTTCCGGGATGCCCATTTTGCCGATATCGTGCATGAGTGCGCCGCGCCGCATGTGCAGGATCTCGGACTCATCCAGCCCCATCTCCCTGGCCAGGTCAACCGACAGCTCAACAACGTTCTGGCTGTGCCCATAAGTCTCGCGCTCGTGCAGTTCGAGGGCTTTAGCCCAGCCCTCCAGCGTCTTTTCATAAGCCTCTTCCAGGTCTTGTTTGGCTTTGAGCAGGTCGGCTTCGGCCTGCATGCGCTCGCTGACATCCAGTGCAAACCCACCCACCAGCGCCATCGCGTTTTCGCGCGGGATGAGAAACTTGGTCATTTCAAACCAGCGCCCCCCCACGGGGCTCTGCACATAACCGACCGACTGGATGGTCCAATCCCCGGCTGCCTGAGGCGGTTTAGCCGAAAACAGTTCAACCCAATCCGGATTAAGTATGTCAGCCACGCGCTGGCCCGCCCATTCGACCTGCGGGAATGCCTCTTTAAAGCGGTTGTTCACATACAACATCTGCCCGTTCACGTCCTGGATGAAGACCAGTCCTGGGAAATGGTCCATGAACAACGAAAAACGCCGTTCGCTGTCGCGCAGCAGATACTCCGCGTGCCGGCGTTCCCGGCGCACGCGCGCATCGCGCAGCTCTCGGCTGATCGCCGCGTTGAGCCGGGTCAAATTCTGCTTCATCATGTAATCGCTGGCCCCATCCTTCATCATCATCACCGCCGTTTCCTCGCCAATCGTACCCGAGATAATGATGAACGGAATATCCAGGCCTTTCTCCTGCCAGACCTCCAGCGCGCCAATCCCGCTGAAACCCGGCATGGCAAAGTCCGATAGAATTACATCCCAATCATTCTCTTCAATCTCGCGCACCATATCTGAGCGTGAAGAGACCCTGCGAAAGTAGGGTGAATAGCCGCCTTTGCGGATCTCCCTCAAAAGGAGCTGAGCATCATCTTCCGAATCCTCAACGAGTAATATCCTGATATCTGTAGCCATGCTCCACTCCTGAACAACTAATTGAGCGTAAAGAAGATCGTCGTGCCATTTCCGACGCTGCTTTCCGCCCACACATTTCCGCCATGCCGGCGAATAATCCGCTGGACAGTCGCCAGACCGATACCGGAACCTTCAAAATCAGTCGCTCCGTGCATGCGCTGAAACGGGCCAAACAGCTTCCCGGCATAGGTCATGTCAAACCCCGCCCCGTTATCGCGCACAAAGTAGACGGGGTTGCCGTCGGAGGTGTAAAAATTGACTTCAATTCGCGCCGCCGGAAGCTTGCCCGAAAACTTCCAGGAGTTGCCCAGTAAATTTTCCATGGCGATCCGCAGCAGGTTTGCGTCGCCATCAGCATAGATATCAGGGCAAACCACCCACTCGACAACCCGTTCCGGGTTGGAGGTCTGCAGCTCGCCGGCTATCTGGTTGGCCAGCTCGCTCAAGTTCACATGGGTGCGGTGAATTTCACCGCGCGAAATGCGCGACAATTTTAACAGGTCATCGATCAGCTGCGACATCCGGCGCGCCGCGCCCTGGATGCGCGTCAGATACCCCTGCCCGGTTTCGTCCAGCAGGCTGCCGTAATCCTCTTTCAAGGCTGAGCTGAACCCGTCCAGGGTGCGCAGCGGGGCGCGCAAGTCATGCGAAACCGAATAGGCGAACGCTTCCAGCTCCTTGTTGACCGATTCCAGCTGGCTGGTGCGCTCTGCAACGCGCTGCTCGAGCTCGGCGTTCAAACGCTGGATCTCTTGAACAGCCAGTTTGCTTTCGGTTATTTCGCGGCCAATCCCCAGCAGGCCGGTCACTGCCCCATTTTGATCGAATATTGGCATCTTGGATGACAGGATCCAGCGCGGGGGCTGTTCCGGAAGCGTGATCAATTCTTCCAGCTTGTTCAGCGACTTGCCATTCTCCAGCACGTACTGGTCATCCTCAAAAAAGCGCTGGGCAAGTTCGTCCGGCCAAACTTCAAAATCTGTCTTGCCCAAAATTTGCTCTTCAGATTGTGCGCCTGCATTCATAACATCGGCTCGATTGGCCAATATTTTCCGGAAATGCAAATCTTTCATGTAGATTGCGTCCGGCAGATGGTCGATGATCATGCGCAGCAGGTTGCGTTCTTGCCGCAAAGCCGCCTCGGCGTTAATCATGTCGGTGATATCCATAAAAACCGATGCGAATAACCCGCGTTCGGGGGAAAAGATATTGATCGAAAGATGTTTTTGGGTAGGCTTGAAAAACGTGTCGATGTGATCGGGAATCCCGGTCAGAGCGACCCTCGCGTAAATTGCCAGCGCATCCGGATTTGGCTTGCCAAACACGTTTGATCCCAATTTGCCGATGATTTGGTCGCGTGGGATATTGACCAGAGGGACAAAAGACGGGTTAACATCCAGGATCAGATAATCCACCGGCCGCCCATTTTCATCGCAAATCAGCTGCGACAGCGCAAATCCTTCCGACATGGAAGAAAAAAGCGATTGATATTTGACCATCGCATCTTGCAGCGCGTTTTCCGAGCGCTTGCGCAGGGTGATGTCGGTATGCGTCCCGACCATACGCACAGGCGCTCCAGCGTTATCAAATTCAATCACTTTTCCGCGGCCATGGATCCACTTGTACTGACCATCCTTGGCCTTCATCCGGTACTCGACCGAAAGCGCCGGCGTTTCGCCGCGCAGGTGACGCTCATGTTCGGAAATAACGAAATTGAAATCTTCGGGGTGGATGCGGGTTTTCCATTCTTCAATCCTGCCCGCGAATTCGGCATCGGCGTATCCCAGCATCTGCTTATATCCTTTCGAGAAAAAGACCGAATTTGTGCGCAAATTCCAATCCCAAACGCCTTCGCCCGTGCCCTCCAGCGCCAGCTGCCAGCGCTGCTCATTTTCGACAAGTTCTTGCTTAATTTGGGCCTGTTCGAGTTCCGCCGCGGCCCGCCCGCAAAGAATCGACAAAATTTTTTCGACCAGGTCACGCGATTGCAGCGGACGGTTGTCCACCATCACAATCAGGCCGATCACACGCCCGTCGCTGCCTAACAGCGGCGCGCCAATGTAACATTGAGCGTCCATATCGCGCAGCCCGGTGTCAGCTGGGAACAACTCCTGCACGGCTTCCGTGCAAACATACAGATTGCCTTTCAGCACCTGGTTGCACGGAAAATCGGCATACCGGTAACTGTGATTCGCGATGAGCTGCCCATCCATGCAAACACTCACGGTCTCAATCGTATCGTTTTCCGGCCCAGCCAGCCGGCCAATATGCGCGTAGCGCATATTCAAGAGCGTGGATAGCTCTTTGACTAGACAATTGAAAAAGTCCCCCCCCGAAACGGCCGCGGTCACTTGCAGCAAGGAGCGCATCGTATCGTCATAGCGGTGGCGTTCGCTGACATCTGAATACGTCCCCGACACGCGCGCAGGCTTACCGTCGGCAGTCCACTTAACCACTTTTCCCCGGCCCATAATCCAGCGCCACTCGCCGTTTTTGGTACGAAAGCGGTGTTCGTGCTGGTAATTAGCCGTTTTTCCGGCGTAGTGGTCGCTCAACGCCTTGTCCACCGCGTCGCGATCCTCAGGATGTATCAAAGCTTCCCAACTGCTTAATGAATTCTCAATTTCACCCGGAGCATAACCCAGCATTTCAAAAAAGCCTTGGCTGATTGTGGTCCGCTCACCCTGCGTCAGGTGCACATCCCAGTAGGCCAGCTGGCTGCCCTCAATCACAAGTGTTAGCTGTTCGTCGCTGACCGCCAGAGCTTCTTCCGCCCGCCGTCTCTTTTTAATGTTCGCATACAAAGCCAAAATAACCGCCAGCTGGATCACCAGCAGCAGCACAAGGGCGATCTGCATGAGAAGCGGAATGTTGTTAATGCCTGCCTGCCCGATGCCAAAGCGCGCGGTGAGAACTGCGCGCAGCGCATTATATCCTTCAAGAACATACAGCGACAAACCGGCCATCAACATACTGCGGAAATTATGCCAACGACGCTTTCATTAGATGCTGCGTGAAGGCGGTTCATTAATCAACAGCCAATACATGCCCAGTTTGCCAACGGCGTCGGTAAACTGCTCAAAGTCCACCGGCTTGCGCACATAACTATTCGCCCCTAAGGAGTAACTGCTGATGATATCCTTTTCTTCGTTTGAGGTTGTCAAGACGACAACCGGGATCAAGCGCGTCCGCTCGTTGGCGCGCAGCCGCTTGAGCACTTCGAGGCCGTCCAATTTAGGCAGTTTTAAATCCAACAAGATCACCGAAGGCAAATCATTGGCGTCGCGCCCGGCGTACTCGCCTGTGCAAAATAAATAGTCGAGCGCTTCGACGCCATCACGCACGACAACCACTGGATTGGTCAGCCGGTTCTTATGCATTGCGCGCAGAGTCAAAGCCTCGTCGTCAGGATTATCCTCAACAAGCAAAATGATAAAATCCTTCATCCTAATTACCCTCTGCTTTCTCTTTCATACAACTATTGTGCCACAAAAAGCACAGCTTGCAGCCTAAAAACGACCTAAAAAAACTGCCAGCTCCTTGGTATCGCTCCCAAAGAGCCCTCTTTCTATTTTTTAACAGTAAGATCAAAGCTTTGCTGCGCGATTTATCTTTAAACAGACCGGCTGGCAGCAGCCCGCGCCAGATTTTTCTCTTCGTAACCCCTGTCAGCGGGCAAATCCCGCATCTGCGCGGCCTGCCCCGAGAGCTGGTCGCAGCGCTCGTTTTCCAGGTTGCCCGCATGTCCCTGCACCCAGACCATCTTCAACTGCTGGCGCGCGGCCGCGTCCAGCAGCCTTTCCCACAAATCCGGATTCAAGGCCGGGTTTTTGCGGTCGCGCATCCAGCCGTTGGCGCGCCAGCGCTGCGCCGCCCGGTTCGTGAAGCTTTCCACCACATAACGCGAGTCAGAATAAAGCGTAACCTCGCATGGTTCTTTCAAGGCCTCCAACGCGGCAATCACAGCCATCAATTCCATGCGGTTGTTGGTCGTTTTGCGGAAACCGCCCGAAAGCTCTTTGCGATTCTCCCCATACTTTAAAACCGCCCCATAACCGCCTGGTCCGGGGTTGCCGATACACGCGCCATCTGTAAAAACAATCACCTGCTTCACGTTCCTGATTTTACTATAAATAAAGTGTGCGATTCCCATCAAGATTTACCCCGCCCGGCCGATACTATCTTTATGAACATCTCAGCCGTTCCTGCCATGCAAAACAGTATGGCCGTTATGGCCTCAGACATGAAAACGTCCGAGGTCAGCAGCCAAATGTCGATCGCGATCTTGAAACAGATGATTGATAACCAAAAAATGGTCGGCGATGCAATTACCCAGATGATCAACGCCACGCCCTCACTCAGCGGGACGGGCGGCATCGTCAATATTCAGGTTTAGGTCCTCTCAAAAAAGGAAGGCGTTGAGTGGGAAAATGGCGCAAAGCGCCATTTTCCCACTCAACTTGCCCCCCATTTTCTCAGATGATACCAGGTTTAACATGTTCTTCAATCTGACGGCCCGCCTGGCTGGGTCGAGCCCTGCCCCGCCATGCGCGCGTGCAAATTGCGCACCCAGCCCTGGTTGAGTACGATCAAAACCCCGCTGACCACAATTACCGCCGCGAAATAATACACCAGGCTGGGCGTCTCACCGAAAAATAAGAAGCCTTGCAGCCCGGCGAACACCGGCTGTCCCAGGTTGGTCACGCTGACCACCTGCCCCCGGAAAAATTTCATCGAGTAATTTAAGATCGTATGGCCGATGACGGTTGGGATTAAGCCTAGCCCGAGCAAATACATCACGTTCTCAAATGTATATGCCTTGATTGGGTTGACGACAAACAGCGCGCAGATCAAGGCGATCATACCGGCGATAAAATACAGCGGCACCATGTACAGCCACAGCCCCAGCCGCGCGCCGTTCTTGCGGCCAAGCGCCAGGTACACCGCAAAACCCAGCATGGATACAAAACAAATTAAGTCACCGGTGAAGTGCTCTTTGGATACACGCAAATTCGCCGACGTCAAAATGAAAAGGCCCACCAGGGTGAAAGCCGTCCCCAGCAGTTCGAGCTTGCGCACCTTTTCCCGGTAAAAAATCCAGATCAGAAAAGGCATGGCCACCGGGGTCAAGTTGGCGATCAAACTGGCGTTGGCCACCGCCGTCATCCTGGCCCCATACACCCAGCTTATCAAATGCGCCGAAAGCGCCAGCGCCGGCAGCGCCGACCAGCTCAACTCTCTCCAGGTATATCTTGTCTCAGATCTGGCCAGTTCCCTGAAGAAAAAAGGCGAAAGACACGCTGCCGCGATCAGCAAGCGGTAAGCAGTCACCAGAAACGGGTGTTCGGTGCTGGCCTTGATCATGATCACCGCGGTTGAACCGCACATCACGCCAAAAACCAACAAGGCTGCCCGCCAGACCATGTTTTTCCGTCCCGCTTGTGTCAATGCCGCTCCATAATTATACCAATATCGTCCGATTAGAGTTTGTGAATTATATCACTTAGCTATTGCATATCCCCGTCATTTTTGCTACGATAAAAACGCAGCAGCCAACCCGAGCTTTTCCCAGGAGGCAGCCATGGTACAGCTTAACCTTGATAAAGACGAAGCGCTTGTCCTGACCAATATGCTTGAAGAATGCATCATCAAGCTCCATCAAGAAATTTCAATGACCGAAAAACCTGACTACCGCCAAATGCTCAAAACCCGTCAGGCGTTGTTAATGAAAATCCTCAAACAAATGAGTGTGGCCAAAACGCCCGTCGCGGCCTGATCTGAGCGCCGCTCCAACCACATGACGCCAGCGCCAACAGGCTGTGGCATGCTCAAACTCGGGCTGGCGGCTGGCTGCCTTTTTTACAAGAACTTGCTCAGCCGTCCCGTTTGGATCCGGCTGGTCTTGACCGGATAACAACAAACCGGCAGCATGCCGGTTTGTTGTTGGGTTTCTGCCGCCAATGGTTTACGCTATGCCGCGGCGGCCGAACGCGGCTTGAACCAGTTGCGCCATTCGCCGGTTTCCCATACAATCAGGACGGGCGCGGCCACAAAAATTGATGAGTAGCTGCCGCTGACCATGCCGACCAGCAGAACAATCGCGAATTCGCGCAGGGTCACGCCGCCAAACAGCGCCAGAGCCAGCAGTAAAAAGTCAACCGTCATCAGCTGGGTGTTGATCGAGCGCGTGATCGTCTGCACGACCGAGTGATTGACAAGTTTCTCGTATTCAAGACGGCGGAAAATCCCGCTGTTTTCACGCAGGCGATCAAACACCACGATCGTGTCTTGCGCGGAGAACGCAATCACCGTCAACAGCGCGGTCAGGAACAGCGTATCGACCTGCCATCCCCAAAACTGCCCGCCGATGGCCACTATCGCAAAGATGATCAAAATGTCATGCAGCAGGGCCACGATCGTGCAAACGCCATAACGGAATGCATTTGGCACGCCGCGGAATGAGAACGTGATGAACCCCACCAGCGCCAGGGAAGAAATGACCACCGCCAGCGCCGCCCGGGTTGTCACCTGCTGGCTGATCGTCGGGCCAACTGTATCGGCCCGGCGCAGCACCACTTCGCTGTCAGCAAGCGTTTTCAGTTCAGCCAGAATCTGCGTGCGCGTCTCTTCCGTGATCACTTCTGAGCGGATGATCAGAACATCGCTGCCGCTGGTCAACACCTGGGTATTGCCAATCCCAAGCTTTTCATACAAAGCGTAAACACTTTCGGTGGCCGGGAGCTTTCCCGAAGCCAACTGCACCTCAACCAGCGAACCGCCCTTAAAATCGATCGAGACCGGCACTTTCCAGATCAACAGAATCAGAATGCCTGGAATGATAATCGCCAGCGAGATGGCAAAGTATAAATAACGTTTTCCCATCAAATTCAGCATAGGGACGGTTGTCTCTCTTTCCGTAAAGATAAAACATAAACTCAACCTGAACGTACCCAGGCTGGCGCACGGCCCTAATCTTACCACAGCTTTAACGAGTCGTTGTTGATTCGGGTTCTTTAGAAATATTTATGGCACAGCCTATACCGCTGCCTAATTATTGCGGAAGGCCTGCGCCTCGATCTCTGCCCCAACCGCCCGCCCGGGCGAAGCCTGCATCAAAAATTCGTCGACCACCGTCTCAAACCGTTTACGCAGCTGACAGATGGAGGTGGCTTGAATTTTGATTGGACAAGACTGGAGTCCAGTTACGACTCCAATATATTGACCGTTTTCCAGTCGATTAATCGTGCTAAAAAAACCTTTGTATTCGATCACGAGCCTATTGTATAGCGAAAGCAGCCACATCTGAATGGAGTGTACAATCTTTAGGCTCAGCAGAATGCCGCTTATCAACGCGGAACTGCTCGGTTCCCCCTGGACACAAACGCGCGGCATGCTTTACAACCTGCATGCCGCGCTAACCATATCAACGCTTGTCTGACTTAACTGTAATACTTCGCCGCCAGCGTTTCCATATAGCGCGACTTGATCTGCTGGCTTGCCATCACGCGCTTGACCGGCGGCAGGCGCAGTACAGCCCCCAGCACCGCCGCCAATGCGCGGTGATTCCACAGCACATGGTTGTCAAAAATTAAATTCTGCAGGTCGCCGCGCTCAATCGCCATCATCACCACCCGGTGAACCGAGTTCAGTGGGGTAATCACACGCTCCGGGCGGCTGCGCAGACTCAGACCGTTTTTCGCGCAGGTTTTGACGCACACGCCGCAGCCCAGGCAGACATCTTCGTTCAATACAGCTTTCTTGCGGTTATATTGGTGCGGGTCGTTCGCCGAGACCAGCGTCATCGCCTCCACCGGGCAGGCGCTGACGCACTTCCCGCAGCCGGTGCACTGGCTTTCGTCTACTTCGGGCAAAAAGTTGGTGGTGTGAACCGGGTGATAAAAAGCGAACTTGCGCGCCGCGATCATCGCCTCGCAGCAGCAGCCGCAGCAGTTGCAGATGAAATTCACCCCCTGGCGCACGTTCTCGCCAAACTGCACCAGGTTGTGCTCATAGGCCTGCTGCAGCAGGTCCAGCCCCTCCGCCACATCCACCGCCCGCGCAAAGCCGTGCTTGGTCAGCGACTGCGCCGATCCGTTGAAGGTCATGCAAATGTTCATCGGCGCGTCACAGGCTTTGCCGACATGCTCCATCTTGTGCCGGCAGTAGCACACCCCAATCCCGCGGTGGGTCGCGCTGCGAATCACCTCGCTGGCGCGCTCATAATCCAGCACATGCAGCGCGTTTTCATTCGAAAGCACGCGTTCCTGGACGTAGGTGCGCCCCAGCTGAGTCTCACCGTTGCGAAATAGATCTTTAATAAAATCTTCCTCGACGTTCATATACTGGTAAAACAGCTCGCCCAGCACCTTCTGGTCAACATCCCCGCGCAGCCGCATCATCGAAAACTCAAAAAAACCGGCCATCGGCGGCGGCAGCGTGTAGGTGCTTTTGCCATCCTGCTCAATATCCACCAGGATCGCGCGCGAAGAAAGCGTATCTAATACGTTCTGTGCGCTGACCAGGTCCATTTTCCAGGCCCGCGCCGCGGTCTCAGCCGTAAACGGCTTGATCGGCAGCTGCGCCACCAGCTCAGCCTCGCGCTCGCTGAACAGAATTTGCAGGATTTTGTACAGCGTATCGCTGGGCGGTGCGCCTTGCGGAAAACGGTTGAGCCGGTCAACCAGCCGTTCGTAGCCTGATTTGAGCGTGGTGTGCGACATATCCTGATGGCCTTTCTCAGCAAAAAAATAAAAATACACAACATCATCTCAATCAAAGCGGAAAGCTGTGCATGAATTTGGCGCTCCACGCCAAATTCATGCACAGCCCCTGTTTTTTTGAGATGAACGGATATAGAGAAATTATAGGGACAAAGGCCGAATTCTGAATCTGTCAGAAAGCATGGAAAATCTATCCAATTGTCAGGTAGGCCCTGCTCAGGCCACCGGCCAGCTCAGTGCCACTTTGACCACATCCTCTTCTTGAGCCCGCACTCGCTCAAACGCGCGCCGGTGCTCGTCCACCGGGTAAACGGCGGAGATCATCCGCTCCAGCGGCAGCTCCCCAGATACCGCCGCGGCCACAGCCTCTGCCCATCCCCCCGCGCTGGCATTGCTGCCAATCAGTTCGATCTCGCGGTGCAGCAGATCGTTCCAGCGGAATGCCGCCCTGGCATGCTGGTAATCGCCCACAATTAATACGTGCCCCTCGCGCGCCGCCAGCTCCACCGCGGCGCGCGCGCCCTGCGCCGACCCGCTTGCCTCCACCACATTTGCAAACGGCGCCGGGTGCGCCTCGCGCAGGCCTTGCTCGAGCGAATCACAGCGGCGGTGGTCGACTACCGTACTGACCCCAAATTCCCGGGCCAGCGCGAGGCGGCCCG
>Ga0172368_10008474_pt1 | contig 10469 bp, 6 predicted proteins | sample Lak11m_FD_114540 | JGI IMG/M metagenome (GOLD analysis project Ga0172368, IMG submission 114540) | Freshwater microbial communities from Kabuno Bay, South-Kivu, Congo - kab_022012_11m | ecosystem: Environmental > Aquatic > Freshwater > Lake | place: Democratic Republic of the Congo: South-Kivu...
AACGTGTGCTCGTATCCGATCACGCAGCCCGGCACCCACCAGCGGTCCATATAGGGATGCTCGAAGTCGGTCACGAGGATCGAGCGCCAGCCATGCACGTGGCTGTTGTCGCCGTGGTCGAAGAACTGGAGTCTGTGCGCGTCCTCGAGGTCGAAGCAGACCGAGCCCTTCTCGCCGTTGACCTCGAAGGTGTTCTGGTTCTTCCGCCCTCGAGCGTAGCGCGTGGACTCGAAGGTGCCCATCGAGCCGTTCTTGAACCGCACGAGGAAGGCGCATGCGTCGTCAATGCCGACGGGTTTGACGACTCCCGGCTGGTCCTGCAGTTCCCGCTCCTTGATGAACGTCTCGGTCATGGCTGTCACGGCCTCAACGGGGCCGTTCAGCCACATGGCGGTGTCAATGGAGTGGGCCAGCAGATCGCCTGTGACGCCGCTCCCCGCGACGTCCAGGTCGAGCCTCCAGAGGGTCTGCCCGCCTTGAGGCACCTTCGCGCTGATGGTCCAGTCCTGAAGGTACTTCGCGCGGTAGTGGAAGACGCGGCCGATCCGGTTCTCCTCGATGACCTGCTTCGCAAGCGCGATGGCCGGCACGCGCCGGTAGTTGAACCAGACCATGTTGGGCACGCCGGCCTTCTCGACGGCCTCGGTCATCTCCAGGCCCTGCGCAGCGCTCATGGCGAGGGGCTTTTCGCATAGCACCGTCTTCCCGGCCTTGGCGGCGGCGATGGCGATGTCGTGGTGGGTCACGTTGGGGCTGCAGATGTCAATGGCGTCTATGTCTGGGCGCTCGACGAGAGCGCGCCAGTCGGTCTCGACGCTCTCCCAGCCCCAGTTGGCGGCGAAGTCCCGGATCTTGGCCTCGTTGCGGGCGCAGGCCGCCTTCATCACAGGACGGTACTCCAGCTCGAAGAACTGGTTCACTTTGCGGTACGCGTTGGAATGGGCACGGCCCATAAAGCCGTAGCCGATGAGGCCGACGTTGAGGTCCTTCATCACGCGCCTCCGTGCCTGGCGTTGAGCTGGTCCACCGCCTTCTTGCTGCGCTCCGTCACCTCCCATGCGTCCGGCCAGAAGCAGAGATCAATGGTCCACCAGCTGTGGGGCATGGGGTTCCGGTTCAGCTCTGGAAGGAGGGTGTCGAAGTCGAGAACCCCCTCGCCGAAGGGCGCGTGGGTGGAGGTCTCGTCATCGTGGAGCGTGCCGTCCGAGTCGATCAGGTGGACATGGTTGATCTTGCCGCGCAGCCTGCGCGCAAGGTCCAGCGCGCCTCCGGGTAGTGTCTCTTTGCGGCCCGGCTGCCGGGCGCCCACCGCAGCCACCATGTGCGCGTGACAGGTGTCAAACTGCACGCCGAAGTTGTCGTCGCCGACCTCTTCGATGATCCTCAGGATGTCCGACGGCTTGTTGAACGCGAAGCCCGGCTCGAACTCCCAGGTAACGTAGACTCCCTTGTCGGCTGCTTCCTTCGCGCAGCGCTTCCAGGTCCGCACCACCCGCGCTCGCGCCGTGTCGGCGTCCACCTCATCGAACACGGTCGGCGCCTGCACCGTATCGACCCGGATGCCCTTGATGCCGAGGTCCACGCAGAACTGCAGGTTCTTGCGGAAGCACTCCACGTACGCCGTCTGGTCGTCGGTGTCGATCAGGTGCTCCGCCCAGAGGTTCGCCGCAAGCCCTGAGAACCGAAGGCCAACTTCAGCCAGCCGCGCCCGACATGCATCTCGCTGGTCCTTGTGCGGCATGTCGTCGGGGTTCGGGTGCGGTGGGAAGCCCCCGAGCTCGACGCCCTGAAACCCCAGTCGCTTGAGGGTGACGATCACCTCGTCCCACGGCACCGGGTTGTCCGAGTAGGGCCCGATCGTATAGGCCCACGATCCGATAGAGATGTCCTTCATCTGGCTCCTCCATTGTGGGAGTGGAGAGGGGAAGGGGGAAAGGCCAACGTACAGAGGAGCAGACGCTCCGATGACGACGCGCACTCATCCGCTGTCGGCGTTCCCCTTACCACTTTCGACCTGCGAGTTCCGGATTGTCCGGTCCAAAGTGCTTGAGCATGACGATCGGGTCGGCGTCCGAAGGGTTGGCGATGGTCACCCCTTCGCGTGCGGTCGCCTCCGACACGAAGAACTCGTCGTTCGTGAGCTGCCCGTACCGGATCAGCGACGGCGTTTCGATCTCCCAGGCTCCCATGGAGCCGTGCCCCTGCAGAACGATCAAGCCGTAGGCGGCTGCGTCGGTGATCCGAGCCGTTCTCCCCGGCAGGACGGTCAGCTCCTTGGCGCTGTAGGCCGTGGCGAGATAGCAGATCCAGTTCTCCACAAACCCCTCAGCCTCCATCTCTCGGCGGTCTCGGACCGGCCTGGGCCGCATGAAGTGGTTCTGAGCGAAGTTAGGATCCGTGTTCGCCTCCCAGTCGAGGACGTCTACGAGGTAGTCGAAGTCGCCCTTGCGATCGGGCGGGGTGTCCTTCCAGAGCAGCTCTTCGGGCACGAGGGCGTCGCCGGCAAGCGACTGGTACATGGCGAACACATCGGACGCCCTCTGAGGCTCGTAGGTGCAGAGGCTGCCCGGCGCGTGGAGGATGCCCGGAGGCACGTCCCAGCCGGTTCCCGGCTCGAGGCGATACGCTTTGGAGAGGTTGGTCAGCTTGTTGTCCCCGCGCGTGAAGGCCTCAAGCGCGGCGCGCACCTGCTCCCTGGTAGTGCCCGGCTCGAGCCCGAAGAACGTGTATGGGAAATCCGCGCCGTAGTTGTTCACCTGTGGAGGGAAGTAGTAAGCCTCCGGCTTGCCGAGCTGTCCGACGAGAGCCGCATGCTGGTCGCGGTGGTGTACGTGGTGAGGCAACGCGCCCTTGTTGTCGAAGAACTTCGAGTACATGGGCCACCGTCCGTGCTCGGCCCACATCCGCTCGCCGATCACCTGACCCTTGAGCTCGGCGACTGCGTCGCGCAGAAGCACGCGCACCAGGTCGGGCCCGTCCTGCATCACGATCCAGCTCAGGCCCTCATGAGGGGCGGTCAGAGGACCGTTATCGGCCGGGGTCGTGGAGGAGAACCATCGCTCGTCAATCCCTCCGCGAGCGGCCCCGAGGGCATAGTAGTCGTCGGGGTGCAGCTTGATGCGTCGTCCCGGTACGCAGAATGAACGGGGCACCCAGTTGGGTGCGAGGCGAACGATGCCGCGGCCGGCGTCGAGGGCTCGACCGGCAAGCGTGGCAGTTGACGGCTGGCTCATGTTGGTCTTCCCAGGTTTGGTCTGTCGGGCACGACCGACATCTCGGCTGTCGGGCACTAACCATTTCCACAGGCCCCGACGGACTCCTGCTCGCCGGTTGCGCCGGGGTGCGTGTCACGGTTTGTGGCAAAGGTCGCCTCGCCCGCCCGGGTCACTTCGCAACCGTCCCAGTACATGACACTCACGGATTGCGCCGGGCGCAGGAGTTGTCCTGCGCCGTGCCGTAAGCCTCGAGTACGCGGCGGCGAGGAGCAAGGAGGACTACGGCGATGCGCAAGCCCAACATCGTGCTGTGCCTTTCCGATCAGCTCAGGGCGTTCGAGATCGGGTGCTACGGCAACGCTCACGTACGTACCCCGGCCATGGACCGCCTCGCGCGCGAGGGCTTCCGGTTCGAGCACGCGGTAACGAACTACCCCGTCTGCATGGCGGCCCGCTCGGTGGCTCTCTCGGGTCAGTACAACCGGACATGCACGGGGGGCGTGTCCAACGTCGCCTATCCGTCGCGGCCCGGCGATGTGAACATGCCGGAGTACCCCGAGGCCGGTCGCCCCCACCTCAAGGCTCCCACGCTGGCCGAGGTCCTCCGAGACGAAGGCTACGCCACCACCGTGATAGGTAAGTGGCACATCCACTCATGGCCGCACGACGTCGGCTTCCAGCACTATGTGATCCCGAGAGTGCACCACTGCCACTCAGGCCAGAGCTTCACCGAGGACGGCGGCCCGGAGTTCGTGCCTCAGGGCTACAGCGTGGACTACGAAGCGGAGCGCGTCGAGGGCTTCATCGCCGACCGGGCCCGGCGCCCCGAGCCCTTCTTCCTCTATTACAACATCTCGCCGCCCCACTGCCCCGTGGCCGATGCCCCGGAACGCTTCCGGCGGATGTACGATCCGGGCCAGGTCGAACTGCGGCCCAACGTGAATCCGTCCGTTCCACTCGAGCGGCAGGACTACTGGCTCAAAGTCTACCGCTACGACTTTCGCCATTACGCCCTGCACCTGCCCTATGCCGAGGAGCTGCCGTCGGGCTACGACATCAGAGCGCTCACCGCCGAATACCAGGGTCTCATCACATGGGCCGACGAAGCCCTCGGCAGGATGCTCGGAGCCCTCGACCGTTCGGGCTTGGCCGAGGACACGATCGTGCTCTTCACCGCGGACCACGGCGACAACCTGGGAAGCCACGGATTCGTACAGAAGGGCGGGCCTACCGAGGAGTCCATTCGTATTCCGTGGCTCATCCGGTGGCCGGGGGCCATCCCCGTGGGAGCGACGCACGATGTGGTCGCATCGCTGGTGGACGTGGCCCCGACGTTGCTCGACCTCGGTCAGATGCCTGTCCCCGCCCACATGCACGGGCGGAGCCTCGGCGACTCTGTGACGGGCCGTGGGGATCCGCCTGACCCCGCCTACGCGATCGTCGAGACCGCCGCCGGCGCCTCCATCCGAACTCGATCGCGCATGTGCTTCGTGCCCTTCGTGCAGCGGGGGCGAAAGCTCGCCGACCAGCCCACAATGCTCTACGACCTCGACGCCGATCCATACCAGTTTCGGAACCTGGCGGGCGAGGAGGGGACTATGGACGAAGAGAGGCGCCTGGCGTCTGCTGTGCGAGAGTGGGACGCACGGACGCCGTGGATGGAGTGAGGACCCTCGGCGCTGCGCCTACGACCCCTTGGAGATGAGCCGGACGATGAGCGACTGCCGTATCTCAGTCCCGGGCTGGATCTCCAGCGGACGAGTTGCAGCCGAGGGCGTCGCACGCATCTTGACCCATTCGGCGGCTCCCTCCTTATGGATCTCGAGGGCCTCTCCCTCGAACGCGAGATGGGCTTGCAGATCCGGACGAACGGGCAGTGTCACGGCCGTGATCCCGTCAGCCAACCCGGGTAGCGTGCCCGCTGCATGCAGAGCCCCTTCGGCGCGATTCTCGAATACCCCGACGAGTTCACAGACGCGCGCAGCGACCTCGCGGGACGCTCCGATTTCCAGCCCGATCTGATCGCGCCAGAACCGGGTCAGCGCAAGCGCCCGGAAGGCATACCGGACCGTGTCGGCGTCCACGCTCTGCGCCGTGCAGGTGGCGGCCAGAGCCACGCCTCCCAACCGGTAGACCGCGTGTAGCGCGACCACGAAGCCGGCGGTCGAGGCTGTGCAGTGCACGCATCGAAGCTCGCAGGGCTCGACGCGTCCCGAAGGGAGGGAGACCATCGGACGGATGAAGGACACGATGGGGACGCCGTCGGCGCATATGTTGTGCAGCTCCAGACCGGCCAGAGACATGGTCATCAGCCCGGACCGAAGCCGAACCGGCGGCAGGGAGCCGTCGGCGCCGATTGCCCAGACGAGACCGTCCCTGTCGGGCTGGATGATCGGCTCTGGGTAGTCAGCACTCACGGCGACGCTCGCAGGCCCGGCACTTTGGCCCTCGGGCCTCGTGTCGGCGTCAGGTAGTATGGCACAGTCATGTTTGCCGTGATCTTGCCGCTCTGTTGCGCCGCGCCGGCCCCGGCGTCCTATGACCTCGTGATCCGCGGGGGCCGCGTCCTCGATGGAGCCGGCAACCCGTCGTTCCGTGCCGATGTCGGCATTCGGCGGGGCCGGATCGCCGCGATCGGCGCCGGCCTTCCACCGGGACGCCTGGAGTTGGACGCCTCCGGCTGTATGGTTGCGCCCGGGTTCATTGACGTGCACACGCATGGCGAAGGGATCACCAAACTGCCGGACGCCCACAACTTCATCCGGCAGGGCGTGACCACGATCATCGCCGGCAACTGCGGCAGCTCGGAGTCCGACATAGGCCGCTTCTTCGGGGCTATCGAGCGCCGGGGCGCCGGACCGAATGTAGCTTCGCTCGTCGGCCATGGAACGGTACGCGAGAAGGCGATGGGCGGCTCGTTCAACCGCCCGCCGTCCGCCGACGAGTCCCTGCGCATGGCTCAGCTCGTGGACCGAGCCATGCGGTCGGGCGCCCTTGGTCTCTCGACCGGACTGATCTATCAGCCGGGCTCGTTCGCAACGACGGATGAGATCATCGAACTGGCGCGCGTCGTGAGCCGGTATGGCGGCATCTACACGAGCCACATGCGGAGCGAAGGCGACGCCATCCTGGACGCGCTCAACGAGGTCTTCCGGGTCGCGGCAGAGTCCGGCGTTCGGTGCGAGGTCTCGCACATCAAGCTCAGTGGCAACAATAACTGGGGTCGCTCAGGCGAGGTGCTGGCCGCGATCGCCGGCGCCCGGGCGCGTGGGCTCGACATCACACAGGATCAGTACGTCTACACGGCGTCGAGTACGGGGATCGCGCAGCTTGTGCCTGCGTGGGCCCGTGAGGGCGGCCCCGAGGCGTTTCGGCGGCGTTGCGACGAGCCTGCGGAGCGCTCACGGATGGAATCCGAAATGCGCCGGTCGCTCGCAAAGCGGGGGAAAGACACCTATGACTGGGTGACGATTGCCTCGTGTCCGTCCGACCCGGAGCTGAATGGCAAGTCGCTACCCGAGGCGGCGAGGCTGCGGACCGGATCCGGCGACTTGGGCGCACAGATCGGCCTCCTCCTCCGGCTGCACGCCGCCGGACCTACCGGGGGCATCTTCCATGGGATCTCCGAGCAGGACCTGCAGGCGTTCCTGAAGCACCCCAACACCATGCTCGGGTCAGACTCCGGTGTCCGGGAGTTCGGTAAGGACGTGCCCCATCCGCGCGGCTACGGCAACCATGTCCGGGTGCTCGCACGGTATGTGCGGGAGCTTGGCGTGCTCACTCTTGAGGATGCGGTTCGGAAGATGACCTCACTGCCGGCTTCGGTCTTCAGACTGCGGGACCGCGGCCTCCTTCGCGAAGGCATGTGGGCCGACATAGCCGTCTTCGATCCGGAGCGTGTCGCCGATGCCGCCACATTCGGCGACCCACACCGATACCCGGTCGGCGTGCGGCATGTGCTGGTCAATGGCCGACCGGTGGTACTCGAAGGTGAGCCGACCGGGGCGAGGCCGGGCAAGGTCCTTCGGAGCGGCAGGACCCGATAAGCGGCTGCCGGCGCCTCAGTCAGCTTTGTGTGGCGAGGTCCGCCCAGCGTCCGGCGCGTGCGATACGACGGTGTGGGCTTTCGCTACCCTTCGGACACGGGGCTGTCCGAGGGTGAAGCGGAACGTGGCGCCCTTGCCCGGCTCGCCGTCCGCCCAGATCGTCCCACTGTGAATGTCCACGATCCTGCGTGCGACTGCAAGCCCCGCTCCGACGGCATCGTCACCGTGGTCATAGTGGCGGAAGAGGTCGAACAGAGTGTGGGCGTACTCCTGCTCGAAGCCGACCCCGTTGTCCTTCACGTAGAACGCGCCGTCAGCGAAGCCTATCTCGATCCTCGCCAGCATCGCGTCTCGTGTTGCGTGGAGGGCGTTGTCAACAAGCTCCTGATAGAGCAGACGAATCAGCTCCTTGTCGGCCTCGATGCTGGGCATGGGCAGGACCACCACTTCGGCGCCGTGGCGGTGTTCGGAGCGGAGATCGGCAACGACCTGAGAGGCGACCTCGGCCGGCGGCACCCGTGACACCATCGGCGTCCGGCGGCCCAGGCGGCCTATGGCGAGGAGGGCCTCGATCCGCTTCCCCATCTTCTCGGTCGCGTCGCGCACGCGCTCGAGGTCGCGTCGCGCCGCCGGGGGAAGCGCCGAGCCGTGCTCCTCCAGAACGGCATGCGTGAATCCCTCGGCGGCCCGCACCGGCGACCGCAGATCGTGAGACAGGGTGTCAACGAACGCCGCCATCTCGGCGTTGATCGCCTCGAGGTCAGCGGTCCGTTCGCTGACCTCATCCCGGAGGCCATCGCGCACGCGAGTGAGCTCGGCATGCAGCCGGGCGTTGAGGGCCGCCGTGGCGGCCTGCTCGGCGAACGGCAGGAGCACGCCGATATCATCGTCCGTGATGGGGCGGTCTGTGATCAGGTTGTCGCCCACCAGCACGCCGAGGACCTGTGAGCCGGCACGCAGGGGCACTGCGCAGTGAGCGTGAACGCCATACATCGGGCTTGTCTCGGACAGGTTCAGCGTCTTCGTCAGGTCCTCAGTCAGCACGTACGGCACCTCGCCAAAGAGCACCCGATACACCGGCGCATCCGGAAAATCGTCCGGGCGGAGCACGCTGCTCTGTATGCCGTGGGCTTCACCGGAGCGAGACGTTCCCCACGTGCCGACCAGGACGCGGGCCTCCGGGTCATAGAGGTATATCGCCGAGCGGTCCAGGATGCCTGCCTCGCTGACCGCGTCCCGGACCATCCTGCACACGTCGTCAAGGTCCGTCTCGGCGGCTACGGCCGCACCAAGGCGCGTCAGCTTCTGCGCAATGGCGAGGCGGCGGTCGCGCTCCGCGAGCAGCCGGGCCGCCCGGATCGCCCCGGCAGCGACCGTGGCCCAGGCACACAGCTCCGCCACATCGGCTTCTTGAGGGCCAACATCGGACGAACCGCACTCCGCCCACAACAGGCCGATGAGACCTTCGCCCTGTCGAACCGCTGCGATTGCACGCGGGGAGCTCCGCCGGACGCCGGGCTCGTCGAACAGAGGGCACGCGCCATCATGCGGCGGACACACCACCGCGGCCTCGCGGCCGTCCATCAGCGAGGCGAGAAGGCCACCCGCACAACCCGAGACGTGCGCCGGACGCGCACCGGCCTCCTCGCCCTCTGCCAGTGGGTCGCGGAACTCACGTCGCCGAGCATCATAGAGCACGACGCCTGCCCGGTCAAATGGGCCTGCTCGGAGGACCACATCGCGGATCGCGACGAAGGTGTCGTTGAGCGGCGACTGACCCGCGACAGCGGCATGGATACGGGCGACGCTCTCGGCCCATGCGGCACCCGATGCACCGCCTTCTCTCGATCTGTCGGGCAAGCTCATGTGTGACGGTCCTGGCAACCCTGCGGCGCGGACGCGACAACACACCCTCGGCGCCGCGCGCCGTCGTCATAGACCGTTCGCCGCTTCGACCGGTTACTCCTGCTCGGACCCGTCGGACGCCCCAGGCGAGCACACGCGTCATACGCGGCGTACGGCAAACGAGTGTATCATGTCGGACACAGAGGAGGGCGTCCGGCCATACTGCGCGCCCTGCACCAAGCACTATCAGGATAGCTGTCGCCATGCAACTGCGCCGCACAAGCATCTGCATCGCCGCTCTCGGAGCCGTCGCGTGCGCGGCGTGGCTTGCCTCGCCCTGGACCCGCGCCTCATCCGTGCCGCTTCTCAACGACACACGGCTGGATGCCATGGACTCGCCTGAGAGGTGGCTGCTCGGCGGAGCGCGCGTCGTCTATTCGCTTGGCGGGAGCGACCTCGCGGCCACGGGCGAACACCCACGAGCCGGCGCTCCGGCGTCGCTTCGACTCGACTGTGACTTCAGCGAGCCCCGCAGGGAGTGGGTCGGTGCAATCTACGTCGGCAGGCCGGTTCGGCGCAACTGCCGGGCCGTATCGCTGTGGGTGTGGAGCAACGGGTCAGCCGCGAGGCTTCGGATCACCCTGGAGGACGACCAGGATCGTCTCTTCGAGCGTGACCTTGCAAGCCTCGACTGGCACGGTTGGCGCAAGGTCGAAGCTCCGGTGGAGGATGGAACGGGCTGGACGCCCCTCACGCGATCAGGCGAGGAGCCCGTGTCGCTTTGCCAGCCGGTTGCCGTGAGCCGTGTCTCCGTATGCCGCACGCCGGACACGCCACAGAGGGTGATCTCGGTGCTATTCAGTGATCTCAGGGCTTCAGTAGAGGCATCCGGCCTCGACTCCATGGAGGCGACCCTGAGCACGGGTAGGTCCGGCAACCTCTTCGCGGGCGACGCGCCGGGCTCGGCACGGCTTGTGCTGCGCAATAACGGAGCGGCGGTGGTGACCGGCACGCTTGCGGCTGAGATCATCCCCACCGACGGCGAGGCCATCCGCCTGAAGCCCCAGGCTGTGTCCGTGCGCGGCCGGAGCACGCTGTCGCAGACCATCGGATGGTCTTCGCTGCGCTACGGCGCCTATACCCTCCGCGCCGTCCTGAGGTCCGGCCTGCACCGGCGCGGATGGGCAGCGCACATTGCCGTCGTCCGCAGCTCGGACGTTCCGTCGCGCACGAGCGACAGCCCATTCGGCGCATCCGGCAACATCGAGGGGTTCTCCGGATCCGAGATGCCTCTCGTGAACAGGCTCAGCCGCGGTGCCGGGATCGCCTGGGCGAGGCTGGGTCTGTCGTGGGAGCAGGTCAA